>Ga0213861_10003407_pt1 | contig 13118 bp, 14 predicted proteins | sample PICome_4_FD_160110 | JGI IMG/M metagenome (GOLD analysis project Ga0213861, IMG submission 160110) | Coastal seawater microbial communities near Pivers Island, North Carolina, United States - PICO131 | ecosystem: Environmental > Aquatic > Marine > Coastal | place: USA: North Carolina...
ATTTTGAAAGTTTCTTTATCACTCTTGTTGGTTGACCAATAAGTATCATATCTTTTATTTTTATTGGATGTATCTATCATCTCTGCGCCAAATAACAATGTATGAGTTGATGAACCGATCTCCAGTTCATTAATCAAGTTCCCAGATATAATCGTATTTTCTCGCTCAGTTGGATCGTTATAACCATCCACTGTTACTACAGATGTGCCAGCTGAATATCCAGATGCATAATAGTTTTGATATATTTTTTTAAATTCACTGGAAACAATCGTTAAATTAGCTTTAGTTGTATCTGAAAAATTTGTACTCATTATGGCTCTAAAAATATCAGCCTTTAAAGTGCTAAGATTATTACCCATAGAGTCACCAAATGTAATTTTGCTGAATCTTTCAACAGGTTTACCATTTTCTGTTGGGATGCCTCTATCTATATATCTTTCATGATCTGCGAATTCATAAGACAGATCTAAGCTTGTTCGGTCGCTTACTTTTATTTTTATTGTAGGATTTATCCCCAGCCTATCTCCATCATAAAAATCCCTGTGATTTTCGAGAGCATCGCTGTGAATCATTAAACGGAAGGCCAAATCATCGTCGCTTGAGGTGTTATAGTCTAAAGCTATATCATTGGCTCCAAAACCATCCATCCCAAATTCTACAGCACCAAATATGTCGCCTAAAACAGCTTTCTTAGAGACCCTATTTAGGGCACCACCAGTTCCACCTCTTCCAAATAAAAGAGCATTAGGTCCTCTTAGTATTTCTACTTGTTCAACGTTATAAAGTGATCGGTAATATTGCACATCGTCTCTAACACCATCTTGAAAAAAATCAGCTGTTGATCTAATGCCTCTAAATACAACCGAATCTCTATGCCCCTCACCTTGAGATGTGTTAACACCAGGCGTATATCTAATTATGTCTCCAATTTGTCTGAAGCCCTGTTTCCTAATGTCTTCATCGGTGATAATGCTAACAGTTTGAGGAACATTTAATACCGCAACGGGAGTTTTGAGAGCACTAACTTGATCTGCATACAGGACATTTCCTTTTATCACTATCTCTTCAATACCATCATCAGCTGCAAATACTGGAGCAAAGAACAGGGCTGAGAGCAATCCCATGATTAAAAAATTAATTTTAGTTTGTGTATTAGGCCAATTCTCCACATTTACCTCATTGAGTAAGTCTCAAAGAGGTAATGCGCCTAATTGAGAATGGTAATGATAATCATTCTCATTTAGATTTACAAGACTTTTTTATTTTATTTAGTTATTACCTTTAATAGCAAAATAAAGTCCAAGTGCAAATAAAAATATCTGCTCGCTCATAAATAATTTTTGCGTGATAAACCAGTCAGCATGAGCCAAATAAAATGCTCCGATCATTATAACGAGGACTGCTCCCCCACCTAATCGGGTCACTAGATGCCCGGCCCCACCTAGAAAACCGCCTAAAATCACAGCAGCACCTGCGCCGACTTCTCCGACAGCTACTAGGCTTGCAACAATCTCAGGCGCAGCTATTCCCATGCTTTCAAACCAAGTAACCATTTTTTCTGGAGGCAAAGGAAATTTTCCCAAGCCATGCAGAATGAAAGAAACTCCCAAGACCATTCTTAAGATCCATGGGGCCAATCCTTCAAAGGGTTTAGCAACACTATCTAAATAATTTGAAATGTTCATAAAATCTCCATTTTTATTTATTGTAGCTGATGTCTTAATAAGAATTGCAAAATTTTAATCTACCCCTATATTTAGTTACATAGGAGAAAAATTATGTTTAACCCATTAAAAATGGCAGGAGATATGAAGGGCATGGAGAAAATGCTAAAACCTGCATTAGAAAAGTTTATGCAAGAATCTGGTTTTGTAAAGAAATCGGAATTAAAAAAACTTGAAAAGAGAGTGGAAGAACTAGAAGCAAAATTGAAAGGCTAATTAGTTCTTATCATAATAAAATAAACGCTCTATATCATCCTCATCAGTAGACTCTCCATATTGAATCTCAATAATATGGCAAACATCATCGGAGTCATTTATTAATTGATGCCACTCACCTTGTTTTACGTGAAAAACCTCTTCTGCTAATAATTTTGTCTCTTGAAAATCATCTGGGTCATCTTGACTATGTTTAACCATGCATGATCCTTTGCTGACAAACCAAACTTCATTTCGTTGTTGATGTCTTTGAAATGACATACCCTTTCCTGGTTCTAAAATAAGTTCTTTTAACTTTATTCGATGGTCTTGAAAGAGATTATAGAATTTACCCCAAACTCTTTCCTCACTATCATATTGCCATTCTTTTAGAATGCTGCTGGAAGAATTTATTTTTTTCTCTCCCCCCACCCCAAATTTGAAAATGATGTCTTCAACAATCATTTCTGGAATATTTTCTGCCTTTCGGTCCCCACCGTTACAAAAAATAATTTCATCGCCAGGGTACATTGTTTTTATTTTTTCCAATGCTGCACAACAACTGCCTTGCTGATCATCATCAAAATCAATGACTTCATCTACCATCCCTAAATTCGAAATAATTGTTTGCCTTTCATGGAATGGCATAAAAAACTTGCCTTTTTTATTAATTAGCCATTTATCGCTATTAAGAGCAACAATAAGGTGATCACCCAGCTGTTTGGCAGACTTGAAATATTCTATATGTCCAGAATGTATTGGATCAAAACCGCCACTGACAACTATTCTTTTAATTTTTCATTTCCTCCAGTCACAGAATTATACAAGTAACTAGTCAAAATTTCTTATGACCTAAAGTAACCTGAACTCTAAATATTGATTAAAGGATTTAGAGTGACCTTTTCAGGAATCTGCTCTGCACCAGGAACCTTTCTTGCAATGAGAAAAGGTTTCAATGCTTCAATAGCCTTCGGCTCATCATAATGACCAATATTGGGATGCAAATGATGAACGAAATGAAGCTGCATTGAGTGATTTAGAAATCTTGGCATCCAGTGAGACCAAAATCGAGTATTCATATATCTTCCAGTTGAGGTCCCTAGATGAGGATAGTAAGAGAAAAAGACTGTTGTATAAACTGAGCCTATCTTTGCAGGTAACCACCACAACAACAAGGTTTCAAATGGAAAAATGATAACCAGAACTAATGGTGCGAATTTGTAAAACATCGCAATCGGAATTGCTTGATGGAATGCATTCACAAATGCTTTATCATTCTGAAAAACCTCAAGAAACTTATCAAATTGAACTGTTGAGCCATCTAAAACATTTTTAACAACTTTGAGAACAGAGGTGTTGTGCGCATTTGCATAGTCAGGATCTTTTTCTGGATCATTGGTATATGCATGATGTTTCATGTGTGTGATCCTTAAAATATGATAAGGAAACTTCAAAGTGATAAGAGTAATATGGCCAACTAGACTATCAAGCCATCTTAGTTTGGGATTACCTCTAGAATAATTTCCATGCTGAGCTTCATGCGATGGCAAGTAGGCAAAACATGCACATAGAGATGCAATTAAAAATCCTGCCCATAAATCCAAAAAACCACTTAGAACTAATGGCCACAAAGAAAGCCAGATGGCAGCCTGACCCAAGCCAATGAGAATCATTTCCCACTGGAATCGTTGAGAAAAGCTTTTAGCAATTGCTTTTTCTTTGTCAAATGAAAACTCTTCAGCAATTTCTTGTGATTCTCTCAAAGCCAAGCCCCCCTAATCTTTGCAACAAGACCTATCAGAGCCCCTGACCCAAAAGCTAGTACCCAAATATATGATGTTCCACTTAGGTAAGTAAATTTTTCAAGGATTGCATTAAAGATGCTGCCCAGAAAAATTAAGCCAAACCAAAATTTACCCCAGTCAGAAATATGATTTAAAATTTTTTCTATAAACATTTGATCATCATTATGAACTGTTAAATAATATTTTGTCATCATTTTTGTTAGAGAGTTCTACTCTATTACATGAGACTGGATATCAAGTAATAGAACAGAAATGCGATACATTTTAAGACTTCTACCTTCTCCATATGCCATATCCGAATGAATAAAAACTTAATCTAAGAAATCTTTCATTGCTTGCTTATTTAAAAGCTTAGTAACGGAAATTTCCCAGATTTCTTCAAGATATTCAATAAATTGAATCCATGGGTTTAGTGTATCCATATGAAAAATGTGTTTATTGGCTTTATAACCACATGAAAGCTCATTAATTTGAGATTGACTTAATTGAAAGCTTTTCACCAATGAAGCAATATCAAAACAGGGATGATTCAATCCAGAATATTCCCAATCTAGAAAATAATATTTTTTATCCCAGAGCATATTTTTTCGATGCAAGTCATTATGAGAGAAAACTTTTCTTGTGCCGTCTTTTTCTAATTTCTTATACAAGGCCATTGCTTTGCTAAACAGGAGTTTTTCAGACGGACTTTCCAGCAAACTTTGATACACAAGCATTGAATTAGAAAATATATCAATGGAATTTTTAGGGATTGGAAAGCTATGAAGTGAAGATAGAGAAGATCCTAAATCATGCAAAGAATTTAGATTTAATTTTTCTTTATTAAAGTATGGTTCGGACCCTGAAATATACTTCCAAATCAATATACCTGCTTGGATATCTGAAAAGAGAATTTCAGGCGCCAGGTCTAAATGATTAATGCTATGAAGTATATTTATTTCATTTTGCCTATCAACACCTAGCTGGGAGGCTGCTGGAAGATCAAATCTAATTACTGATTTAATGTCATTAAAGATGCATAAAAAAATTTTTGTGATTGAGCTTGAAGATAGTTCCTGCTTTAAAACACAGCTTCCTGGGACTGATTCAATTCTTTCAATGACTGATTGCATGATTCTCTTTAAGAATTTTGTGCCACGAACGGTAGCCAAAGATAATGATTACAATATAGAAGCCAAACAATAATGCTGTTAACCAAAGATCTCTAGAGATGAATAATAAGATTGAGATTGAATCAATGGCCAGCCAATATAGCCAATTTTCAAGTAATTTTTTTGCAACCATATAAGTTGCTACTACTGCGCCCCAAGTAACTAAAGCATCCCAAAATGGCATAACAGCATTGGTAAATGAACTAAGCAAAGATCCTGAAATTATTGAGAGCAATAAAATCATGGAAACTGAAAGGAAATGCTGAGATTTACTCCAAGTGTTTACTTTAAAAGATGATTCATTCTCTAAACCTTTTCTCCATTGTGACCAGCCATAAAAACCTATGCATACATAGAAAATCTGTAAATATGCCTCCATGTATAAGCCTGCTGAGCGCATAATAAAAAAATATAAGATGGAGCTCAGAATTCCGAAAAACCAGCAAAAAATATTTTGTTTAACTGCTAAAACAAGATATAGAATTGCAAAAATAACAGCTGTGATCTCTATCCAATTTTGAGCAAAATAATTAAAAATCATATCTCATACTAAACCCAACATGTCTTGGGTCGCCATGTCGCTCATATAATGTATCTTTAAAGTCAGGGGCTTCATTTCCAAAATAAAAACCTCTTACTGAGTAATATTCATCGAAAATATTTCTAGCCCAAATGGAATATGTCCAATCTCCGATTAAATAATCAAAATTTATATTTGTTAATGAGTATGATTTAGATTTATTGTTATGAGAATCAGAATAATAAAAGCTGCTTTTACCAACCACATCTATAGATAAAGATGCTCTCTCTGTTACAAACCAATTTAATCCAAGCGCATAACTCTTTTCAGGTGCATGCGCTTGCGCTCTACCCTCAAGATCAGGTCTAGATTTCCAGTTATTAATCTCAGTTTTAAGCAAACCGAATCTTGCAAAATAATGAAGAGATTCATTGAGTTGCATATCAACATTAAGTTCCAATCCCTTGTTTATGCCCTCAGCTGCATTTTGAGTTAAAAATGAAAAAGTATTAGGATCTGTTGGATCAACTTGAGTGGATATAAGAACTTGCTGATCCTCCCTGTCAGAATAAAAAATTACTGCTGCAATATCCATCTTCGAATCAAAAAACTGAGAATTAAAACCAACTTCGTAATTTGTTAAAAATTCTGGATCATAATACAAATTATTATTTTTAGAATCTGGCGCTAACCCAAGATTGAGGTTAAAGCCTCCTTGATTAAAGCCCCTGGCAACGCTAAGAAAGATATTAGAGTTAGCATCCAAATTTTTATTTAGAGAGACCTTCCCGCCAGAGATTCTGTCTGAAGGATTGAATGACTCCCCAAAGGAATCAGAATAATTGGATTCATAATTTTCCCACCTTGCTCCAATGGAAACTTTAATAGATTCATCTATAAAATAATCTAAATTTCCAAATAGTGATAAGTTTTTAGATGAAAATTTACTAGAAAATGATGACTGGCTAGCATATGGACCAAAAGGATCTGATGGATCTCCATATATTCCATCATCTTTTTTTAAATTATCCTCATTGACCTCAAAATAGCTGATACCAGCAACCCACTCAATATTTTGATTGGCTGCAAAATTTGCCGCATCCGAAACCCATCTAAATTCTTGACTAAAAGTCTCTCTGTCTCTGAGAGTTTCTGAAAAATAATCATAAATATAAGGGGCATGTGAGTTTGGATTGCCCCAATCAGCATCATAACTAATTTCAACATCTGTATCAGTGAGACTAGTCAAACTTTGGAACTCAAATCTATCGAACTGATGGAATAGTTTTATTCCATATGCATTTGTTTTTTGAGAATCCATTCCCGGCCTATCTGAGAGAGTGTTTAAACTCCCGTCTATTGTCCATATATCTGCTGGATCATTTAAATCAATCTGTGTCACTAACACTTTGAGCCTTGTATCAGAACCAATTTTCCAGTTCATTTTTAGTCTGTAGGTACTTTCATCTTTCTTAGATGTATCTGATTTTCCTGAAAATAAATTTTTTCTAAAACCATCAGAGTAGTCTTTTCTTAACACCAACCTATAGGTTAAGTTTTGATTAAATGCAGACGGTCCTCCAAATGCAATCCCTGCATTAAGAGTTCCGAATGAACCAGAGGTGATTTCAGTTATTCCTTCATATTCTGCAGTTGGTTCTTTTGTTTTTATATAAATTAGACCAGCTAAAGCATTAGAGCCTATTCTTGATCCTTGGGGTCCTCTGTGTACTTCTACTTGATCAATGTCAAAAGTAGTTGCTATTCCGCCTTGACCAGAATAATCAACATCATCAATTAAAATACCCACAGCTGAATTTGGGGTTCTTTCATAACCAGACCTCTCTCCAATACCTCTGATTTGAAAATGTCGAGCCCTAGAATCACTAGCAGCAAAATTCAAATTTGGAACAAGATAAGATAGATTTTCGAAGTGCTTTACAGGCTGAGATTCAAGAATATTATTTTTAAGAATAACAATACTTGAGTCTTGCTCTATAGACTTAGATTCTCGCCAATTCCCTTTGACAATTATCTCTTCGATATCCTGAGATATTAAATCGATGCTAGAAAAAATAAAAAAAAGTGAGAAAAAAGATTTTTTAATGGTATGCATGCAATTCCTCCGCCATTATTGTATGGATCAGGTTCAAAGGGTTTCAATAAAGATCTCAGGTTGGAACAACCACCCCTTTGCAATTAAATTTAATAATATTTGAATTTAGAGTTAAAAGATACAGCTGTTATTCATCACTAAGGTTATTTTGATAGGTTTCAGTTAGAGCCATAACTGAAAATAATGTTAGCAATGAAGCAAAAGCTATATAAACAGATACCCAAAAAATACCAAAGTTGTTCCAAAGGAAAGCCGCAATAGTTGGAGCAAATGCTCCTCCCAAGATTGCTCCAAACTGGTACCCAAGGGTTGCGCCTGAGTATCTTACCTCTGTTGAAAATAATTCAGTGAAGAATGCTGCTTGAGGCCCATACATCATGCCTACAAATATTAACCCCATGGTAATCGCTAAAACTATCAACCAAAAATTACCTGTGTCCACAAGTGGGAACATGGCAAAAGCCCACAAGCCGGTGAGCATTGCTCCAGCCATAAATATACCTTTTCTTCCGTGTCTGTCAGAATATGAGGAGAATATAAACTGACACGGCACCATAATTGCTGATGCAATTAATATTGCGGCTAACATGTTGTCTCTGGATATTTCTGCGCTTGATACGCCGTATGCAAGAAGGAAAGCTATTAAAATATAAAACGTTACTTGAATTGAAAGAAAGGCCCCTGCAGCTAATGCTATTCGCTTTGGATACTTTTTAATTGCCTCTAATATTGGAGATCGATGAACAACTTCATGATCATCCTCATGCCTTTCTCTAATTACCTGCAACTCCTTAAAGGCTTTTGTATCCTCTAAATTGAGCTGAATGTACATACTGATGCCAATCAAAATAGCGCTTGCAAGGAATGGAATCCGCCACCCCCAAGAATAAAAAGATTCCTCTGAAACAAGTGCGCTTGTAATAATGAATGCCAGATTAGCCAAAATCACACCCACTGGCGCACCGGCTTGGGCGAAAGCTCCGTAATATCCTCTTTTATCTGGTGGAGCGCTTTCAGTAACCAGCAACATGGCTCCCCCCCACTGGCCTCCAATCGCTAGCCCTTGAGCAAATCTCAACGAAGTTAATAAAATTGGGGCAGTGACTCCAATCATTGCATAAGTTGGTAAAAGCCCAATTAATGTAGACGATACACCCATTAAAATTAGTGCTATGACTAAAGTTTTTTTTCTGCCAATCCTATCACCATAATGACCAAATATAATTCCCCCAATTGGTCGAGCTATAAAGCCTGCTGCAAAAGTTAGCAGAGAGAGAATGAGAGCAGTTGAGGGGGTTGCTTCGCCAAAGAAGGCTGTTGGGAATATTAATGCTGCTGCTGCCCCATAAAGGAAAAAGTCATACCATTCTATGCTGGTTCCAGCCAAAGCTGTCAATGCAACCTTCTGCATATTTGATTTGGAATTATCTTTACTTCGCATAATTACAAATTACGATAAATATTCTAAAAAGTAAAAGTTTTGTGAATGAACAATTAAAAAGATATAGATAAATTAGATTCATATATAGACTTTGTGTGCTTATATAGTTACATATGTATAATAATCTTCAATTTAGAGAATTTTAATTTGAAAACATATAGAGGGTATTTAAATCAATGGATCCAAATCAATTTATTGCTGAAGTCTACAGAAGAATGGATATGGGAGATCCGAGATACATAGATTCTATCGATCCAGATATATTTATGAATAATGAAGCTACTAAGTTGGCTGTTAAGCAATACCAGGATGTATTACCTGAAAATAAAGATATAAAGATCCTTGATGTGGGATTTGGAGGTGGGCAATTTTCTTCAGCCTGCATTCATCTTGGATATCAAAATATTCACTGTGCAGATTTCGGAGCCAAGCATAAATTGCTAAAAGTACGTAAAGAATATCCTCAAATTAAGGGCTCATATGATATAGATTCTACTATTGGTGATTTTCTTGGTGATAGTAATGAAAAATTTGATTTTATTCATCTTGCTCATGTTATAGAACACATACCTAAACATTCTTTGCTCTATTTAGTAGATTCCATCTATAAGTCATTGCACAAAGATGGTATTTTCTTTGTTAGAACCCCTAATATGCTAGGCCCCATTTCAAATTACTCACTTTATGTTACTTTGGGGCATGAGTTTGGATTTACAGAAAATAATTTATCTTCTCTACTAAGATTGTGTGGGTTTGAAGACATTCAAATCTTTAATTTCTTGCCGCATCACCAAACTCTAAAACAGAAGTCAGCTAATATTGTAAGGAAGCTACTCACTTTTAAGAATAGTATGTACCATAGGTTATTTAACGGTGTTCATCCTAAAGAAATGGGTATTGAATTAGTATTATCTGGAACAAAAAGGGATAAGCCAGAGCTTTTTGATAAGAAATTCAAGTAGCTATTTATTCTTTTGATGGGTTGAATCTGATAATAAATATTTATGACGACTGGAATGAAAAGGTTATTCTCGCTCGTGCATTGAGAATTACGAAGCTTTCTTTTCAAATGCTTTTAACTCTAGTATATGTTTAAAAAAATTGAAATATGGATTCTATACCTAACGATACTTCTTAGTATTCTATTTGCGATTGGTTTTGGTGTTCTCGTCAGGCAAGAGTTAGTTGGACATTTTAAAGTAGGATGGATATCAAAAGCTGCATTAACTTTTGCAGAAATTCCGGCTGACTTAAAAAGAATGTTAGGAGGTGGGGGCTTAATTGTTGAAGATAGATTTCCCTCGCTAGATGGTTTTAATGGAACTTACAACTCTGAAGAATCTTACCTTCTTCTTTCAAGGTATCATGGCGATTTAAAAGAAGGAATAGTTGAACTTATTGATTTAACCAACTTTGAAGTTTTACATACTTGGAATCCTGATATTGATGCATTCAATGATTTAGTTAAACAAGATTATGAATTTAAGTACTTAAAAAGGGATAATAATAATTCAAGGCAAATACTTTTACATCCAAAAATGACGGAAGATGGGGGTTTATTCTTTGGACAATATTTGCCATTAATTAAAATTGATCATTGTTCAAATTTAATTTTTCAAAATAAACATAATAAATTCCATCACTCAATTGAAACAGATATTGAGGGTAATATTTGGTTTCCTAGCATTATGTATCCTCAAAGTTTGCCCATTGAAAAAGTTGGAAGGGATATTGCTGAGGATGGGGGTTACCAAGATGATGCGATAGTTAAACTATCTCCTGATGGAGAAATTCTTTTTGAAAAGTCTGTCTCACAGATTTTTATAGATAATGATCTAGAGTATCTTCTCTTCTCATATGGGAATGATTTTGAAGAAGACCCAATCCATCTAAATGATATTCAGCCTGTTGATTATGGTGGGAAATATTGGAATAAAGGTGATGTTTTTTTATCATTGAGAGGTCAGTCAATGATAATTCTTTACAGACCCTCCACTAACAAAATTATATGGAAGGGAACTGGGCCATTTTTTGATCAACATGATGTAAATATTTTAGATGACCACAGAATTTCTGTATTTAATAACAATGTTAAGCTTTTTGAAAGTAGTAGAGAAGTTGATGGGAGTAATGAAGTAATTATCTATAACTTCAAGACAGAAGAATATTCAAAATACCTTGAAGAGAGCCTTATAAGCAATTCTGTTAAAACGCCTGTATCAGGAAGGGGTAAAATTCTATTAAATGGTGATTTATATGTTGAAGAAACCTCTCAAGGAAGAATATTATATTTCAATGCTGATGGCTCTTTAAGTTGGACTTACGTGAATCGCGCAGATAATAGAAATATTTATAGATTGGGTTGGTCAAGAATTTTATACACAAAGGATGATATTAAAATGGTAAATAGCTTTGTAGATGGCAAAAAGAGCTGTAATGAGTAAATCAATCTTAATAATTTCTTTGTTTTTAATTTCTATGCCTTCATATGCATATATTGGTCCTGGCATGAGTGGTGGAGTCATTGCTGCAATAATTGGTTTCTTTGGCGCAATTCTGCTTGGACTATGGGGAATCTTGTACTACCCAATCAAACGTGCATTAAAAAATAGAAAAGATAAGACAATCCTATCAAAACATTCCAACAATAAATCAAAATGATTCATTTGCTACTATTACTAGTTTGTATTTCATCTGTCGAAGTTTTTATAAGATTAAACTTTTTATCACACTTAGATTCAATTCTGAAAATATCAAAAAAAGTCACTTATGTCATTCCGCAAAATAATATCAGTGATCATTGGAAGGAAAAGGTAATCCCAGAATATGCAGTAAGAATCATGAAGTATTCCCTGCAAATATTGCTGACTTTGTTACTTATACTCTCTTTCTTTGTAGTCGCAGACTTTTTTTTCAATAACTTCCTTGCATTCACTCTCTCGTTAATTGGAATTATAGAATCAATGGTCTTTGCATTTGGATATATCTACATAATGAAACCATTGATCCAGTGAACAATTATTCTTGGTTACAACAAAGACTGCATCGACTTGCACTTTCTTCAAATTTTATGCGAGAGGTTATGTTTGATGTTGAGAGTTCTGTAATTTCAATCAATCAGACTGACAACAAGCATGTTTTTGTTTCGGGTCTTGCACGTTCAGGAACCACCATCTTATTAAATGCACTTTATGAATCTGATGAATTCGCATCACTATCTTATAAAGATATGCCATTTGTCCTTGCGCCTAATCTTTGGTCAAAATTATCACCTAATAAAAAAAATATTGACTCAGTTGAGAGAGCACATGGCGACGGAGTTAAAGTTTCTACTGAATCGCCAGAAGCATTTGAAGAAGTCTTTTGGATGACTTTTGCTGAAGATCATAAAGATACAAAAGAGAAGTTTAAGAATTATGTGCAACTTATAAATCATAAATATCAAAAGAAAAGGTATTTAAGTAAAAACAACCAAAATATCAAAAGACTAGAACTGATTTCTAAGATTTTTCCTAATTCAAAAATATTAATCCCTTTTAGAAATCCAATTCAGCATGCATATTCTTTATTAGTACAACATCAAAGATTTATTGAATACTCAAAGAAAGATGCTTTTATTTCTAACTATATGAAATGGATTGGTCATACAGAATTTGGTCCTAACTATGTTCCCATTAATAATAAAGGTTTGTGTTTTGATGATAATTTGAATATCAATCACTGGCTAGAGCAATGGTATCTCACCTATAAACATTGTTATGAAAATCTTAAAAACAATGAGAATGTATATTTCATTTCTTATGAAAAACTTTGTAGTGCAAGTGAATACTGGTTCGATATATTGCAAATTTTAAACATTAAAGAGAAATATCATTTTGAGTTTAAAGAGTCCAATAAAGTTATTACTCTTGAAATGGATGAAGATATTATTAAGAAAGGGTTATCTTTATATCGTAAACTAAATTCATAAATAAGGTTATTCACGGTAAGTCTTGATGTAAATAACTGATTTGAAGGTGAAAATGGAGAAGCCTTCTAAAAATATTGATTTTAAAGTATTAAATGGTGGGTCTGGGTGGACTCGAACCACCGACCTCACCCTTATCAGGGGTGCGCTCTAACCAAGCTGAGCTACAGACCCAATAAATTGGGAAAAGCGATTATAA
>Ga0213861_10003408_pt1 | contig 13118 bp, 8 predicted proteins | sample PICome_4_FD_160110 | JGI IMG/M metagenome (GOLD analysis project Ga0213861, IMG submission 160110) | Coastal seawater microbial communities near Pivers Island, North Carolina, United States - PICO131 | ecosystem: Environmental > Aquatic > Marine > Coastal | place: USA: North Carolina | collected...
GACAATTCAGTTTCTGTTGAGCATTATAAATATATTGGCGGAGACCACGTATGGTTTAGCAAAACTTATCAGGGTCAAAATGCTTCTAAATTAGTTTGGAATTTTATGTCTAGATATGATATTAATGGGTTGAGGTAAAACTAATCTCTAAAAAGAGATAAGGGCATGCTATTTTGATTATTGAAAGTGTCAATAAAACCTGTATCAAGTTTTCTGTTTGATATGGATTTGTTAAATTAGATTTTGTAATATTATCCTCAGTTAATTTATATTTCAGAGGCATTAATCAATCATCTTATTTATGGGCTTTATAAACAATCCAATATATGTTTTAACTGTATTAAGCCTTGTGGTTATTTTAGGCATTTATGTTGGTAAAACTAAACTTGGTAAACATCTTGGAGCAGCGTTACTAATTATCATTTTTACAGCCCTACTTGCCAACTTGAAAGTGATTCCGTCTGCATCAACAAGCATTCCATTGTATGATGGTATTTTTACCTATGTTGCTCCGATTTCTATTTTTTACTTATTACTAAATATCAATTTATCGTCTATCAAAAGAGCAGGAATACCAATGATAGGCTTATTCATCTTAGGGTCTTTTGCAACCGCATTAGGCATTCTTGTCTCATGGTATTTATTATCCCCTGAGAACACCCTAGGTGAAGATGGTAAAATTATTGCGGGAATGCTCACAGGAACATATACTGGTGGCAGTGTAAATTTTAATGCGATTGCTTTAGAATATGGATTTCAAAAAAAAGGCGCTTTGTATGCAGGGACTATCGCCGTAGATAATGTAATTACCACACTGTGGATCATTGTAACTCTGGCGTTTCCTATATTTCTTTCTCGTTTTTGGCCAAGTAAAACAAGAATAAAAAGACCCCGAGAAAATGAAGAATTTATTGAAGATGAAAGCATCAATTTAACATCACTTATGTGGTTGGTTTTTTTAGGTTTAGGTGCTTACTTTGTATCTGATGAATTAAAAAGGCATATCCCTCAAGTTCCTTCTATTATAACCATTTCAACCCTAGGAATCTTATTAGCTCAAACAACATTTGTTTCTAAATTAAAAGGAAGCCATAATTTAGGATTGTATTTAGTATTTTTATTTTTGGCGGTCATTGGAGCATATTGTGAACTTACTGCTGTAATAGATCTTAAAGATCTTGGTCTTACCCTGTTTTTGTTTGCAGGTTTTTCAGTAGTATTTCACGGTGTAATTACTATCTTAGTTGGAGGATTTATATATCGTGATTGGGAAATGATTGCTATTGTAAGTCAAGCCAATGTAGGAGGTAGTTCTACAGCCATTGCTTTAGCAGAATCTTTTAACAGAAAAGAATTAATAGTACCCGCAATTTTAGTAGGATCTTTAGGAAATGCTTTAGGTACCTATTTAGGTTTTTTAGTAATTTATATACTTTAAAATTAAAAAAATCGAATGTCAAATAAAGAAGACTACAGAAGCAATGAATTAATTGATCGACTGCCTAAGCACCTTAAACAGTTTATCAAGCCTCAAAATTATGAGGATTATTCTCCAATAAACCAATCAGTATGGAGGTATGTAATGAGACGCTTATTAAAATATTTAACCAAAGTTGCCCATTCTTCTTATCTCGCTGGATTAGAAAAAACCGGTATAAGTGTTGAAGAAATCCCAAACATGTATGGGATGAATAGAATTCTAAAGGAAATAGGCTGGGCTGCGGTAGCTGTAGATGGGTTTATACCCCCAAATGCATTCATGGAATTCCAGGCATATAAAGTGCTAGTTATTGCTTCAGACATCAGGCAACTCGAGAATATTGAGTACACCTCTGCACCAGATATTATTCATGAATCTGCTGGTCATGCGCCCATCATTGCAAACCCTGATTATGCAGAATATTTAAGAAGATTAGGAGATATTGGATCAAAAGCCATTCTGTCTAAACATGATATGGATTTATACGAAGCTGTTAGGAAATTGTCTATTCTAAAAGAAGCTGAGGGTATTAGTGAAAAAGAAATTCATACCGTAGAAATGGAGATTCATAGCCTTCAAAGTAAGAAAGTAGAGCTCTCTGAGATGGCGCAAATGAGAAATTTACAATGGTGGACTGTTGAATACGGGTTAATTGGAGATCTCAACAATCCAAAAATATATGGTGCAGGACTATTATCTTCTATTGGTGAAAGTATTTCGTGCTTAAAAAGTGAGGTAAAAAAAATTCCATACACAGTAGCTGCTGCTCAACAACCATTTGATGTTACTAAACCACAACCACAATTATATGTTACTCCAAATTTTCCTCATTTAATGGAAGTTCTTGAGGAATTTGCAGATACCTTAAGCTTACGAAAAGGAGGAAAAGAAGGAATTCAGAAACTAATAGAATCTCAAATGGTTGGAAGTATAGAGTTAACAACCGGGCTACAAGTGTCAGGCAAGTTTTCTAGGATACTATTAGATGAAGATAATAAGGTTGTCTTCTATCAAACCAAAGGGCCTTCGGCATTAGCATACAGAGAAAAGGAGTTAATTGGTCATGGAATAAACTACCATAAAAATGGGATAAGCTCTCCATTAGGAAAGTTAAAAAACATTGAACTTGCTATTGAAGATATGGGGCCTAATGATTTAAAAACATATCATTTTCATGATGGTGAATGGCTTTCTTTTGAATTTGAAAGTGGAATAAAAGTAGAAGGATTAAATATTACGGGGATAAGAAATGCAAAAGGAAAGTTAATTTTAATCCGATTAAAAGACTGTACCATAACCTATAAAGAAGAGTTTTTATTTTTACCAAAGCATGGTATTTATGACATGATTATTAGCAAGGACATTGTATCTGCTTTTGCCGGTGCTGCCGATAGCAACTCTTTCCCTAATTTGTATGCTGAATCTTCAACAAAAACCATAAAAAAAATAACATCTAAGTCTACAGTATCCTTAGAAAAATATTACGGTAGTTTACGAAAGTACAGAAACCAAAACACCAATGATCCTGAATTTCTAGAAGATTTATTTAAAAAAATAATAGTCCAATATCCTGCAGAATGGCTGCTACTTCTTGAAATTATGGAAGCAGCAAACAAGTCCTCTTTAATTCAATCAATTCATGACTATTTGGAGAAGTTAATAGTGTTATATCCTAAATTAAACTCCCTTATTTCCGATGGAATTAAAATGATAAAATCTTGATTATAAGATAATTAAATTATCTCACCAGATAACCAGCTACCAAAAAAAACTTTAGAACTGTTAAATTTTTATTTACTAATTTAGTGCGTTTTCAAAACAATATAAAATATACATCACAAAAAATTATACTAAAATAAATGAGTTCGGGAAAGATAATTATAGGAAGTGTTGAATGGTGTAGCTTTCCACAAATAAATATACCAACAATAAAAGCCAGAATAGATTCAGGCGCCAAAACCTCTGCCTTACATGCAATTAATATTACTACATTTAAAAAAAACAACATTTTATGGGCTAGTTTTGATGTTCATCCTATTCAAGATGATGGAAGAACTGTTGTTCATTGTGAAGCACCTGTTTTTGATAAAAGAAGAGTTAAAAGTTCTAGTGGGAATAGTGAACTTAGGTATGTAATTAAAACAATTTTATCTATAGCCGAAAACACTTGGGAGGTTGAGCTTACATTAACTAATAGAGATTCTATGGGGCATAGAATGCTTCTAGGTAGGCAAGCAATGTCTGGAAAAATGCTAGTTGATCCTGAATCTTCATTTTTATTGGGTGAACCAACACATGATTTACTTAAACAACATTATCATTCAAAAGTAGTGAAGAACTCTGGTTTAAAGATTGGTCTTCTTGCTAGCAACCCAAATTTATATAGTAACCGAAGAATAATAGAGGCTGGACAACAAAAGGGTCATAATATAGAATTTTTAAATATAAAGGATTGCTACATTAAATTAGATGGTAAAAACCCGGAAGTTCATTATCGAGGAGGTAGAGTTTTAGGTGATTTTGATGCAATAATTCCTCGAATTAAACCCAGTATGACCTTTTATGGTTGTGCGTTAACACGTCATTTTGAGGCGATGGGAGTTTATACGCTTAACACAGCCGCTTCAATCACAAAATCTAGGGACAAGCTATTTTCATTACAAATGCTAATTAATAAAGGACTGCCTATACCAACAACTGGATTTGCAAATTCTCCTCTTGACACAGATGAATTAATAGATATGGTTGGAGGTGCTCCTCTAATTGTTAAGCTTTTAGAAGGAACTCAAGGTAAGGGTGTTGTTTTGGCTGAAACAAAAAAAGCTGCAGAAAGTTTAATAAATGCATTTAAAAGTTTAAAAGCGAATATCTTGGTTCAAGAATTTATTAAGGAAGCCAAAGGAGAAGATATAAGATGTTTTGTTATAAATGGCAAGGTGATTAGCAGCATGATGAGAACTGCTGCTCCTGGAGAATTTAGGGCGAATATACATCTAGGTGGAACCGGATCTAGTGTAAAAATAACATCAGAGGAGAAAAAAGTGGCTTTATTAGCTACTAAAACTCTAGGTTTAAAAGTAGCTGGTGTAGATATCATTAGAGGTCAAAAGGGTCCATTGCTCCTAGAGGTTAATTCATCTCCTGGTTTAGAAGGGATAGAGAGTATATCTAATAAAGATATTGCTGGAAAAATGATTGAGGGGATGGAAAAAGACTTGAAATACAAGGGTGAAAATTCTAAAATAAAAATAACAGAATAATTTTTTTACATTACTTATCAAATTAATTATCATGGAAAATGAAGCTTTAAGTAAACTTATCCCTGTATCAGTTCTGTTATTTTTGGGTATTATTGAAGCTTTAGGCGGATTATATTTTAATGATAGAAGAACAAAAAACGACTTTTCTATAGAATTACTTAGTCTTATTACATTACCAACATTAATTCAGCCAGGAATCTTTCTTTTTGTTTTATGGTTTATGGGAGCTAGTTTTCCTGGATTAGAAGATTACTATCTCACCTCTTCACTTTGGTGGCAGGTTGTTGCCTTTCTTATACTAGATGATCTAACTCAATACTGGTGGCATAGACTATCGCATATAAACAAAAAAATGTGGAAGCTTCACAGGCCTCATCATGTGGTAGAAGAAATGGGAGTACTTGTTACCTATAGAAACGCAGTCTTATACTATGCATTTATGCCTGGAATTTGGTTTTCAGCTGTTTTAATCTATCTGGGAATGGGGTATGTATACTTATTTTATCTGCCCATAAAATTAATTGTTATTCTATTGGCGCACAGCGAAACTAAATGGGATAAGTTTCTGTATCGGTATAAAATTTTAAGCCCTTTAGCATGGATTATTGAAAGAACTATTTCTACGCCAAGTACGCATTTTGCTCATCATGGTTTAACCGCCGAAGACGGAGTTTCTCATCCAAACGGCAACTATGGAAATCTACTTTTTATATGGGATATTATTTTTGGAACGGCTAAAATTACTCGAAAATACCCCTCTAAATTTGGTGCTTGGAACAGGTTAAAAGAACCTTGGTATGTTCAACTTTTTTTCCCAATAATCTCGTCTAAGGACCCAAAAAGTGAATTGTATTCGATAAAAACAAACAACGATTATGATCCGTCAAAAGAGTATAAAGAATTTACAAAATAAAATGAGTCTTATAATGTAACAACTACTATTTATGAAAAAAATAATTCGTTTAATTGTCACTGCTGCTGTCATTATTATAGGTGTTTTACTTTTTAACACCCTAATGCTAAAATCTAAACAAGTAACATCAGAAAATCTAGAAAAAATAGCACTCTCTAATGATGTCTTTCAAAATCTTTCAAAAGGGCTGCAATACCCTACAATTTCTTATAGTGAAAATGCAATCCCTGATTCAATAGCTTTTTTTGGTTTTCATCGTTTTCTTGAAAAAGCTTTCCCCTTAACTCATGAAAAACTTTCGCTTAAAAAAATTAGTGCCTATAGTCTTCTTTATACATGGAAAGGGTCAGATTCATCAAAAAAACCAATAATATTGATGTCACATCAAGATGTTGTTCCTGTAGATCAACCCACTTTAAATGATTGGGAGGCTGGCCCATTTGAAGGTAGAATATCTGAATCATCAATTATTGGACGAGGAGCCATCGACGACAAAGGCACTCTAATTGGATTGTTGGAAGCAGTTGAAAAGCTTTTGGAAGAGTCATTTACACCAACACGAACAATTTACCTTGCTTTTGGTCATGATGAAGAAGTTGGGGGCGCTAATGGAGCTGCAAAAATAGCTTCATACTTAAAATCTAACGGAGTTCAAGCAGCTATGACACTAGACGAAGGTGGGTTTTTAGCAGAAGGATTGGTTCCAGGGGTTGATAAAACTGTTGCCATGGTAAATTTAGCCGAAAAAGGCTTTGCTTCTTTTGAACTAACAGTAGAGACCAAAGGTGGACACAGCTCTCAACCACCTAGAGAAAATACTATTGGTATGTTGGCTCAAGCTATCGTAGACCTTGAAAATAATCAATTGCCATTCAAAATGGTAGCTCCTGTTAATTACCAATTTGAGTATATGGGTGCAGAAATGCCTTTTTTTAGTAAACTAGCATTTGCCAATCCTTGGTTATTTAAAAATACCATTTTAGAAGCCTTAAATGCCCATACAACTACAGCACCAACTATTATAGGTGGTGGAGTTAAAAATAATGTGATTCCCACTGTTGCTAAGGCAACTATCAATTTTAGAATTCTTCCTGGAGAAACCATTGAGTCTGTTCAAAAACATATTGAAAATACCATCTCTAATAAAATAAAGGTTGCTCCTGTTGGCTTTTTAACCAATCCTTCACCGGTTTCAGAAATTAACTCCGAAGCCTATAAAGTATTAGAGAAAACAATAAGAAGTATGTTTCCTAATAGTATCGTAGTTCCTGGTTTAGTTGGAGGCGGAACTGATGCTCGTTATTTTTATGATATTTCAGATGATGTGTACCGATTTTATCCTATTAGATTGAGCCCAGAAACAAGGACTCGTTTTCATGGAATTGATGAAAAAATAAGCAAAGAAAATTACAAAGAAATCATAGAATTCTCATACCATTTAATTAAGCGTTTCAATTAAAATTAGAAATTAAAATGAATACTCCTCAATTATAAAATCTACCAGTTGATTTTATATTTGTGTTTTTATTTGGTAACTTTAATTCTTAAAATCTATCCATACCTTCATTAATAACAAGCCAAAATCAATTTCATGAAAACACTCAAACTTATTTTTATCTGTCTTCTTATCTTGCCAATTACTGTAAACTCACAAAAAAGAAAAAAGAAAATACAAAAACCTGTTATTGCTATAACAGACTCTTTATATCACGGTTTAAAATGGAGAAATATTGGGCCTTTTAGAGGTGGAAGAAGCGTGACTTCAACCGGAGTTATTGGCAAACCTCACACCTACTATATGGGCTCTACAGGAGGAGGTGTTTTTAAAACTACTGATGATGGAATTACTTGGAAAAACATCTCTGATGGATTTTTTAAAACCGGTTCTGTAGGTGCTATCGCTATTTCTGAGAGCGATCCTAATATTGTTGTAGTTGGTATGGGAGAACATGCTGCTAGAGGGGTAATGACCTCAATGGGAGATGGCGTATACAAATCTATGGATGCGGGAAAAACATGGTCTCATCTAGGGTTAGATAAAACGCGTCATATCTCTGATGTTGTTATCCATCCAACCAATCCAAATATCATATATGTTACTGCACAAGGCGCACAATACGCTCCCTCAAAGGAGAGAGGAATATACAAAACAACAGACGGAGGGAAAACCTGGAAAAATATTCTTTCTGTGAATAATACCACTGGAGCTTCTTCTTTATCTATGGATATGACAAACCCTCGTATTTTATATGCTGCTATGTGGCAGCACCAAAGATATCCTTGGGTGATGGAATCTGGTGGTGAAAATTCTGGATTATTCAAATCTACGGATGCAGGAACTACATGGACAAAGATGAAATTAGGCCTACCAAAAGATTTTGGAAAATCAGGAATTTCTGTTTCTAGAGCAAATCCAGATCGAGTTTTTGCAGTTATTGAAGCTGCTGGTAAAAAAGGCGGTGTATACCGTTCAGATAATGCAGGGAAAACATGGAAGCAAGTTAATAGCAATCGAGTTAATATTGCTAGATCTTGGTATTACATGGAAATATTTGCTGACCCACAAAATGAAAATACGGTGTATGTTTTAAATGCACCCGTTATGAAGTCTATAGATGGAGGAAAAAGTTTTTCAAACATTCCTGTTCCACATGGAGACAATCATCATTTATGGATAAACCCAACTGACAACAAAAACCTCATCAATTCTAATGATGGTGGGGCTAATATATCCTTCAACGGAGGAAAAAGCTGGAGTACGCAACAAAATCAAGCAACCTCTCAATTTTATAGAGTAATTACAGACAACTTAGTACCTTATCATGTATATGGCGGACAGCAAGATAATTCTGCAATTGGAATTGCTAGTAGAACCAATGATGGGGGTATTGATTGGAAAGATTGGTATTCTGTAGCTGGAGGAGAAAGTGCGTTTATTGCTTTTGATCCAGATGCCCCTGAATTGGTTTATGGAGGTACCTATCAAGGAAATATTAGCACATGGTCAAGAACTTCAAGAGAACAAAAATCAATTAAAGAATATCCAGAATTAGGCTTAAGTATAGCCCCAAAAGATTCAAAATATCGATACAATTGGAATGCTCCAATCATTACATCTCCACATGATAGAACTACTGTTTATCATGCTGGAAATGTTGTTTTTAAAACTACTAACCAAGGAATTAATTGGACCGTAGTAAGCCCAGACCTTACCAAAAATGAGGTAGAGAAACATGGTCCAGGAGGTGCTCCTTACACAAACGAAGCCGCCGGTGGGGAAAATTATAATACAATTACAGCTTTGGTAGAATCTCAGCACGAACAAGGCGTTTTATATGCCGGTAGTGATGACGGACTTATACACATTACAAAGAATGGAGGAGAAAGCTGGGCCAATATTACACCCAACGGAATTAAGGATGGTATCATAAATAGTATAGACATTTCCCAACACAACCCTGCAACGGCCTATGTGGTAATTATGAGATACAAATCTATGGACTTAAACTCTCACATCTTTAAAACCAATGATTATGGGCAAACTTGGACTAGAATTGTAAACGGTTTAAATGATCCTAATGGTTTTGCTAGAGTAGTTAGAGCAGATAAAAAACAACAGGGGTTATTGTATGCAGGAACAGAAACAGGACTATATGTCTCAAACGATGATGGTGCATATTGGCAACGATTAAAACTAAATTTACCCGTAGTAGCTATCAACGATTTAATGATTCAAGATAATGATTTAGTGGCTGCAACATCGGGAAGAGGTTTTTGGATTTTAGATGATTTAGGGGCGCTTCAAAATAAACGTAGCTATTCAAGAGCTATTGAGATTGTACCCCCTAAAGATACTTATCGCATCTTTGGAGGAAACTCTAAAGCTGTTGGGCAGGGGCAAAACCCAAGAAGTGGAGTTACCTTTGATTATTATTTAAATAAGAATGTTGATTCTTTAGAACTAACGTTGGAAGTTCTGCAGAATTCTGAAGTTATAAGAACTTATACCAATAAGAAAGATCCTAATTTTAAATCATGGCCAGGTGGCCCCTCTAAACCTCAAGTTTTAGGATCAAAAAAAGGTGTTAATCGTTTTACTTGGGATTTCAGAAGAGCCCCATTGCCGTCTATACATAAAGTATTCATTTTTGGAGGCTTGGCCGGCTCTAGCGTGGCCCCCGGAAAGTATACGTTAAGAATGACATTAGGAGATGTTATCTCTGAAACTGAGATAACTATTCTTCCAAACCCAAAAGTTATTTCAAGTTCTGAAGATTTTATAGCGCAACAAAAGATGCTAGTTTCTATAGAAAATACTGTCAAAGAAATGCATGAGTCTGTGAACCAAATGCGTTCTGCAAAAACACAGCTTAGCCACTATGCTAAGCTCTTAAAAGACTCAAAAAATGCCGATGCTTTGTTAGAAAAAGGGAAGGAATTAACTAAGCGCATTAATAGCTGGGAAGAAAACCTAATACAGGCAAAGCAAAAAACGTTCCAAGATGTTATTAATTTTAACAATAAGTTAAATGCTCAATTAATCCAGCTAAAAAGTTATATAGATCAAGCAAACCCAAAGGTTACTAATGGTGCTAAAGAACGATTTGAGGATTTAATGAAAGACTGGCAAGTGTACAAAAATGAACGTGATACTATCATTAATACTGAAATGCAAACTTATAACAGTCTTTTCAAAACATTAGCCATTCCTGCGCTTATTCTAGAGCAAAAACAATAAAATCTATGTTTAATTAGCTTGTAGTTTATTTACTATCTTGCCTAGCAATAATAATCACTATAAAATAATTAACCAAAAAAATACACAAAATGATGAAGGAAAATAAAGAACTAATGGCCGAGGCTAGAGCATCTCTCTCAGGAAACTGGGGACTGGCAGTGGGTACTTTTTTGGTATATATTATAATAGTTGGGTCTATTCAACTTATTCCTACTATAGGGGACGTTCTATTCCTTTTTATTGCTGGCCCCATGGCAGTTGGTATTTGTATATTTACCTTGAGCCTCTCTAGAAATGAAAATGCAAGATTAGAGCAAATTTTTGAAGGTTTTAGAAATTATGGTACTGTTTTAGGCGCCTATATTCTAATGATTGTATTTATTTTCCTTTGGGCATTATTATTAATTATTCCTGGTATAATTGCAGGTCTTGCTTACTCACAAACCTTTTATATTTTAGCAGAAGATGATACCATTGGTTCAATGGATGCTTTACGAAAAAGTAAAGAAATGATGGATGGTTATAAATGGAAATACTTTTGTTTAGGATTGCGCTTCATCGGTTGGGCTTTGCTTTGTGTACTAACACTAGGAATTGGTTTTTTATGGCTAAGCCCCTACATACAAGTTAGCTATGCGAAATTTTATGAAGATTTAAAATTAAATCAAACAGTAAGCTAACACCTGTTTTCTAATAAATTATTTAAACAATGAACTATAAAGAGTTAATCACATTTTCAATTATCCCTTGGATAAATGTTTTGATGCTCTATGCGTTTCACTTTTTTAAAATTGAACACACATTAATTGGGGTTTATTATGAATTAACAATGCTGCCCTCTCTACTTTTTGGATGTGTTTTCCCTGTGCTATTGGCAATTAAATTTTTTAGAAATTTTTTTACACCTAGTTGAACCTATTTTTGAGAATAAGTCTTGAAAAATTAAATTACTGTGAGATGTATTTAATGGTTAAGAAACTCTTTTTAATTTCTTTCTGATGTTTAAATTATGACTCATATTATAAAAAATAATACACTAGAGGTTGCTGTTGATATACCATTAGAAAACTATAAAGGCTCAAGATTTGATTGGTCTGGGAAAATTTCTTCTATTAAGTTTGAAAACCTTCCTTTAACTACTATTGAAGATACAGAATCTAAAAATATTAATTTTTTAGGAAAAGGGCTTTACAATGAATTTGGAATTACGAGTCCGGTAGGTTTTGAAGAAATCCCTATAGGCGGGTGGTTTCATAAAATAGGTATTGGCCTTCTCAAGAAAGAACACAAAAACTACCTTTTTCATAGAAATCATCTTATAAAACCAGCTCATTTTGATATTACTTATAAGGATCAAAAAATAATAATTGTTTGTAAGTCAGAGTCTGTAAACGGCTATTCCTACATATTAAAAAAAGAAATTTCAATATCTAAAAATAGTATTTTAATTAATTATTTTTTGGAGAACACGGGTGAAAAACAAATTATTACCGATGAATATGTCCATAATTTTATGGCGATTGATAATGCCTTAATCGATAAAGACTATACATTGAAATTCCCTTTTCCACTAAATCCAACACTTTTTGATGAAACAGTAAATAGTGAGAACAAAGTTGAAATAGGTAGTGATAACATCTCCTTTAATGAAACCCCTAAAAAACAATTCTTCTTCAGTAATCTAACGGGAGGAAAAGAACTACAAGCGGAATGGGTGTTAACAAATTTAAAAACCGGGGTTGGAATAAAAGAAATTGGGAACTTTAAAACAAATAAAATAAACCTATGGGGCTGGGGGCATGTGATTAGTCCAGAATTGTTTTTTAAAATTTCAGTAGGCCCTAAAAAATCAATTGAATGGTTAAGAAAATTCGAAGTATTTAAAATTAATCCCTAAATTTAGAGGATCATTAGAATAATTTTCAATCCATAAAATTTTACCTACATGAAATACTCAATTTCTGTTATCTGTCTTTTGTTATGTTTTAATCTTTGTCTTGGGCAACGATTAAAGACACCTACACTGAGTCCTTTTAGTAAAATTTCACAACAAGTTGGTCTTACAGAAGTGACTCTTCAATACTCTAGACCTTCAGCCAAAGGAAGAGTTGTTTTTGGAGAACTAGTTCCTTATGATAAAGTCTGGAGAACTGGAGCAAATAGGGCTACAAGAATTACATTTAAGGAAGTTGCAAAAATTGGAGGAAAAAAAATACAGCCAGGAGAATACGCTATTTATACCATTCCTCGTGAAAATCGTTGGACTATAATTATTCATGCCAATACTTCATTAAGAAGCATTGCTGGAGGCGCTTACAAACCGTCAAATGACGTCTTCAGGTTTGAGCTAGTGCCAGAAAAAAACAACAACTATGTTGAAACGTTTACCTGTCAATTTTCAGAGGTTAAAACAAATTCTTTAATGCTCGATATCACATGGGAAAATACCTTAATTTCTATTCCAATCGAAGTAGAGGTTGATAAAAAAATTGAGTCTCAAATGCAAGTTTTTATGAAAAACCCTGAGAAGATACCTCACAGAACCTACTTTGAAGCTGCCCAATATTATAGTAATAATGGTAAAGATTTAAAGGATGCACTAAACTTTATTGATAGTGCTCTTAATAAAAGTCCAGAAAATTTTAGATACGGATTACTTAAGGCAAAAATCCTTGCTAAAATGAACAACTATAAAGAAGCTTTGGTTATTATAGAAGCAGCAAATAA
>Ga0213861_10003410_pt1 | contig 13113 bp, 11 predicted proteins | sample PICome_4_FD_160110 | JGI IMG/M metagenome (GOLD analysis project Ga0213861, IMG submission 160110) | Coastal seawater microbial communities near Pivers Island, North Carolina, United States - PICO131 | ecosystem: Environmental > Aquatic > Marine > Coastal | place: USA: North Carolina...
CAAAATCCACAGTGGAACCCAGCATCAAAATCCACGGTCTGCGAGTTGCAATACAGGAGGGTGACCGGGTCATTTTGATGCTGGGTTCCACTGTGGATTTTGCGGTGGCGGCCTTTGCGTGTATTGAGGCTGGGGTTGTGTTTGTTCCGCTCCCAGCTTGGGGTGGGAAAAAACGGAGCAGACGGTTCATCGATGTGGTCATGGATGCTGAGGCGAAGGCCATCATTTGTTCTGAATCTCTGGCATCGAGGATGTCCCTTTTGGATGAGATGCCGGCGGAATTCCAATGGTTCACCCCGGAAAGGTTGGTGCTTGCAGGACGCGAAGATCAGGACTCATCGGGGGGATTCACATTGCATCGCGACGTCAATCGCCTGGTTTGCTTGCAGTACACTTCGGGCTCTACAGGCAAGCCCAAGGGGGTCATGCTCACGCACAAACAGCTGATCCTTCAGGCTCGCGATCATTGGAAATACTGCCTCGAGGGGTCTGCCTCGTTTTGCCTCTGGCTTCCGCTGTATCACGATTTTGGCCTCAATATGTTGACCACCATCCTGGCGAACCAGCAGACCCAATTGACGCTGCTTGATCCCTTGGAATTCGTACGTGCTCCGGTCCACTGGCTCAAGTGGATGGGACAGAACAAGATAGAGATTTCCTTCATGCCCAATTTCGCTGCAGAACTTTGTGTTGCAGCCCTCCGCGATGATGATCGGACGGGATGGGACCTTCAGCACTTGAAGCGGCTTCACAGTGGCGGCGAGGCCATCATCCCGTCCTCGGTCAAAAGCTTCGAACAAACCTTTCACGCGATGGGCCTCAAGCATGACGTCATCAAGCCTGGGTATGGGATGGCAGAAGCCACGCTCGTGATTGCATCAACGCGCCCAGGTGTGCCAAACAAGGTACTCACGTTGGATGGGCAGGAACGCATCAGCAATGGCGTTCCATACCCGGAGATCGCGATCAAAATCGTAGACCCTGAGCGTTGCTTGCCCTTGCCCGATGGGGAGGTAGGCGAAATCTGGGCGCACAGCACTGCGGGGCACTTTGCGACGGGCTACTGGAACAAGCCGAAGGAAACGGAAAGGGTATTTGGTTGCAAGCTGTGTGGTGAAAACGAAGGGAATTGGTTGCGAACGGGTGACTTGGGTTGCCTCGTCGATGGCGAGCTCTTCATCACGGGCCGGCTGAAGGACTTGATTGTGATCAACGGAACGAATGTCTATCCTGAAGACGTCGAGGCCAGTGTCCGTGGTTGTTACGCGGGCATTCAATCTGGCGGCGTCATCGCCTTTCCCGTGGTCAATGGGCAGTCGAAGGAGGAGTTGGTGTTGGCTGTGGAGATGCGTCGGGATTGGCTGCGAGCCCCAAGGTGGAAGGAGGCGAGTGCTGACATCCGAAAAGCCGTTTACGATGCACACCAGCTCAGACCTGGCATGCTGGTCTATTTGAACCCTGGTGGCATCCCGAGAACAACCAGTGGGAAACCTCGTCGCCATGAAATGCGTATCCAAATCGAGAAAAATGAATTCAACAATTGCAGATATGTCGAACGGAATGGATCATCATCGGAAATGGGCGCTTGAGGCCTTGAGAGAAATCACGAAGCGAGACTTCGAGATGGAGCACCTTGAAGGGGATTTCTCGCGTCTCGGATTGCAGTCCATCGAACTGGCCTCGCTGGCGGGCGAGCTGTCTGCGCGTTTTGGGTTTCGGATATACCCAGATGATTTGGAGGAATATGACTCCCTTGAAGCGGTGCTTCGTTGGTGTTGCACGGTTCAGGTGAATGGTCCAGGAAGCAATTGATGGTTTTCAAGATGATGCGGAATTGGAACATATGGCTTCGGTTGTTTGCCTTGTGCATTATCGTGGTATTGCCGTATTACGTTGTGAAGAAGAATTGGTTGGAAGAGAATGAACCGCAATACAAGCTCGTTTCGGTACAAGATGCTGATACTTGGTTCATCGGTGTGTCGACGATGCGAGCTGGCTTATCCCCCGAACATTTTGCCCGTGAACTCGGTGGTGCGAGAAAAGGTTTCAACCTCGCCATTAATGGCGGTATCACTCCTCATGGCCCATGCCTTACCTCTTTCCTGAAGAGGAAGTTCAAGCCTGAAGCTTTAAATGACAAAAGGAGTTTATTTGTTGTCGAATGGCGTTCCAGTTCTTTCAATATCAGAAAGCAGAATTTGAAACGTCGGCTTCGCGAAGAGGATGAAATTCTGTATAAGATGTACTCGGTCAATGCGAATCCGAACTTTGAGTTCATTCTCAGACGAATGCACAACGAACGTTCATTGGGACTGAATCTTCTGTTCACGAGTAACAGTAAAAAAAACACGGTCATTCATGAGACGGGGTGGGCTGCACGTCGAGTGCCGGATGTTTTTCCAACTCAAGAAGAACTAGAAACGGCATCTTCCTATTTTGAGAGTAGAGGCCATGTTTTTTCCCCAAAGCGAATGGCCTCGTTCTTCGAATTGATTGACCATTTGACAGCTTGTGGGGATGTTATTGTGCTCGCTACACCGCTCAGCGAAGCTTCGCGAGGGGCTCCCGTTGCGGATGAATTCATCTATGCTGAAAACATTTTGCGCGATCGGAAAGATGTGTTGTTTTTGGACTACTCAGATTGGGCGGAACGGACTGACTTTGCGGATTTCAACCACTTGCATCGGGAAGCGGCCATTCGATTGAGTTCTGATGTTGGGAAAAAGGTGCGAGACTTGCTCGGTGAAACCATGTAGATCATTTTGAATACCTGGAAGAGGCACCTTCAAAACGAAGCCCAAATCTCATCCACCTGAATGATCAACTCCACATAGGCCTTGCGTTCCGCTGCGATGTCGTGTTTGAAGGTCTCTTTGAATCCATTTTCGATGATGCGCTGTTTGGTTTCAGCGGGAAGCGATAGTGCCTCATGAATGGCAGCTTGGAATCCCTCCAAATCATAGCTTGGCATCAAACACGTCTCACCAGCCCGACAGAAATCCCGGTTGCCGATGGCATCCGGACAAATCACCAGCCGGCGCATCCGCATGGCCTCCAAAGCGGGCAAGAAAAATCCCTCGAGCCCGTCTTCCACGGGAACCGGCAAGAAACAAACGACATCAGCCGTGGCCATTTTGTCGAGGAATTCACGCCTGGTGGGCACTTTGTTGATATGCGCGTTCACCCGAAGTTGTGGGAAGGTCTCCCGCGCCCATGCTTCAAGGGCTTGCCCGAGTGGCTTGTTTTTCATGCCGACAATCAACAGGTCGAATGCAGGAGGATTCACAGGCGCTGGCAGCAAGTCGAAATCCAACGCATCTGGAATGCAAAAAATCGGGCCATTCACGCCGAATTCCTCGAGTATGCGCTTCCCGGCTTCGCTTTTCGCAATGCGAATGGCTCGTTCTTGCAGAAAACCATGGCGGATGTCTTCTGGGCGGACATGTCTGGGCTGGGCAATGGCAAGCACAGGGTTTCGCGGCGTCAACCTGGGCAGCTGTTTCACCTCGCCCCAATCTCTCCCGGCAAAGAAGAAGACGTCTCCTGGTCGAACTTCCCAAGTCTTGAGGGCCTTTGCTCGGTATGGAATCCAGACGTTTCCGGGGTTGTCATGCCAAACCGTTCCTTCTGGGAAATGGACGTAAGGCTCGAATCCCGGGGCGGTTCGGAAGTGCTCGAATGCATCTCGCATTTTCAGTTGCCCTCCGGCTGAGCCCGCATTTGCGTTTTTCGCATTCCAAGTTCGGTGAAATAGAATTCGTCTCATATGCCCAAGGATTTGGTGATCTGCTGAATGTCGGAGTCGCTGTAGAATTCCCGCCATGGTGCATCGGGCCCAGTGGACTGGAGCCGCGCGGCAGCTATCTTCAGTCGATCTCTGCTGTAATCGGGACTTGCATTCCGATTTGCCGTTGGACGAAGACCGAGGTTTGTCCAATCCCATTGAGGGAATGCTCTCCCGAGCGTTTCGGCAGGTTGTCCACACAAGTCTTCATATCGGATGATTTGTTCTCGCGGAATCCACTTCTGAAATTGTGAGAAGTAATAATTCAGAATCAACAGTTGCTTCTCCAAAAGGTCATCAGTTGATTTCAATTGTTCCTCGAGTTCGGGCGCCAAATTTTTTGCATCGCGAATTCTTCCTTTACTCACTGGAACAGGTACAGACCCCCACGACCCGAGAACCGATAGTGGGTTGCGGATGGTGGCAAAAACGGACAGTGCTCCAAATCGATCAACCAAACCCGGAAGGGCCAACAAAAAAGCTGCGTTGTGTTTGAAAGCAAGCCCAAACGTTTCGGTGGCCGGCTGGCCAACGTCAATATTGGATTTCTTCAAGAGCAATTTGCGGTCTTCCCCAGGACTGAAGTGGTTGTCTACCTGCTGCCCATCTTTGTGGCGTGCTGGGGCGGTGCCGGTGGTCAGGATTTGGTCTCGAATGCGGTCAAACTCAGCTGCCACAAACTTCACCATGGATGGTACATCAAGATGCCCACCCAATTTCAGCCCCTCGTTGAGCGCAACGACATCTGGATGCTTGGACATCAAGACACACAACATGGAGGAACCTGAACGCGGCAAACCAGTCAAAATGATGTTCATGCGGTCAAAAATCGTAATTGTACTTGTTTAGGTAATCGCGGCAATGTTCGCGCAAGATGTCAATTGTTGCCTGATCACAATGCTCTTGGTAGTTGGATTCCGCAGGTTTGTTCGTGGGATTGATGAGCGGAATGGTTTCATGTCGCCACCCTTGATCGCGGCACAATTCGGCCCAATCAGATTGGATGCTTTCGAATCGGATGAAGGCATCCATGTATTGCAGTGTATCCCATTCGACCTGCATGAAGGATTGGAGTGCCCCTCTTCTTTCGCTTTCTGAAATAAACCGATTGAAATCCCAATTCTCTTGCCTCAGTTGAGAGGCAAATTTGCCTTTCCACCGGTCGTTGTGTTCCGACTTGACTTTCCAATACTTGCTGAACAGCGAATCAAAAGGATTGCGGAGCCCAGCCACCTTTGTGTAGGACGCCAATTCTGAATGTTGTTTAGGTTTTAGGCTCTTGTATGTCGAGTGCTTATTGCCCTTTTTGATGCCACCATACTGGGAAATGAGCAATGTCTCTATGGCAGTGGACCCCGTTCGTGGAACGGCGAAGAAGGCCAAACGGATGGACTCACAAACAATCATCACCTCAAGTTGTCAAAGCAGGCTTTCCACAAGGCTCTCCACCGACCGCCCCTCCGCTTCAGCCTTGTAGTTCCTCACCACCCGGTGCCGCAAAATCGGCAACGCCACCGCACGAACGTCTTCGATGTCCGGGCTGTACTTCCCGTTCAGCGCCGCGTTCACCTTCGCCCCGACGATGAGGTACTGAGAAGCCCGCGGCCCCGCCCCCCAACTCAGGTAGGTGTTCACGTCGGCCGATGCCCGCTCGCGCCCCGGCCGCGTTTTCGCCACGAGGCCCACGGCGTACTCGAGCACGTTGTCGGCTACCGGCATCCGCCGAATCACCTGCTGGAACGTCAAAATGTCCTCACCACTCAGCACCGGTTGCACGTTCGTCTCCAGCCCAGCTGTCGTCGCCCGCACCACGCTCAACTCCTCCTCAAACGTCGGGTAATCCACCCAAGTGTTGAACATGAACCGGTCGAGCTGCGCCTCGGGCAACGGGTAAGTCCCCTCTTGCTCAATGGGGTTTTGCGTCGCGAGCACAAAAAACGGAGAGGGCAGGGGATAGGTCGTCCCGGCAGCCGTCACCGCGCGCTCCTGCATCGCCTCGAGCAGCGCCGATTGCGTCTTGGGCGGCGTTCGGTTGATCTCGTCCGCGAGCAAAATGTTGCTGAACAGCGGCCCTTTGATGAATTGAAATTCGCGCTTGTCGTTGAGAATCTCACTGCCGACAATGTCGCTGGGCATCAGGTCCGGCGTGAACTGGATGCGGCTGAAACTCAGACCGAGGGCTTGGGAGATGGTGTTGACCAGCAGCGTTTTGGCCAAACCAGGCACCCCCACCAACAACACGTGCCCTCCCGCAAAAATGGCCGTCGTCACCTCCCGGATCACCTGCTCCTGCCCCACCATCACCTTGCCCACCTCCGCAAGCAGTGCCCGCTGGCGGTCCCTCAACGCATCCAATGCCTCCTTGTCCGATTGAAAAGTCATATGCTCCTTAGAATTTCGAGAAGCCCGAAGTTACGGCAGACTCCGCACTTGAAATCCTATCTTCCCGCAGCGATTCAATGGAAAATATGATTTTATCCTTCAAGCACAAATTCATCTTCCTCAAAACAAATAAAACAGCGGGCACTTCCATGGAAATTGCTCTTTCTGGAATTTGTGATCCGGAAGATATCATCACCAGGATCAGCGATGATGACCAGCTAGCTCGCGAGGCGCTGGGGTTCCCGGGCCCTCAAAACCACATCATTCGTGACATTCGAAATAAGCGGGGGAGGGTGCCAAATGAGCACAAGTTTTTCAATCACATGACCATGAAAGATGTGCTCGATCGTTTGCCGGACCTCGACTTATCTGGGTTTTTTGTCTTCGCGGTTGAAAGGGATCCTGTGGATCGAATGATGAGCTTGTATCACTTTCTAGGTGGTGACAGCCGCTGGGAGAATTTTGACGATTTTCTGGCCAAGCGGTCCAAAAATATCCGGATCACCTCTTGGGATTTGTACCATGTGGATGGCGTCAATGTGGCTGACCAAATCTACTTCTACGAAGACCTCACCGGCGCCTGCGAAGACCTCTCTCGGCGCTTCGGTGTTGAGGTCAAACTGCCAGCCTACCGAGCCAAAGGTCAGTACCGGAAATCACGAGAAATCTCGCCCCTGAGCGACTTCGCCAAGGAGTGGATTCGAACCACCTTTGCCCGTGAGTATGAAGCCTACCATTACACAGCGCCTGTTTGATTGCCAAAAACCGAATCGGTCAAGGCCTTTGAAACTGACTTGTGATGTGCCATAATGTAAGGAGTAGCCTCTCCAACCATGTGGTTTCCCTTCTGATAAGTTGACGGTCGATGCCCTTCTTCCATGCGATTCCTGGGTGAGGACCGTCTGCTCTATTTCCGGTCCAAACGTGACCTTCAAACATCGTTTTGGTCAAGGCATCGTCCCAGTCCAAGGACAAAAAATCGAGTACTCGCCTCATTTCTTTTTGGAAATGTTGAGGGTTTCTGAGTTGAGTCAGACGGACATTGAGTCTTTGGGACGAGGGTATACTTTGAAAACTAAGTTTCGATTCTTCGGTCATCTGGCGAAAGCCCTCAACCGTTAGGAAATTATTTTTGCGTCTAGCAGCCCAATACCTTCGCAAACCAGTGAAATGCTCCAGATGATGTCTGTTTAGTTTGATGAACAGAACGTTTTTTCGATACATGCCGAGCCAATGGTTGCTGAAGCGTTCATTCCGTGGTGCTCGGACCACCCAAATTTTGCTGTGGTCCCTAACGCCTCGGATTTCGAGCCAACTGTTCATGATGGCGTCAAAACGTTCCCGTGCAGTTCGGGACTGCAGAAATCGTTCATTCACCTTTTCTTTGAAAAGTTCAAATTCATTTTCAGATATGATTGGTTCTGTGCCGCCGCTTCCTGTGAGCCGAGAAGTCGGTGTTTTGTCCTTGCGGAAAAGAGCTTGAACATTGGGGTTTGAGAAGAATGCCTCGGCAGCATCTTTTGGGGGGAGGTCGTTCAATCGCAGGTGGAAGAATCGCAATTCTTGCGGAAACACCTCCAATTGCGGATGACTGTCAAGAAGCGCTGCAAACAAGGATGTCCCAGATTTCGGCATGCCTGCAATCACGATGAGTTTTTTGGCGGGGCTAGATGTGAAGTTCCGCTTGATTCGATGGAATGAAAAAATGTGTTGAACCTCAGGTGCTTTGGAGGCGAAAGAAATGAATTCATCGATGTTGAGATGGAGCGACCCATTCACCTCGTCAAACATGTGTTGCGGCCGCTTTTGTTGTTGGGCCAATCGGGAAAAATGGGGCCGTGAACGATACCCAATCTCAATGACAGGTGAGGCATGAGGCATCCAGATTTGATTCGTTAAGCCTGCTCCATGCTGTCCGATGAGACAGGCCGCATTGCTCAAAAGCTCGAGTTGCTCTTTGAAACCCAACTCCTCCAGAACCACCCTCATCAGTTGAAAGGGCGGTTCAAGGGCCTGCCGAAGGTCGTTTTCGAGCGTATCAATATTCCGAAGGAACCGGATATTTTTGTTCTTCCTGTTTTTTATTGGCGCTCAATCAGCACAACCCACTGTCTAGACTCAACTTCTGTGATGTCGAATGCACCCAAAACATGCCTCTTCAATGCTTGCCACTACTGAAATGAGGAAGTATGCGTTTTCGGATTGCATGATTGCAAAACGACATTGGGCTGATTGTTTTCGGTCCAGATGATTTGGTTAAGAAAACAACGGTTTGCGATGCCATCAAATCGTCCAAATGTCCCCCTGTTAATTGCAAATTTTGTTGGCTTGTGCTTTTCGACGTAGAGGAATAACGGGAACAAGCCATCCACGATGAAGTGAAAATAGTTTTGCAGCTTTGTGAAGGCCTGATTGTGGCTGTTTGGCCGAAAACCAATAGTTTTCATTGCCGTTTTTGATTGCGCGCAATCCGCAAATGCGCCCTCATGGTCAGCCACGCCATCCGCGGCCAACTGAATCTGTACGCCTGCACTCTGGCCCTTTCGGAAAGCGCCGCCCGCAAGGCGGCATCAGTCGCGACCCGCTTCATTGCCTCCGTAATGGCGTCATGATCCTTGGCATCCACCAGCAAGCCGCTGTCCCCGATGACCTCTCGAAGCGAGCTGTTGTCCCCACCGATCACCGGAGCCCCGCAGCTCATCGCCTCCAGCGGAGGCAAACCGAATCCCTCATAAAACGACAAATAACACAAGGCCAAAGCACGTGAATACAACACTGGCAAATCTGGATCATCTACGAAGCCCACAAAGTGGATATTCGGGTGTTTTCTGTGGTCATCTGCCGGCAGGAATTCAGGCTTCCAGCCCGCCGACCCCGCCACCACGAGGTGCAAATCCGCATCACAATCCGCGAGGCATCGCAGAAAGCCTTCAATGGTCCCGTTGAGGTTCTTTCGTGGCTCCAAGGTGTTCAGGACAAGGAAGAACGGCGCATCTGGCAACGCCAGCTTGTCACGCACCTCCGACCACCGGTGGTCAGCTCGCTCGGGTTTGAACAAATCCCAGTTTGCCCCCTCCAACGCAAGGTGTATGCGCTCACTCGGTACCCGGCAATGCGCTTCAAGATCCGCTTGGCTGTGCTCAGAGATGGCCATGAACTGCGCATCTCGCACTTCTGCCAGCCGCATCCCCCGATCCGCCATCATGATGTTGCCTTCGGTGTGGTACTCGGCGAGCAAACGATGCGTGAGATCGTGGAAGGTGATGAGCCAAGGTCCACGGAACCAATCACTGGCCGGCCCAAACTGCGGCAACATCATGTGCAACAAATCCCAGGAAACCGTCCCAGCTTCCCGCTTGACCCGGTGTTTGTGCCACCGGCGCTCCCATTTCATGATGAGCCCCTGAACGAGCGTCCCACGCCAAGCATTCTTGAATCGCCAGTCCAGCGGCGTCGGCAACCATTGTTCGATTTGGCGTGGCCATTTTTCGAGCCGATGGCGCCAAAACGCCTCTTGACCGTCGAGTTTCATCGTTACTGCCGCACGCTCAGGTCGTCTGCGGAGGCGGGTGCCGTCAGGCGATTGCTCTTGTGAGATGTATTGGTAGAGGTTTTGGCTTTCCTTTTTGTAGCCATTCAACGGCAGGATTTCATCCTCCTTCAAGGCCAGATCATACCGCACCACTTTCCCCTCAGTCTTTCGCTCCAGCTCATGCAGCCCATTCAACAGCTCAATTGTGTATCGCCAAGTGCCATCTCTCGCCGGGTCCTGGATGTTGCCTACTTGCAGGAGCACCTTCGCTGGTTCAACGGACACTTTTGCGAACGCAGGACGCTCCCCAGCGCCATACGCCAACCTGTCCATGGTGTCCCCGTGGAGCATCCAGAACAGATCGTGCAAGTATTCCGGCATCTCTTCGCGCCAACTGCCCACTTGGCCCTTCCGAAAGTTCGCAGCCGCAACCGCCCTTTCATCCGCATAGGACGATTTCTGCAGTGCACTCACGAGTTTCGCGCCATAAGGATGTTTTGCCTGTCGCAAAGAGTCAAAAGTAGGCAACCGTTCAGTCCGGGCTGTGGGCAAATCCAGGATGGCTCCGAGACGCGCTACTTCTTTCAGTGGGTCCGCAATAAGGTCTTCAAATCGAATCACGACATCTGTATGTGGAAGCCAGGTCTCCACATGTTGCGACCATCCTCCGCCGAAATGGCTTCCCCCCGGCGCGAGTACTGCATCAAACAAGTTCACCTCAAAGTCCGAATCTGGCTCCGCGAAGGAACGTCGATGATGCGCTTCAGATACCACAGAATCCCGGCCATCCCTAACCAAATACACCACCTTGAAAGCTTCTTTGTTCAAAACGTCCACCGGAAGTTCTTGCGGCAGCAGGTGGGTCTTCACAGCCGGATATGCCGCGTAGTCTGGGTTGACAGAGCGACCATGGTCGCTGAGAAAGTAGGTTTCGGATGGAATGCCATAGACCTCATCAAGCACATTGCGGAAAAAAGTGTTGCCTGAACGCGGGTAGGAAACAATCCAGATTTGTGGTATCAAGCGCATGTGGTGATTGTCTGAAACAGCATCTTTGCACCGGATGGTAGCGCAAGATGTTCAATCAAAACCATATTTGCAATCATCACTTACTGCCAAGTTCATGTTCAGAACACCGAATCTTCAATTGCTGTCCCTTCATGTCCCGAAAACCGGCGGCACATCTTTCCGCAGTACCCTCAAAACGATTTATGGTGAGGCCTCAGTTGCTCGGCTGGATGTCAACATGCGAGGCCAAGTCGAAATTGATCAACAAGCCATTGCACCTGGTGCAACCATTCTGCACCCTGTTTTGCACGGACATGTGAAGTGGAATCAATGGCAAGAGTTGTTCCAAGCCTCTCCGAGGACAACCGTGATTACTTGGTTGCGGGACCCTGTGGCGCGGGTGACTTCGCAGTATTCCTATCTCGTGGAAGTGCTGGAGCGGGAATTGGACGAGCCGGGCAAGGGGCTAAACATCCTGAGCAAGTTGATGAAGACGTTTCCGGAATTCATTCGGAATCCGGCGGTACAGAACATTCAGTCGAAGTACTTTACGACCCTGATACTCGACAGGTTTGTCGACTTTGTGGGGGTGTTGGAGCATCGGGAAGCTGATTTGGCCAAACTCGCCCAGCGCCTCTCCTGGCCGCATCTCCCCACCGATTTTCAGCACAACAAAACCTCCCGCCTCATCGAGCCCACCCCCTCGGAGATCGACTTGATTCGCGCTTGCAACGACGAGGATGTCCGGCTATACGAACAGGTGCTCGAATGGCGGGCCGCAGGACGCTACGACGCATGAGCGCATCATTGAAATACGTTTTGTTTCACCTGCCGAAGACTGGTGGTACATCCCTTTTCCGGGCCTTCAGGGATTGGCGCGGAAAGGGTGCCTGTCAACAATTTCGGCGGGAGGAATTGCCCGAATCGCTGGGGTCCATCGGCCCCAATACAGAAGCCATCAATGGTCATTTTGATTATGATGACCTCGCAGAAAGATTGGATTTGGATGCTTTGCAGCTCATCACCTTTTTGCGGGATCCGGTGGAACGGGTCGTTTCGAATTATTACTTTTTCCTCAAAACCTTGAGGGAGCCGAAGCCTCATCGCCGCGAAGAGGCCCTTGCGAACCAGCACCGCTTGAAGGAGTCCTTGCTCGAATACGCAGAGAAGAACCAGAACAGGATGGCTGAAAGGTTAAGAGGTGCGCAACCTGAGGACTTTGCATTCATCGGCGATCTGTCGCGCATGGATGCGGATTTGAATGCGCTGGCGAAGAAGTTTGGCTTTCCTCAGCGGCCAACAGCACCGAGGAGAAATGTGGGCCATTACGCGCCCCCATCTTCCGCGGAATGGGACCAAATCGCCGCTTGGAATCAAGAGGACTTCGAGCTTTACAGATACTGGACGGACGCCGCGCGGAAAATCAATTTGTCATGAGGGAAAGACCATACGAACGCATCATTTTGCACATTGGCTGGCCGAAGACGGGGACCACCTCAGTCCAAGCGGCCCTCGTTGATTCACAGGCAATGCTCGTTTCGCAGCGCATTTGCTGTCCGGTGTTGTTGGAGAATGGCAAGACGCCGACTTGCAATCACTCCCAACATTTGAATTTCACTTTGGGATTGTTGGGCAAAGGAGAGCGGGAACGTTTTGCGGAAGAGAATTGCGCTTCTTTTGCGCAGGCAGTTCAGGACATGCAGTGCAGCGTGCTGTTGTTGTCGGGAGAGGGGATGACCTTCTGGACTCGAGGCGATTGGGAGGCTTTTCTGGGGTGGTTGAAGCGCAACAACCTCTCTGGAGATGCGACGCGTTTCGAGGTGGTGGTGGTCACTCGTGATCTGGTCACTTGGTTCCAGCGGCTGCTGGACCAGCGGTTGATTGCGGCCATTCAAGGCCAAGATGAGGCCCTGAGTTGGGCCCCTGAACTTGCTTCGTTTTTGATTCGTTGCACTGAAGATCGGTTGGCTGCGTTCGGTCGCGAAGCTTGTTTTGCGTTGCGCTTCGAAGATTTGGTGCAAACTGAAGATGGCCCTTTGTCAGTCTTGTCCCAACATTTGGGGCTTCGCTTCGCTTCGTTAGGTCATCATGAGAATCCTTCGCGGTCTTTTGAAACGAGTCGATTGTTGCGCGCACTGGGGCCGGATTGGAAAAACCGCCAAATCTTCAGCGAGCTCTACTCCGATTTGCCAGGCACAAAATCTGACTGGACGGTTGCCGAGGCCAAAACCATGGCAGATTTGTGGAGCAAACCAGCCGTTCGGCTCTCTGAATTGTTGGGTGTCGAGGTGACCGCATTGGCGAAGGGTCATTTTCTCCTGGACCATCCGGCGTTGTATCCGCAGGAATGGTTGGATGCCATTTTCGCCCGGTCTCAAACCTCTAGCGACAATTGCAAGCGCTGGCC
>Ga0213861_10003414_pt1 | contig 13109 bp, 10 predicted proteins | sample PICome_4_FD_160110 | JGI IMG/M metagenome (GOLD analysis project Ga0213861, IMG submission 160110) | Coastal seawater microbial communities near Pivers Island, North Carolina, United States - PICO131 | ecosystem: Environmental > Aquatic > Marine > Coastal | place: USA: North Carolina...
CCAATTTGTAAGTAAGATTTCAAAAAGTCACGCCGTCCAGTGAGGTTTCGATGCACGACTTGAAAGGTATAATTTAGCCGATTGAGTGCGAAGTCGTTTTGCCGCCAAACATTAAAGTTTCTATCACCGAAAGAGATATTAAGGTAAGGATATAAGTACCAAGCTTCCTCTAATTGTATATAGATGGTAAGGTGACTATTGTTATTTTCTGTCGCAAAAACGACCTTTGAGAACAATCCTGTACTGACCAGTAGCAGCCGATTTTGCTCAATGATTTCATTGATATTACTCGTAAAAATTGTATCGCCAACTTGCAAATCTAACTCCCTAAGAACAATGCCCGTTTTCGTCTTTTTATTCCCTGATACATATATACTATCAACAATAAGCTGTTCCTGTGCATTAACAACTGAAAATAGCGGAACTAAAAAAAATGTAATAAGGATATTTCTCATCGATGTATTTATGTAGAAATTACACTAAAGAAACTACAAGGTATTAAAAATACATCGACTTAGAAGGTGTAAAATAATAGATGATCCAGTGTTTACACCTTCGAATCAGGCAGTCAATTAAGGCTCTATGTATAAGGCTTCGATGATTTCGTCAATATCATCAAAGCTTTTAAAACCGACTTTTTCTTCTTCTCCACCAGTTAGATTCAAGCCATAAGGATTGAGTGTTTCCATGACTTCCGTCAAATTATCTGTGTTCAAATCTACACTTAAAATGACAGCGTAATCTTGACAAATTTGCTTTAGAGTGTAAAAATCTAAGTACTTACCACTCTTTATTTCCTCCCAAGAAATACCGCTTTTTGTAAAATCTAAAAGGAAGAATTTGACATAAGGATTAAAGGCAGTCATTGTACTTTGAACGGTAGAATTATCCTCCTCTTTTAAAATCAAGATTTCCTTAATAATCGGAATGTCTTTAATTGCTTTAGCAGTTTCCACTTCCGTGAAATGATTGATCTGCACGTAGTCCAGTTCCAAGAAAGTTGCTGTTTCTCGTATCGTTTCGGCATTCGTCAGACCAAATTCACCAACGAAACTCGGACCTTCCAGCCAATCTCGGATTTCCTTCATTTTTTGAATATCAACAGAAGTGTCTGTTCCCAATTCAAAATTAAAACCAATCCACTCGACTTCCCACGCAGCGAAATATCTTCCATCTGTCAAGTTTGTGACCTGACTTGCTTTTACTTTTGTTTTTAACATTACTTAGATATAAATATAAAATCTTATTATTTACCAGAACTTTGCGTGATAAGGATATCTAACCTCATATAAATCACGGACTTTTATCCCGACTATTTCCCGTAATACATCGATGTTTTCCTTTTCGCCAGCTGAAATAAATAGGACCTCTGTATCATCGTATTTATTCTGCATATTCTCCTTGATTCCGTCCAGTATTTCCTGCTTTGTTTCTTCATCAAGCAGCTCATCGAAATTGTATTTTCGATACAAATCCAACTTATTAAAAATCAAGATTGTCGGAATATCACTTGCTCCAAGTTCCTTTACTGTTTTATTAACTGTTGCAATATGATCTTCATAAGCAGGGTGCGACAAATCGACCAAGTGTAGAAGTAAATCACTTTCACGTACTTCATCAAGCGTTGATTTAAAACTTTCTACTAAGTGATGCGGTAGTTTGCGAATAAAACCAACAGTATCAGAAAGGAGGAAAGGCATGCTTCCAAATACCACTTTGCGAACAGTTGTATCCAGTGTTGCGAAGAGTTTATTCTCTGCAAAAACTTCTGATTTGCTAAGGACATTCATCAGCGTAGATTTGCCAGCATTCGTATAGCCGACTAAAGCAACTCGAATCATCTCACCCCTATTTTTTCGCTGGGTTTGGCTTTGACGGTCAATCTTATCTAAGTGATTCTTGAGCTTAGAGATTTTATCACGTACAATACGTCTATCTGTTTCAATCTCCTGCTCCCCAGGTCCACGCATACCGATACCTCCTTTTTGTCGTTCGAGGTGTGTCCAAAGACCGCGTAATCGAGGTAATAGGTATTGCATTTGAGCGAGTTCAACTTGAGTTTTTGCCTGTGCCGTCTGAGCTCTTGAAGCAAAAATATCGAGTATCAGACTACTCCTGTCAATGATTTTACGCTTCAGTTCTTTTTCAATAATATTGGTCTGTTTTGGAGACAAATCGTCATCAAATATCACCAAATCAATATCATTTAATTCAATGTATTCTTGTATTTCCGCCAGTTTTCCTGTCCCAATAAAGGTTGCAGGGTTTGGACGATTCATACGTTGTGTAACTTTCAGGACTGTTTTTGCACCAGCAGTCATTGCAAGAAATTCCAACTCGTCCAAATACTCTTCTACCTGCTCCTTAGAGTCGCTATCTTTAATTATACCAACAAGAATAGCATTTTCGGTCTCTTGTTTTAAGCCCTTTTTCTCTTGTTTTCCTACATTCCAGTCGTTCGCCATATATATTTTTAAAGGATAATTTTTATTATTATAAATCTATAAGATATTTCAAATTGGGATTTAGATGATACAATATGAAAGCTTTTTGAATTAAAACCACTTCTCAGGATTCAGCTTTGTTCCATTTTCCCAAATTTGGAAGTGTAACTCGGTTTTGCCATTTTTCGTTCCGACTTTGCCAAGGATGTCACCCTTTTCTACCACCTCCCCTTTTTTGACAAAAGTTGATTTTAGATTGGAATACAAAGTGAAGTATTCTCCATGTTTGACAAGAACGATATTTTGAAATTCGGGTTTGTAAAACACTCTTATCACAGTACCATCGAATACCGAATATACACTTGAATTTGCTGTAGTTTTTATATCAATACCAGGACTTTCTGTTTTAGTATTATTGGCTTCTCGATGTACTCGAATGCCAAATTTACCAACGATTTGCCCGCTTACAGGTTTTGATAATTTACCTTTTTCATTACGAAACGCCTTCGTCAGCTCTGCATCTCTTTTAGTTGAGTTTCTGTTAGATAGGCCACTCGAAGTTCGATTCTTTGCTCGACGCTCTTTAGATTCTGCAATTATTGCACTTTCAATATCAGAATTGAGTTGATTTTTTGCTTTTTCTTGTTTCGCTAACTTGATTTTTAACGTCTGTTCTGCTTGAGACAACTGCTTAACAGCCTGCTCTTTTTGCTTAATTTTTACTCCTAGCTTTTTTGTTTCGTCTTTAATATGAGCAATGATAGAGCCCTTTTCTGCTTTCAGCGTTTGTAGAATTATGTTTTGAGCTTCGAAAGCTTTTTGTGTCTTTTGTACAAGCGAAGCCTGCTTTTTTTTGTACTGATGAAAATGTTTTAAAAAACGCCAGCGACGAATGAAATCGTTGAAATCATTTGCACTTATCAAGAATAAAAGCTGATTATTATAATAATTTTGGCGATAAACCTTACGCAACAATACGCTATAATTATCTTTCAGCAATTCCATATCTGCTTGCAAATCATGAACTAAATTAGTTTGACGTGCAATACGAATATCTAATTGTTCAATGTCTGCTTCTAATGACTTTATCATCTCCTTTTTGGAGCCAACTGTTCTTTTTAAAGATTGATACTGTTGTAAAGTGGACTGCCTTTTTTTAGAAGTAGTTTTGATTTCGGTAGCCGTTTTCTCAATATCTTTTTTCAAATTATTACGCACCGTCTTAAGGTCGTCACTTTTTTGTCCGAAAGCGGCTAGACTGGTAGATAGAAATAATATTATGGCTAAAACTCTTTGCGTAATCATCCGTATGAATTGATTTTGTATTTTAGCACAAACTTACAAAAAAATATATGTCCATGTGTTTGAAAGTTTAGGGCTTATCAGGCTTGCTAACCGTTCAATACCAAGATAAAGTTGTTCAAAAAGTCGCTGCAAAATAATTTGGTCACATTTGACATTTTCGTTTACCATATTTTTAATAATAATAGTTCTATTGTTCAACCGCACGCTTTCAAAAGGGAGATTTTTGGTGTAGAAATGGCAAAAACTTTTGTGGGACGGTTTCCTGAGCGTTGGAAATGGCAAGTTCTGTAGATGCTAAATGATGAGATTAGAAAAAGAAATAAATTAGAAGCCTTATTAAACAACTTCAATATTTGAATAGCAAAAAATGAAATTTACGCACTTAACAAACAATGGAAACCCAACAATGGTCGATGTTGGAGAAAAGGCAATTACACAACGTATTGCAATCGCTCAAACTATCGTGAAGCTGCCAACGGAAGTAATACAACATCTGAACAATAATGATATTCAAACAAAAAAAGGGGCTGTTTTCCAAACGGCAATTCTGGCTGGAATTATGGGGGCTAAAAAGACGAGTGACTTGATTCCCCTGTGTCATCCCCTACCCTTGACCAAAGTCAATATTGAAATAAAAGTGCAAGGCAGCGAAGTCATTATCGACTGTTTGGCGAAAACCATAGGTCAGACAGGCGTAGAGATGGAAGCCTTGACAGGAGCATCGGTTGCTGCTTTGACAATTTATGATATGTGTAAAGGTTTTTCGCAGGATATCATCATTATGTCAACGAAACTAATGAAGAAGGAAGGAGGTAAAACTGACTTCGAGCGACAATAATACATTGGATTTTTAATAAAGACGTTCCTACATTGTCAGTTTTTAACCATCAAGAAATAGCTTATTGCTTGAAAATATCGTTACATCTTCTAGTTTTCAGATTATACTAAGCGAGTATAATTACTGTCACTGATTACTTTCAGCGTTTAATTGTTAATAATATTATCATCAAGCTCGATTGTGTATCGGTAGTTTTGCCTAACACAAATCTATAATTCTTATGAAATCTATGAATTACTATAAAATATTTATCATCGGACTAATGTTTTGGGGAAGTTTTTGGACAAAAAGTTACGCTCAAGTGACTTCTTTTTCTGAAAATCCAGAGACTTTTCTAGTTGAATTAGAAGCGTATATCAACACTTCAAACAAAGCGGTCAAACCTATTTTTGAGCAGTTCTCTCAAGATTTGAGTATTGGCAAATACACACCAGAGCAATTTGAAAAGATTCGAAACCTATCAAATGTCATGCTCGAACGCAAAATGCGTAGTAATCCTTATTTCTTAAATTATTTGGAAGCCCTGAATACGCTTCAATCCAAAAGCTTACTCAATACTCTTTTTGATAATTGGATGACAATAAATATGGAGATGCTCCAGCATTCAAAGAACTCTAAAAACAGTGACTTCGATACCTTTTTGGCTTTTTGTAGAGATTTATTCGATAAATCAACCTTAAAGTATTCACCTGGAGGATTGACCTGGAAAGTAACGACGCAGCAGTATGAATTTGGATTTGAGGATGTTCCTTTTGTAAAAATGCAAGAGCATGATGTCATTGGAATTCGTAAAGTGGATTCAATAATTATCAAAAACACAAGTGGGATATACTACCCTTTAGAGTATCAGTGGAAAGGTGATAAAGGTGAAGTTGATTGGTCGAGAATAGGCTTATCCAGTGAGGTCTATTGTACATTTGGAGCGTATGAACTGGATACAAAATCGAATACTTATGAAGTAGATAAGGCTATTTTTTACCATCCGACTTATTTTGATTCCCCGATTGAAGGGCGTTTTATAGATAAGGTTATAGTGAATACAGGCAACGATGTTTCCTATCCTCGATTCGAATCTTATAATAAAAAACTGGTCATTAACAACATCGGGGACCATATCAACTACCGTGGAGGATTCAGGTTAGAGGGGACAAATGTAATTGGATTTGGTGACCAAGAAACCCCTGCTGAAATGGATTTCTTGAAAGGAAATGGCGACCTCGCTATTAATACCAAAGCTCAAAAATATATCATTCGAATAGGCCAGCGGATTGTCGCTCAAGATGTAGAGACAAGCTTGTACTTTGGAGAAGATTCGATTTATCACCCTTCGATTGACTTTAGGTTTGATATTGATAAACGGTTGTTAACGATGACCAGAAAAGGAGATGGAAGCTCAAAGATTGCTTTCTTCAACTCTTACCATCAATTAGAAATGGAAGTCGAAAAGGTAGCTTGGCAGATTGACGCAGACTCAATAGAAGTCGGGCAGCGAGATATGACGAATATTAGTAATCGACCTAAGAAAGGGGTTTTCGAGTCCCTTGCTTATTACAATGAATTAGATTATTTACGAGTACAAAACATTGCCGACTACAATCCAATTTCTACCATTAAATCATATGCAGAATTTCGTGAAACAATGGAGGGCTATCCGAGAGAGGAAGCCCGTACGTTAGATGCAAACGAATTGGCAAAAAAGTTTAATCCTCGTTTGAGCCTCGTATCCATTCTGGGATTGTTGAATAATCTGGTGGCAGATGGATTTATCTACTATGATTCGGAGCGAGAAACTGTCTATGTTAAAGAAAAAACATTTCACTACGCAGAAGCGAGCCGAAATAAACGAGATTACGATATCATCCGAGCGGTTTCTGAATCGAGACGAAACAATGGTATTTTAAATTTGAATTCTCAACAGCTTGTTCTAAATGGCGTTGATCGGGTAATACTCAGTGATTCGCAGTTTGTTGCATTTAAGCCTGTTGGTGGTGAAATCGTTTTTAATAAAAACCGCAACATAGATTTCAATGGACAAGTCTATGCAGGTTTCGGTATTTTCTGGGGCAATGATTTTCACTTTGAATACGAGGCTTTTCAAATGCGTTTAGATTCAGTTTATGAGTTTTTGCTTCGAATACCTACTGGAGCCAAAGACGAATTTAACATGCCTATTCTGGATCCGTTAACCACACTCATTGAGGATATGACAGCGATTGTTGAAATAGATACTTCTTTCAACAAGTCATCTCGCATTCCAATTGCTCGTTTCCCTCGATTGACAAGTCTGAATAATTCAAGGGTTTATTATTCTGACAAAGCTACTGTCGGGGGGTCGTACAAGCGCGATAATTTTTACTTTGAATTAGCACCTTTTGTTATAGACAGTCTGGATAGCTTTGATCCAGATGCGCTTCAGTTTGAAGGTCAGCTGGTCTCGGGTGGGATTTTCCCACAATTTGGGGAGGCATTACGAGTACAGCAGGAAGACTTGTCTTTAGGATTTACAACTCAAACACCGCCCGAAGGATATCCTTTATATGAAGGTAAAGGTAGATTTTACAAAACGATTAAGTTAGGAAATAAGGGCTTGTCAGGTAAAGGGCAAATGAATTATTTGGGTTCTACCATCAACGCTGATGACTTTTTATTCAAGCCCAACCAAATGACGGCAACCTCAAGGTCATTCGATTTAGAGGAACAGACAGAACCTGTGGAGTTTCCGAATGTTCATGGCGAAGAAGTACAGGTAGATTGGCGACCATACAAAGACAGTATGTATATTCAATCGAAGACAAAACCGTTTGACATTTTTAGTGCAAAATATCAATTACAAGGTCAGTTAATCATGACACCTGGTGGCGTTTATGGAAATGGCGAATTTGACTGGGCAGATGGCACCTTATCTTCTAAAAGTATGCGCTTCGGTACGTTCGATATCCAATCGGATACATCCAATTTGAATATTAAAACTCAAGACGAAAAAGAGGCCTTGGCCTTCAGTACCAAAAACGTAAATTCCTCTATTGATTTCAATAAACAACTCGGAAAATTCAAGTCCAACTCGACAGCAATTAACACTGAAATGCCTTATACCCAATACAAAACCTCGATGAATGAGTTTGAATGGGACATGAAGAAAAAAGAGATTTTCTTCGAATCAACTAATGATAATGCCGTCTTTGTATCGACGCACCCCAATCAATACGGATTAAGCTTCTCGGGGGAAAATGCCAATTATAACTTGGAAACAAACTTGCTGAAAATCGGTGGTGTGCCACAAATCAACGTGGCAGATGCTTTGATTATTCCGAATGATGGCTTTGTTGAAATTGAAGCAAATGCAAAAATGAAATCGCTCGAAAGTGTTAATATCATTGCGGACACGCTGAATAGATTTCACTTTATCAAAGACGCAAAAGCAACCATCAAAAGCAAACGAGATTATACCGCAAGTGGTGGGCTTTATGATTATAATATTGGTATCAAAGAACAAAAAATACTATTTGAAACCATTGTCGTCGGTAGAGAAAAAGCTAAAGAACTGGTGACCAAAGCATCGGGTAGCGTGTCTGAAGCAGATAATTTTATTATTGATAATAATGTTAGCTTCAAAGGAGTCGTGGATTTAGATGCTCGCTATGAAGCATTGAATTTTAAAGGTTTTTTAAAGCTGAATGCGTTCGGGCTACCTGGTGCAGAATGGTTCTCTATCAATGAACGAATTGGGAGAGACACTGTACTTATACCATATAATCGTCCTCGAAATGAGGAAGGGAAACGCTTGGAAGTAGGCATTAGAATACAGTACGATTCTACCGAAATCTATCCTTTAGTCATGACCGCACCTGTATCACAGCGAGATATTGAAGTCTTTGATGCGGTCGGTATTATTCAACCAGACAACCTTGCGAAGGTCTTCCGCTTTGGGGATGCTGACAAAATTATAAAAGGGGCTAAAAGGGGTAATATGGTCACGTTTCGGAATGCCGACGGAAAAGTAACTACCGAAGGAATCTATAATATGGGGCAGGATTTAAAAGGATTGAATGTGAAAACAGCAGGAAAATCCATCATGTATTTCGACCAAAATAAAATCGAAATGAATCTGATGCTGGGACTCGGCTTTCAAATCCCCGATAAGTTGATGTCAATTATGATTCGTGACTTAGAAACCAACTCTTTCGATGTGCCTGAAGCAAATTACGAAGGCGACTACTTTCAGAATGCACTGGCGGAGTTTGTCCCTAATGACAAAGACTTGGAGAAGGTGAACAAAGAGTTGGAACAGTTCAATCGATTGTTCTTGCCCAAAGAAATAACCAATCAATATTCCATCATCTTTGGTCAATTAGCAATGGTCTGGAACCCCGAAGTACAGTCTTTTTTATCTAAAGGAAGCACATTAGGGTTGGCATATATCAATCAAACACCAATTAGCAAACAGACGAAGGCACATGTGGAGTTTCGAATGACTCGGCAAAGAAGAGAGATGAATGTATATATCGAATCCTCGAGCAGAAACTACTATTATTTTAATTATCAGATAAAAGAAGGGAAGGGCGTCGTCAGTATTTTTTCAAATAATACTGACTTTATGAACACCTATAATAGCATGAAAAAGAAGGAACTGCAATTCAAAACTGCAGATATTGAAACAATCGTTTTGCCAACAGGAGCTGGTGCGGTGAGTTATTTCTTGCGTCGTGCACAGTTGGCTAATGAATAATTTGTATGTTTGAATAACGAGGGTAGAACTAAATTTTACACATTATTATTCTGCGAATTAGAATAGAAAACACAACAAAAAGAGATGGATTTATTAGAGCAATTTCAGCGTCAGGCGAAAGCAAAGAAGAAGGAAAATCGGAATTATTACAACCGTTTAGGAAAGAAAAACACCAAAGGTCTCGATGATGTTTTTCATGGTTTACACGAAGCTGTTTTTGAAGAGATTGATTGTTTGACCTGTGCAAACTGCTGCAAAACAACGAGTCCGATGTTCACCAAAACGGATATTCGACGAATCGCAAAGCACCAAAAAATGTCGGTGCCTGCATTCACAGAAAAATACCTACGCACGGATGAAGATGGCGATACTGTTCTGAAATCATCCCCCTGTCCTTTTTTGGGCAAGGATAATTACTGCGGCATCTATGAGGTGCGACCCAAAGCCTGCCGCGAATATCCGCACACGAACCGCAAGCAAATGAATCAGATTCTGCATACAACCTATCTGAACACTCTCGTCTGCCCCGCAGTTTTCGAATTGACGGAACGGTTGAAAGAGATTTTACCTGAGCGGGAAATGTAAACCCGTATCCCTCATAAAAACACTAACGGTCTTCGTATATCATACGAAGACCGTTCTATTTTAGGCACTGACATTTGTTAAATTGAAAATGGAGAATTGAAAATTGAAAATTCCTGACCCCTATCCCCAGCCCTTTCCCCGAAAGGGAAAGGGAGTGACGTAATGTTTTTACTATGTGACGTGATTAATAAAAACCTGTCAGGTTTGAAGCGAACATCGACAGATTTAATCCATTATACGATTTTCCAGTGACGCACAAGCGTTTTGTCGTGACGCACAACCATCTTGCTCTGACGCACAAACGTTTTGCTCTGACGCACAACCATTTTGCTACGGTACAATGTCATTGCGTCGTGGTACAATACGATTGAGGGAGTGGAATTATAGGATAATCGATGCTAAATACCGACCCGACTGAGGGGATTATTCCGCTAAGAAACCGAAAATGACGTGGGATTGAGGATTTAGACGAGGGAAAGACAGCACTACGCAGCCGTTTTCGCGAAAGCGAATTGAAAAAAGAGAAAAAGAAGGTGATTTCAAAAGTGTATTCAATTATCTATAATATGTCATTTTTGGATTTTCAAAACGAATACCCGTCATTTTATAAATCTGATTTTATACTTTTAGCAAAACAAAAAGGAATACATCTTGGCCTTTCAAATGAGAAAACCATTAATTTCTTTGCAACATTTCCCTTCCACTGTTCGACATAAGAACAGTCGCACCTCCCCTTTCAAAACAAATGAGATTATTTTTTGAATTCTCCTATTGCATTGCGGCAGAAACCGTTGCGGTAAGGAGATATTCAGATGCTGATAGGATTTGAAACGAATTGAAAACCAAATAATAATTTTTAAAAAAATGAAAAACATTAACATCAACATCAGTGGTCGTATCCCTAACTATATGTTCGGCATCGTCAGGCCAGAATATTATGAAGAGTGCGAAAAAGCAATGAACTACGTTTCTGAAGACATTGAAACGACCGCTGAATTTATCGAAAAGCTCTATGAAACGACACTGGAAGATGGCTTTGATAACGGCTTAGAAGTTTTTAAAGCTAATGTCGATATGGAAATGCTGGAGGAAAATTGTCCGTTGCTGACTGAGTTTTTGAAACTGGTCGAGGAAGATGACGCTGGACATTTGCAGTTTTACGAAATCGTTTTGGATATGTCTTGGGAAGAAGTGAATATTATCGAAGACGATGCTTATATCACAGTTACAGTAGATGATGAGGTAGTTGTAGAAGAGCAAAAGTTAGAAGCTTTCTTAGGAGAAATAGAGTGGGTTGATGAGGATGAAAACCCTGAGGTAGTTGCTCAAGTTGTCGCTTTTTGGGATAAATATAAGGAGCGATTCAACATAGAACATGACGAATACACCGCTTACATTGGTCAAAATGGCGTGTTGCTGATGAATGAATGGATTGAGCCGAAGCGATTGTCTGCCTACAAAGTTAGAGAACGTAATGTGACGGTGGAACATGATAATATTGTCGATTTTGATTTTAGTTTCAAGGCAGAGGACTTTGAAATCTCAAAAATCTCCTTCTTACAATATGGTAATGCAACAGATTTTCATCGTTCTGCGGCTGAATATGTCGGTAGTTTCTTGGCTTATGACAATGAAATAATAAGACCTGATATGAATATTCACCGAGACAAAGGATTCACTATTTATTATGAAGATGACTTCAAGTCTTGCGATTTTCTAATTGAAGGATAGGGCTACGCTGTCATTTTCAACACCAGCAAATATCAATTATGAAAACACTCGAAATAGAAATCAATGGAACGGCTTCAGAAGTCGTCGTTGGTCGGTTGACAAAAGAAGAACTGAATCGTATTCATCAAGTCATGCAAGAAAATGATTTGATAGATGAAGACAGTTACGATTATACCTCTTTCTTTTATGATTCCTCTTTGGTATCGGAAGCCGATGTCTCAGAATGGTACGACACGGATAGCTTTCTGCATCAGCACGGTCCTTACGCAAGCGGTCAAATAACAGTTCGTAATTTTGACACGGGGGAAGAATTGTATAGTGGCGACCTGAATGAATTATTCAAAAAAGATGAATATGGTCCTGAGAAATATGAATTTTCAAAAGCGGACATTAATGAAGATGAGGTCCTGTTTCATGCACTCACAACCGAAAAAGGTACACCTTTTTGCGGAAGGATTGAAGTAGAAGATGATCACGTTTTTGATATTGAATTGCTATCGTTCAGCCGAATTAGTGCTGAAATAGATGATTATCATTTATGTGAAATCATCGAATACATCATATACAATGATGAAGATGTTGATAATGATTATTATCAGACCTATGGAAAAGACTTTGAAATAGATATTGTCAATTATTAATTAAACATATTATTACTATGAAAAAAATCACCGTTTTACGCAAAGAAATCGTCACTGATGTTCGCTGGTACGAGGCAGAAATTTCTACTGAAAAGTTTCCAGAACTATTGGAGGAAGGCTTTGATTTTGAAAATGCCTCTGATGAGTTGTGGGATGAGCTGGACGAAGCAGACTGGGACTTTGTGAATGACAAAGCATTGAGTCCTGATATTGACTATTCTATAAAAAAATAAAAATGCACGACAAGACCGTCACCCTTCAGACACATTTTGACGATACAACTACCTTTACCGCTTTCGCTAAAATATTTAAAGTGTTGGCAAGTGATTTTGAGGTAGAAGAGCAGACAATCTACTTGCATCACAGCTTTCCTGTAATGAAAGCAAAGCAAGTACAATCATTGTTTTCGTTAAGGATAATCGAAGGCTGGCGGTTTTGTAATTTCTGGGATTATCAAGTTGGTAAATTGGACAAGCTATATTTAAATGACCTAAATTTAGATGGTATCGGCTTTACAGAGCAGGATTTGCAGTCCGCTGATTTCTCAGAATCTTCCTTGAGGCGTGCCTACTTTCGAGGGGCAAACTTAGAGCGTGCTAACTTTCAAAATGCTGATTTGACCAATGCCTATTTGATGCGTGCCAACTTAAAGCATGTAAACTTTGAGAACGCCATCCTGAATCATATTCAAGATGCAGGTGCAATATATCGTTAAGCTTCCCGCTCGACCTTCGTCACTTCAACACCCAAATCTTTCAATAGCTTTATAACTCCTCGTTTCCCTTCTAAATGTCCTGCTCCGACAGCAACACAAATTGATTTTTCAGTAATTAGTTTTG
>Ga0213861_10003416_pt1 | contig 13108 bp, 9 predicted proteins | sample PICome_4_FD_160110 | JGI IMG/M metagenome (GOLD analysis project Ga0213861, IMG submission 160110) | Coastal seawater microbial communities near Pivers Island, North Carolina, United States - PICO131 | ecosystem: Environmental > Aquatic > Marine > Coastal | place: USA: North Carolina | collected...
TGTTCTGCGCGGTGTTCGCTTTCGAGCATTGGAGCACCAGCGTTTAGAGAAATTGCTCCGCGAATGGATCGACGAGGAAAAGCAGCGCGAGCCTTTTGAGATTGCCAATCTGGAGAGCAGTGCCAGCATAGGATTTGGTGATCTCAGTATTTCACTGCGCCTGGATCGAGTCGATCAAATAGGTGATAAATTACTGATTATTGATTACAAAACCGGTCGCGTTCAACCCAGCAAATGGGAAGGAAGCAGGCCTGTTGAACCTCAGTTACCGCTGTATCTTTTGGCCAGCAAACCCCAGGCCAATGGCTGCGCCTTTGCCCAGTTGCGGGCTGGTGATATTAAATTTATTGGCAGCAGTGACAGCCAACTGATCAGCTTTGAAAAAGCTGCGGATAATTGGTCGGAGCAAATTATTGAATGGCAGTCTGCACTGTCTAATTTAGCCGCTGAGTTTTGTCAGGGTTATACCAGTGTCGAAGTTCATCATAAGACCAGCTTTGGATACCAGGATCATCTGCTGCCGTTAAATCGCTGGCCAGAAGAATCGGACATTAACGCTGCTCTTCCAAACAATTCCAATGCTGCGACTGAAGAGGATAATCTATGAATCAGTCAGTAGTAGATAGCCCGCAACGACAGATGGCGCTGGATCCCACTCAGAGCTTTATTGTCTCTGCACCAGCTGGCTCAGGTAAAACCGGACTGATCACCCAGCGGGTTTTACGCTTGCTATGTAGTGTAGAAAATCCCGAAGAGATTCTCAGTATCACCTTTACTCGCAAAGCTGCGGGTGAAATGAGCAGTCGTATTCACAGCGCCCTGCAAGCTGCAGCCTATGAGCCGAGACCAGATAATGAGTACGAGGCCCAGACCTGGGATATTGCTGCCCAAGCCGTAGAACGCAATAACCAGCTGGGATGGAATCTTCTAGAGATGCCAGGTCGCCTGCGTATTCAAACCATTGATGGTTTCTGTCGCTATATTGCCAGCCAGTTTGCTCTGGAAACTAAACTCGGTGCTCTGCCCGAGCCCAGTGATCAGCCTGCGGTTCACTATGAGCTGGCGGCGCGCAATCTATTGCAAAGAATTGAAGAAGATAGCGAGGTCGGCGAACAGCTTGCTGTACTGCTGGCCCATACCGGCAACGACACAGCACGCTGTGAACGACTGCTGGCAGATATACTCGGCAAGCGTGAACAGTGGCTGCCACTGATTTTTGATGCCAAGGGAAATCAGCAGTATTTCCAGCAGGTGATCGACCAGATTATTGGTGAGACACTTTTACAGTTGCAAGATGCCCTGCTGCCGATTGCCGGCGAGTTAATCTATCTAGCAGATTTTGCCGCCAACCATATACCCACCGATAAACCTTCACGCCTAAGTGAGCTGGCTGGTATTACCGAGCTACCGGATATTAGTCTTGAAGGTATTCAGCAGTGGAAGATTTTACTCGGCATGCTGGTTACTGGAAAGAAAGAACCGCGCAAGCAGGTGACTAAAAATGATGGCTTCCCCGCGGATCAAAAAGATGCCAAGCAACAGATGGGCGTTCTGCTCGAATGGTGCCGCAATCATCCCGATATCCATGAGTTAATTCTCAATGCACTCTACTTGCCTGAATCCAATATAAACCAATCCCAGCAGTTGATGCTCGATGCGCTAAGTTGTCTGCTTCGCCATTTAGCCGCTGAACTTGAGACGGTGTTTAAACAGCATGATCAGTGTGACTATCCGGCCATTACACTGGCGGCACTGGAAGCCATAGAGCCTTCACCGGATGATGAATCCATATCCGATATCACTCTGCGTCTGGATTACCAGCTGCGGCATATTCTGGTGGATGAGTTTCAGGATACCTCTGGCGCGCAGATTAAATTGCTTGAGCACCTGATTGCCGGTTGGCAGCCAGACGATGGCCGAACCCTTTTTCTGGTTGGCGATGCCATGCAGTCTCTGTACGGCTTTCGCAATGCCAATGTGGGGCTATTTATCAATGCCCAGCGCCATCCGATTGGCCCAGTGCAGTGCACGCCGCTGGCATTAAGCTGCAACTTCCGCTCGCAAAAAGGTGTTATCGACTGGGTAAACGATACTTTTACTGAGGCATTTCCTGCGGTTGCCGATATTAGTCGTGGAGCAGTCCCCTACTCAGCATCTGAAGCCTTTAAAGCCTCGGGCGCTAATCCCGCAGTAAGCTTCCAGGGTTTTTGTGGCGATGATTATCAACAGGCAGAGGCCGACTATATTGCCAAGATCTGTAGAGAACTATGCGATAACCAGCCGGGCGAATCTATTGCGATATTGGTACGCGGCCGCAGTCACCTGAAAAGCATTGTTCCCGCCCTACGTGAAGCCAGACTTAAATGGCAGGCTATTGATATTACGCCACTGGCCAGCCGCATGCCGGTTATTGATATGCTCTCGATAACCCGCGCCCTGCTTTCACCGGCGGATAAAATTCCCTGGCTGGCACTGTTGCGGGCACCGTTTTGTGGTCTTGATGCAGCGGATCTTTTAACCATTAGTAATAGTACTTTTGATAGTGCTAATAATAACGCAGGCACAAAGCACGGCGATGCCATTCTTGCGCAACTGGAAAGGTTATCTAATTCTAAAAATTGTGATCAGGCTTATAAGCAATTATCGGATCATGGCCAGAGCGCATTACAACGGGTGGTTCCCCTACTCTTAAGCGCTTGGAAAAACCGCGCACGCAATAGTCTGCGTGAAACAGTAGAACAGCTATGGGTTGAGCTGGGTGGCCCAGCAACACTGAATGGCAGCGCTGATCTCAGCGATGTGCGCAGCTATTTAGACCTGTTGGAACACTGGCAGTGCGCAGGAAGCCTGACCGATTGGACAGGTTTCCAGCAGGCGGTTGAGCAACTCTATGCAGCGCCCTCTGGAGATAGCTCTTCTGAAAACAAGACTGATAACAGCGGCCAAACCGTGATTCAACTGATGACCATTCACAAATCCAAGGGACTGGAGTTTGATCACGTGATATTGCCGGGACTGGCGCGTTCATCCGGATCTGATAACAAGCCTCTGCTGCGCTGGTGCCAACATATTGATGAACACAACCAGATGTCATTAATGATGGCGCCACTGGGTGCTCACGATGAAGAAGATGATAGCGTCTACAGCTACCTTAAACATGAGGATGCCTTTAAGACACGTCTGGAAAATACCCGTGTACTTTATGTGGCAGCAACTCGGGCAATTCGTAAACTGTATTTATCCGGCTCGCTAAAAGCGGCCAAAAAACAAGGCTGGCTGGCACCGGGAAAAGGTACATTGCTGGCACCGATCTGGAAGACGATTGAAGCAGGAATAGACGATGAGACATACCCTGTCTACATAGGCCCGGAAGAGGATAAATCAGATACAGTAATGACCCGACTGCAACATATCCGTCGTCTGCCCGCGCAATTTACAACCCAGATTCCATCCCTGGGTTCTATGCTGACGGGTAGCGAAGATACAGCGATCACTACTGAAAACCAGATCGACGAAAACATATCGACCCGCGCACGGCTGCTCGGGACCGTTCTTCACCGAACTCTTAAACAGATCGCCAATGAGGGCGTGGCCAAATGGACAGCCCAGCGTATTGCAGAGCTGCCCATCGCCTGGGCGGCGCAGCTTAAAGAGCAGGGAATACTGGCCAGCAGCGCTGAGCTCGACAGTCTTGGGGATGCCATTGAGCTTATGCTCGCAGACCCCAAGGGACAGTGGATACTGCACAGCCATCAGCAGGCACAGTGTGAGCAAGCTCTGGGTTATTACCAGCCAGAGCAAAACCGCGCCGGTACTTCGGTGATTGATCGAACCTTTGTCGATCAGGGTCTGCGCTGGATTATTGACTATAAGTTTTCCAGGCCGGCAGCTGATGAGAGCGAGGCGCAATTTATCGCCAAACAGACCAACGCCTATCAGGGGCAACTGAGGCACTATGCCAACCTGTATAGAAGCCTGCAGGACAATCCCGTGCGCTGCGCACTCTATTTTCCGCAAATCCCTATGTTTATTGAGGTTGAGGCTGAATAATCTTCAATATTGATAATATTTAAGTACAATGGCTCTCTTGATTAAAGTTAATTGTTAGGAATTCCAATATGGATCCCCACGCAGTAGAAAATATTAATATTGAATCCCCAGAGATTCTTATTACTCCGGCTCAGCTGAAGCGCGAAATCCCGCTTTCAGAATCAGCCCGTGAGGTTATTTCACAGGGCCGCACAGATATTGAAAATATCCTTGAGCGCAAAGACCATCGGGTTATTGTTGTGGTTGGCCCCTGTTCTATTCACGACCTGAAAGCCGCTCAGGAATATGCTTTGCGACTAAAGACTCTCGCTGAAAAAGTTAGCGATACACTGCTGATTGTTATGCGTGTCTACTTTGAAAAGCCGCGCACCACCACTGGCTGGAAAGGGTTGATCAACGATCCGTTTATGAACGACTCGTTTAAGATTACCGACGGCCTGCATATAGGTCGCCAGTTACTTCACGATATTCTTGAGATCGGCCTGCCTACGGCAACCGAAGCCCTGGATCCTATTTCGCCTCAGTATATGCAGGACCTGATCGCCTGGTCTGCGATTGGTGCACGCACCACAGAATCCCAGACTCACCGCGAGATGGCCTCCGGCCTTTCATCATCTGTAGGCTTTAAGAACGGTACAGATGGCAGCCTGACGGTGGCGATTAATGCCTTACAATCAGTGGCCAGCCCACATCGCTTTTTAGGCATCAACTCCGAGGGTAATGTTTCAATTATTACCACCAAGGGAAATCCCTATGCCCATGTGGTTTTACGGGGTGGTAATGGCAAGCCGAATTACGATTCAGTCAGCGTTTCAATCTGTGAACAGGAATTGGAAGCCGCCGGTGTCGCGCAGAATATTATGGTTGATTGCAGCCATGCAAACTCAAACAAAGACCACAACCTGCAGCCACTGGTTCTGGACAATGTCACCAACCAGATTCTCGAAGGCAACAAGTCGATTATCGGCGTGATGATTGAGAGTCATTTAAAAGGCGGCAACCAGAAGCTGTCGAGCAATGCCGATGAGATGGAGTATGGCGTTTCAGTGACCGATGCCTGTATCGACTGGGAGACCACCGAAGCTTCGCTGGTCTCAATGGCTGATAAGTTGCGAGATATACTTAAGACTCGCTAATTACTAACAGTAATAGCAAGATTTAAAAGCCCCTGCCCATTATTGGGCTGGGGCTTTTTTATACGCCTCAACAATGTAAAACTGTTAACCTATAATCTTCACGACATACGTTGAATGATCAAATAAACACAGAGCGAAAATTTACCTATGCCCAGAATTCTTTTACTCGTCGCGATTATCTTTTCTCTCTGGTACTGGTGGAAATGGTTTAAACGTTTACCCAGCGAAAAGCGCCGCCCATTTCTTTGGAAAACGGCATTTTGGTCAGTGTTGGGCTTTTCTGTGCTGTTAGTCGCCAGCGGCAGAATGCATTGGTTGGGTGCAGGCCTGGCAGTTCTGGTGCCACTCGCCAAAGGTGCTCTTGCCCTGGGCTTGCGAGCTCTGCCATTTCTGCAGATTCTCAGCCGCTTTAAAACCAGCCCCTCACAATTTCGCACAAAATCCCTGCTAGTTCAGGTGAACTTCTCAACCCGAGAGATGGATGGTGAAATATTACAGGGCGAATTTACCGGTAGGCGCCTTTCAGAATTGAGCCCAGAGCAACTTCAGACCCTGGCCGAGTCCCTTAAGGAAACCGATCGCGAGTCCTATGTTTTACTGCAGACCTATCTGTTGCGCAATAATCGCGGTGGATCGCAGCAGAGCTATCAGGCCAATAATCTCTCCGAGCTATCGGAGAAAGAAGCCTATGAAATACTTGGTTTGGAACCCAGGGCCTCTAAGGAAGATATAGTTAAAGCCCATAAACGGCTGATACAGCGACTGCACCCGGATCGTGGGGGCAGCGACTACCTGGCGGCCAAGATCAATGCGGCGAAAGATAAGCTGTGCTAATTTTTTTGATCTTTGCCTAACCCCTCCGCAGGCACCTGAGGATATAGTTCAATATAAACTGATAACTGGTTCGCATTATCAACTTGCGCTGGTTGCGCTGCTTCTGTCATTTCATAAAATCGCCACATCTGAAATAGGTTTGTGTTGGCAGGCTGCTGACAAGGAGACAGGAAAGGATGGGCATCAGTAAAATCAGCATTGGAAAATTTTTTGGCTGCGCAGTTGCAGCCCTATTAATCAACGGGTCAGCGGTCGCTGAAACTGTTGAAATCACCTATGAAAATCTCGGTACAACGACAACCTTGGATGTTGAGGGCCCAGACATCAGAACCGGTGCCTACGAATTAACCATCGATGGCGATACCACCTTAGCAATAACCAACGATAATTCCAGACATTCCCTCAACACATGGGATGCAACCGTTAATACCTATAACGATATTCAAAACGGTGCGGGTAAGTACAATAATCGTCGCAACGACAAGACAAAATACAATCAGGCCGGCTATTTGTTTACTCTGCTGGACTTCTCTGAGACGCTCAGTGAGACAGCAAAAAAATACAATGCCCTGGTTAACTATGTTATCTGGGATATTATGGGCTCAGTGCCAAAGCTTAATGATCGTTCAGAGCGTCGTACCGCAAAACAATTAAAAGAGCAGGCAAGTGGACAGAAAAACTTTGATTGGTCGAGCACTATGCTTGTCTACACCTCTAATGATCGCCTAGCTGGCAGAGAGCTATTTGCCTCCGTACAGCCACCTATAGCGACGCCAATCCCCAGTGCACTGTTCCTGTTTGGCTCAATGGCTTTAGGGCTGTTTGGTATAGCCGTAAGAAGGCGAGCTGATCATTGAGTAAACGCCTGTCAACAATAACAAAGGCTCCCATGGAGCCTTTTTTTATGGCTGCATTAACAGGTTGGGTAAATGATAAATCTGCTGACGTAAGATTGCTTGTTTTATCAATAGTCACGGGAAACATAGTCAAGAATATAGCCTGAGAAGCAATTGATCTTTACAATACCCCCATTCATTAAAGGTCAAGTCAATGTCACAGCCATCAGCAACAATCGAACTCACCCAGGATCTTATTCGCCGCCGTTCAGTCACCCCAGAGGACTGTGGTTGCCAGCAGGTGATGATCGATCGATTAGCGGCTATTGGCTTTCATATTGAGAAGCTGCGCTTTGCTGACGTGGATAATTTCTGGGCAGTGCGCGGCACTCAGGGGCCAACGCTGTGCTTTGCCGGGCATACAGATGTGGTACCCACCGGGCCAGAAGAGAAATGGCAATTACCGCCCTTTGAAGCCGAGATCAAAGAGGGTTATCTCTACGGCCGCGGCGCGGCTGATATGAAGGGTTCGCTGGCCGCGATGGTAGTCGCTGTAGAACGTTTTGTCGCTGAGAACCCTGATCATTCTGGGCAGATTGCATTTCTGATTACCAGTGATGAAGAAGGTGTGGCGACCAACGGCACAGTAAAAGTTGTCGACTGGCTAAAAGAGCAAAATAGCCTGCCGGAATGGTGTCTGGTTGGTGAGCCCTCTAGCACTGCAAAATGTGGTGATATTATCAAGAATGGACGCCGCGGATCACTGGGCTGTACTCTCAACATAAAAGGCCTTCAGGGTCATGTGGCCTACCCTCATCTGGCTGACAATCCGGTTCATCGCGCTGCGCCGGCGCTGGCAGAACTCGCCGCTGAGGAGTGGGATCAGGGCAATGCATTTTTCCCCGCCACCAGCTTCCAGATATCCAATATCAATGGCGGCACCGGCGCCACCAATGTTATTCCCAGTGAGCTTGAGGTTATCTTTAACTTCCGCTTTTCCACCGAGTTAACTGAACAGCAGCTAATTGAACGCACCGAGCAGATACTCGACAAGCACGGCCTTGAATACAGAGCTAACTGGAATTTGAGTGGACTGCCTTTTTTAACGGCCGAGGGAGATCTGGTCAGTGCAACGGTTGCCAGTATTTCTGAAGTCACTGGCCTGAAGCCTGAATTATCAACAGCCGGCGGCACTTCTGATGGTCGCTTTATCGCCCCACATGGCGTTCAGGTTATTGAGCTGGGTCCGGTTAACGCGACTATCCATAAGATCGATGAGAATATCAGTGTCGATGATCTCAATACGCTGACAGATATTTACCAGACTCTTTTAACTAAACTTCTGTCTTAACCAAGCTGCGCTTACTTAAGTCGGAAGTTTTTTTAAAGTGTAGATATCGTAGCGTGTCGATTTGCCCTCAAGGGCGTAACTGGGTTTGCTATCCGCCAGATAGTTTGCTCCCGCCGGACGCTTGACAACCACTCTGTAGTTGGCAACTTTAAGGGCCAGAGCCAGCAGCTTATCGGCATCTAAATCTGCGCCAACAATGGCATGAAAGGCCTGCATCTGTTTTTTTACCTTGGCTGACTTCTTGCGCTCAGGAAACATCGGGTCCACATAGACCACATCTGCAGACGCCAGGTCACTGCTAGCACCCTTCTGAAGGTACTCTGCTGAATTAGCTTCAAGCAAACTGATCCTTTGCATAATATCCCTTAACTCAAAATCATCTTCTGCGCTGATATGAGCTCTCGCCAGGCCATCGGCTAGCAGACTGTGGACTATCGGGTTGCGCTCAAGCATGGTGACAGTGCAGCCCAGGGAGGCAAGGACAAAAGCATCGCCACCAAGCCCTGCGGTCAAATCCAGAACCAGCGGAGAGAACTTGCCGGAAACACCTATGGCTTTGGCAATTGCCTGACCATTACCACCACCAAAACGACGTCGGTGACTGTGACTACCACCGACAAAATCGCACTTTATTGGCCCATAGCCTTTATTTTTGGATGGGACAAGGGATAACCCGGACTCGGAGAAATCCAGTAAATAGTCATAGTCAACTGATTGTTCTGTGCGCTGAGGCAATCCCAGCTTTGCAGACAGTTGCCTGGCACTGTCCTCAAAGGCACTTGAAGCATTAAATATTTGTATGATCGGCATAGGGCTATTTACATATCGGGCGAAGAGCTATTTATATAACGGGCGAAGGGCTATTTAACCACTGAACGCTAAATAAATGCAGGTTATTCTCTCTATTAAATCACTTAGCGGCGACCGTGACATTCCATCAAATCATTCTCACTCAATAGCTGGCAAAAATCGCTTTCTCACCTAACGAATAAAACTGCCTGCTTTTTACAAAATCAAAAAGATACCCACAAAAGCTGTGGATAACTTTGTGGATTAAATGGGGTTTGGATAGGTTAACCCCCTAAAAAACCGGCATTTCTGTTAAATTGATCAAATTTTAACCACATAATTAACTCCATATAAATCAATGGGTTACAAATTCATCGAGCTAATATCAATAACTTACAGAGCTTTTGTTAAAATTTTTCTAGATATTCGTGCTATCTGTGGAAAAAAGTCATAAATAAATTGAAAAAGTTGGTTTAAAAATAGAGAAAGTGTTTGCAGTGGAAGAAAAAAAATGTTTTCAGGTTGGATTTCCGCGGGGGCTAATATTGCTTAATTTAGCTCAAGCCAATCAAAACCCTGCTGCTGGCAGGCGTAATAAAGATTGCCACTGCTGGAGATAACCGGTTCCACTGCTGACCTGACTTTATCCAGTGTATTGTTTTTATCGCTGATATGACCAATCACCAACTGTTGGATACGCTGCTGATCGATTACCGCAAGTAACCTTGCTGTCTGCTGATTATTCAGATGTCCCCAGGGTCCAGAGACACGCTCTTTTAGAAACTCGGGATAAGGCCCGTTATATAACATATCCAGATCATGATTGGCCTCCACCAGCAAACCATCACAGTTAGCATAGGCAGACTCTATATGGGGTGTAAGAGAGCCGACGTCGGTCAATATACCCAGCTGGTGATTATCGCTGTTAAACAGGAATTGAACCGGTTCTCGAGCATCGTGGGGAACAGGCACAGGAGTGACCACAAGATCACCAACCTGAAACTGCCGATGGCTATCGATAATATGATAGGGAAAAGCTCGATCATCAGCTTTGCGACTGCGCATACAGCCGGCGGTTACATAGACATCAATATCGAATTTGGCAGAGAGCGGTACAACGCCCTTCCAGTGATCACTGTGTTCGTGAGTCACCAGAATGGCGTCTATATCATCAGGGGTTTTTCCGAGTTTTTCCAGACGCTTGGCGGTATCTTTAATAGAGAACCCACAGTCGATCATAACGCAGGTGTCGCGCCATTCGACAAGGGTGGCATTGCCCTTGCTACCGCTGCCCAGAGATGCAAAGCGCAAAGAGCTATACGCCTTAAGACATATTGTTACGTAAAATCTTTAACAGCCTGAGAGCTTCTGCTTTAGTTAGGCCTTCAGCCTCGGGGCCGACAATACGCACTTCAACATCCGCGCCTACCTCCTGCACTAAAATACGGTAGTTAATCTCAAGAATCTCATCAGTGCTCTCACCAAACCAGCGAGCAAATAAACCGGGCTTATCTAAAGTCAGGTCTGTGTAATTTATATAGAGAGTGCCCTCTGAACGATTCTGATCTATCAGGCTGAAGCCACCGCGATTAGCAGAGTACAGAATTGATGCCCAGGCGCGATCAAAGCTCAGCTTGACCTGGATAAAGGGATCGGCAACCTCAGGGGTAACCACGTTGACCTTGGCCTCACCGCCAATATCTTGAGCCAAGAGGGAAACCGAGGCGAAATTGGTATCCCCAGCCAGTTCATTTGCGATCAAAGAGAGCATATCTTTTTCCCGCGTATCGCTATCTGAAATCTGGGGCCATTCAGCCTGCTCTTCTTGGGCGCGTGTAGCCTGATTGTGGAGCAGGGATATCTCAGAGCTGTTTAACTGGATCCCCGGGGATATCTGGATGCGAAAACGGTGAGAGTTATCTTCATCGGAGTTAAATTTTACCCACACTGTTTCGATAATGCCCGTCGAGCCTTCAGCCAGTGCCGTGGGAACACCACTGCGATTTAACACGCTGCGCACACGGGGCCACAACTCGCCTGGTGGGATATTGATCAATATCCAGCGGCGACCTTCAAGACTTTGGATTTTAACTAGCTGCTCAAAGGTGTTGACCGATGCCGGCTGGGGGCGCGGTGTCTCAAACTTAGCCAGCTCAATTGATTCAGAGGAGATCTGTGGGATCGGATATAGCTGTCCGACAACAGAGCGATCAAGACCTGCGGGAATAGTGGTTACCTCGGTCTCCTCAGCGAGCAGATAGTCATTGCTGCGATCGCGCAACCCCAACCAGCCACAGCCACTTAAACTCAGGATAACAGTGATATTCAGCGCGCTTATCAGTGATTTCATTTTTATCGGTAGCCCCGTATGTTTTTTATAAAAAGTAGTTAAACCAGCTCTGCACTGCGCATCGCAGCTCGAACTACCTCATAGTGTGACTCAGAGAGCGGTGTCATAGGTAGACGCAGAGCATTAGCAAGCAGACCCAACTCGGACACAGCCCATTTAACCGGTATTGGGTTGGCTTCGACAAACAGGCTGCTGTGCAACCCAGCCAGCTTTGAATCTAAAGCCTGAGCTCTCTCAGCTTCACCGGACAGCGCCGCAGCGCACATCTCTGACATCAATTTTGGTGCAACGTTTGCCGTGACGGAAATATCTCCATGACCACCGAGCAGCATCAACTCTCTGGCGGTTTCATCATCACCGGAGTACACCGCAAAGCCCTCAGGACATTGATCAATAATTTGCCTGGCGCGTTCAAGGTCACCAGTGGCTTCCTTAATACCAACAATATTATCAATCGCGCTGAGGCGCAGAACAGTCTCGGGAAGCATATCGCAGGCGGTGCGCCCCGGCACATTGTAGAGAATCTGGTCGATATCCACAGCCTCGGCAATCGCCTTGTAGTGCTCATACAGACCCTCTTGGGTCGGCTTGTTGTAATAGGGAGTTACCAGCAGGCAGGCATCAGCGCCGGCATCAGCGGCGGCCTGGGTGAGCTCAATGGCCTCGCGGGTGGAGTTAGCGCCAGTGCCAGCAATGATCGGAATACGGCCAGCGGCCTGTTCGACAACCACGCTGATAACCTGGGCGTGCTCTGTAACGCTGAGAGTAGCTGATTCGCCGGTGGTGCCCACCGCAACTATGCTGTTGGTACCCTGCTCTATATGCCAGTCGACCAGCTTTTTCAGCGCGTCCCAATCCACCTCTAGAGAGTCCGGGTGCATCGGTGTTAGCAACGCGACAATACTTCCGCTAATCATGGCCTACTTCCTTTTAAAAGCATTCAAAATTTGTTGTATAAAATGTTGTGTCTAGCTGTTGTTAAAACAGCTAGAGCAAAGAGTCGCAATGGTACTGTCGCCACTGAGGCTACACAAGCTAAACCTGTATTCTAACTGTACCTGCAATTAAATACAGATACCCTCAAGTTGAAAATTCGTTCAAGCCGCTCGACGGCGTTTTTTCTTTTTAATCGGCAGGCCGTATAAATCAGCCTCTCCCTCGGGACGGTTCTTAAACCGTCGGTGTACCCAGAGATACTGATCTGGCTGCAGCATAATAAACTCTTCGACAATCTTGTTTATCCGTCTAGTATCGACAAAATCGTCACCCACTGGGAAGTTTTCCAGCGCCGGGTGGATAGTAACTTGATAGCCCTGGGAACCGGGAAGTCGAATGTGGCTAAAGGGAACTACAGCGGCGCCGGTTTTTTCAGCAAACCGCGCTGTAGCATAGACTGTCGCTGCCTGGACATTAAAAAACGGCACAAACAAACCCTGCTGCAGTCCGTAGTCCTGATCTGGACCGTACCAGAGAACACGACCGTTTTTTAAGGCCTTCATGGTGCCACGTACATCTCGACGCTCGTAGACTACACCGTTACCTATGCCTTTACTCAGACGCCCTCGAGCCTGTAAAAAATCATAGACCGGATTGCCATGGGCACGATACATACCATCCATTTCAATGACGGTGGACATCGCCGCAGCACCAATCTCCAGAGTGGTGAAATGGATGCCAAGAAGCATTACACCGCGACCTTTAACTGCGTCGAGGTTTTCACGCCCCTCAATATGAATCAGCTTGTTAAAGCGCTTTCTCGACC
>Ga0213861_10003418_pt1 | contig 13104 bp, 10 predicted proteins | sample PICome_4_FD_160110 | JGI IMG/M metagenome (GOLD analysis project Ga0213861, IMG submission 160110) | Coastal seawater microbial communities near Pivers Island, North Carolina, United States - PICO131 | ecosystem: Environmental > Aquatic > Marine > Coastal | place: USA: North Carolina...
TACGATTATGTTAACTCTTTTGATATATTTATGTGTGCTACCGATCGCAGGAACTCGTCCGAAACCAACCCCATCCTTGTCGAATTGGATATACTGTCGTCAACATCCGTCCGAAAAATTTCTCGCCGATACCGGATTGTAAATGTCAAAAATTAATCAACAGACCTCTTCTGAAACCATTATCCGAAATCCCATAGACAGCATTGTTCCCGGCGGTGTCACCTCACTGTTCGCCGTGTTCTCACTAACCGTTTGTCTTGGCCTGTACTGGTTGATTGATCGCCATCAGGCTGAGACGCGCGAAGGATCCCTATTGCGAACCGCACTTTCCGCGACGGCGAACATGACGAAGTTCCGCTCCTTTTACTCGCAGGAAGTGGTTGGGCGGCTCGTTGGATCCGATGTCATTGTCACCCATGATTACAAAAACCAGCCGAACGCGGTGCCGATACCTGCAACGATGACGATCGAGTTTGGGAAGTTCCTTGAGGCGACCGGCGACGAAACGGCGTTTCGCCTGCTCAGTGAGTTACCGTTTGCGCAACGTGTCAATCGTAAACTCGACAGCTTTGAAGGCGATGCACTTCGCGAACTGGCGAAAGATCCCTCGCGCCCCTATTATCGATATGAAATTATCGACGGCCGCCAACACCTTCGCTTTGCACAGAGCGTGATCATGGAGGCTTCTTGCATCGCCTGCCACAACAGCCACCCGGATTCCCCCTTTACTGACTGGCAGGTCGGTGACCTGCGCGGCATACAGGAGGTCATTCTGCCGGTAATGACTGCCACACCTGCCCACGCTCAGTTAGGTCACAGCTTCCGCGATATTGTATAGTTCGTAATCATGGCTTTCGCCATAGCGTTGATATCGATCTTCGGATTGGCACGGCGCAACCGCCTGGCATTCGCCGGTATCGAGCAGTTGGCGACACTTGAGCGCGAGAGCGCTGGAGAGCTCCGTCAATCCACGGAACAGCTCGAGGAAGCATTTGTGCGCCTGCGCGCTGTCGTCGACAATGTCGCCGAAGCGATTATCACAATCGATGAGAACGGCATTATCGAAACAGCCAACCCGGCGACACAACAGGTATTCGGTTATCCCGTCCAGGATTTGATTGGGCGCAACGTTGCCTGTTTGATGTCGCCGAGCGAAGCAAAGCAGCATGATGGTTACATCAATCGCTACCGCAAAACGGGCCAGGCCGGCATCATCGGCATCGGCCGCGAAGTGATCGGCCTGCACCGGAACGGGCATGAGATTCCCGTTGAGTTGTCGATCAGTGAAGTCCAACTTGATGGGCGGCGAATGTTTACCGGTATTGTGCGCGATATCAGCGAACGTCAGGCCGCTGAGCGGGCTCTGAGGCAGAGCGAGGAGCAGGCACAGAAACTGTCGATGGTGGCTGCGCGTACTGATAATGCCGTTATCATTACCGATGCGAAAGGGCAAATCGAGTGGGTAAACGAAGGCTTCACACGCATTACAGGGTATAGCTTTGAAGAGGCCATCGGAAAAACGCCGGCAAAGTTATTGCAACATGACGACGTCAATGTCGAAACGATTAAACGCATAAAACGCGCCCTTGAGGTTGGAGAAGGCTTTAACGAAGAATTGCTCAACTATAGCCGCGACAATAAACCCTACTGGATTTCGATCGACGCGCAGCCGATCTTTGACGATAATGGCCAGTTGCAGCAATTTATCGCGATCGAGCGCGACGTTACTGAGCGCCGATTGCGTGAGCAGGAGCTGCGCGATGCAACATTAAAATCGGCAGAGGCCAGTAAGGCCAAATCCCGTTTCCTGGCAATGATGAGCCACGAAGTGCGCACGCCGCTCAACGGCGTCATCGGTGCACTTGGCCTGCTGCGGGATACTGAGCTCAATGACATCCAGCGTAAATACGCAGACACCAGTCGAACCTCTGCGGAGTCGTTGCTCATCATCATCAACGATATCCTGGATTACTCGAAAATGGAGGCCGGCAAGCTTGATCTGGAAACTACGACATTTGACATCGTCGAACTGGTCTACAGCGTTATTGACACTTTCAGTCTGAGCTGTGGGGGAAAGGGGGTAACACTTAGCGGCGAACTGGCACCGTCAGTGCCCAAGCATGTAACCGGTGACCCGGCGCGCACTCGGCAGGTGCTTGTCAACCTGGTGGGCAATGCCATGAAGTTTACCGATGATGGGGAAATTCGCGTATCCGTCACGCTCCATAGCCTCGACGACCCGCTCGTCGTGCTGGAGTTTAGGGTTGACGACGCCGGTAGCGGCATAGAGCCCAAGCAGCTGGCGCACCTTTTCGATGAATTCTGGTCCGGTGATCCATCGGCCAGGCGCGGGCTGGTGGGCACGGGTTTGGGTCTCGCCATTTGCAAACGCCTGGTAACGATGATGGGTGGCGAAATCAGCGTCGAGAGCGAATTCGGCAAGGGTAGCTCGTTCTGGTTCCGGATTCCCTTCGCCGCGGCCAGCGACGACGTGACCATAGAACAGGTCGCCAACTCGAAGAGTATTCCGAAGCACCTCCGCGGACGAATTCTGTTGGCAGAGGACAATCCGACCAATCAAATGATCGTCCGGACTATGCTCCAAAAGCTCGGGTTGAGCGTTGATGTAGTCGGCAACGGCATCGAGGCGGTCGATGCCATAAATAGCCGACATTACGACGTGGTGTTGATGGATGTTTCAATGCCCGAAATGGACGGCATCGAAGCCACACGCTGTATCCGCGAACTGAGTCCAGACAAGGCACGAATTCCGTTGATAGCGCTGACCGCACATGCCATGCGTGGCGACCGCGAGAAATTCCTCTCTGAAGGGCTGGACGACTACCTGGAGAAACCTGTGACCCAGGCGGCACTGGCGGTTTGCTTGTCGCGTTGGCTAAGCGAAGAACCTTAGTTAGAACCTTAGTTAACCTTAGTTGGAAGAGTGAACCTTCGTAGTTAACCTTAGTTGGAGTTAACCTTAGTTGGACACCCAACTAACCTTAGTATCTTTTTCCCAAGAAAACGCCTTGGCATGTTCCCATCGCTGCATCTTATTTTCAAAATCTAAAAGGGATTGGGCAAAATTAGAAAATGTTCTGGATAAATCTGACGCTATAATTAGACCTGCTTCATAAGGCAATGCATTTAAAAAATCACGCTGGCCAAAGGTATCTGTTGCTAAAATATATAAGCCTGCCTGGGCATAGCCAAAATTTTATTGGTTAAACAAAGATCCTTAGTTGGACACCCAACCAAATGGCAAAAACCAAAAGCCAAAAACTGGGAACCTTAGTTGGACACCCAAAAATTGGACACACCTTAGTGAACCTTAGTTGGACACCCAACCAAAAACTAGCCAAAAACTGCCAAAAACTGGGACCCCGACAAACGAAGGCAAAAACTAGGGCACCCACAAACAGCAATTGAAAAGTACCGGGTTTGCGGTTAGCCTTTATGTGTTAGTAAATGGAATACCCACACAAGGAGTGTCATTATGACCGTTGCCCGATCTCAACTCGTCTGTATAGACGATACCCCGTACTATCACATTACTACCCGTTGCGTAAGAAGAGCTTTTCTTTGTGGCACGGATCACTATTCGGGTAAATGCTTTGAACATCGAAGGCAGTGGATCAGAGAACGCATAGCGCATTTACAAAGCGTATTTGCAGTAGATGTTGCGGCGTATGCGGTGATGTCCAATCACTGTCATATTGTATTAAAACTGCATGCAACGGATCGCATTGGATGGACGGACGAAGAAATCATCAATCGTTGGGGTACGCTATTTAGCGTTCCTTCCATCGTGAATTTGTGGATAAGCGGTAAGGAACAAAGCCCGGGCGTTGAGGGTTATGTGAAAGAGTTGATCGAGCAGTGGAAATCCAGACTATGCTCTTTAAGCTGGTTCATGCGTTGTTTAAATGAATCTATTGCCAGACGAGCGAATGCAGAAGACGGCTGTACTGGACGATTTTGGGAAGGACGTTATAAAACCCAGGCTCTACTCGATGAAAGAGCTTTGCTTACGTGCATGGCCTATGTCGATCTTAATCCCATTCGAGCAAGCATAGTAAACACGCCGGAAGAATCTGATTACACATCCGTACAACAGCGGATTCAACACCCCAAACAAGAAGGTCAAGAAAAAATAATTCAGCTAATCGCTTTTGATCCAGCCAACCCAGAACATTGTGTGCCGATGGAACGACATGAGTACCTTGAGTTAGTCGACTGGACGGGCAGGTGGATTGCACCGAACAAGAAAGGATCGATACCGGAACATCTGCCAAAAATACTTAACCGACTCGGTATCGAGAAAGAGAACTGGTTAAACACCATGGCAACCTACAGCGTGGGGTTTCAAAGAGTGGTGGGCCCATTGAATCGTATTCAATCCCTGTGTGATCGATTGCAACAGAAATGGATGTGCGGAAGAGAAGCCAATCGGGTTTTATATCCGACCTGACCTGGGTCATCACATCCAAATATAGGTTATCTAGGACAAGATAATGAGTTCTTGTTGAGTTGGTGTGTCTGTTAGCCAGGCAGTAACTCCGATAATTCGTTAGTGTTTTTCAATTCGGCAAATATTCGCTGGTTTAGGCGTAGAAGCGCTGGTTGAGTTGAAAGTTAAATGAGTCCGAATCTGGCTTTACGAATTTTTTTCTTTGGATGTCCTCGTCTTCCTCGTCCTCGTCTTCCTCGTCTTCTGCAGCGATGCCCTTCGGTACCGTATCGGCGGCATCAACCCCGTGGTGCGCTTCATTTGCATTTCGCACATTCGGCACCAAGGCTTCACAGGGACCAATGTCAAGAGCGCGTTTGATATCGACACTGCTTGGTTGAGCTATTGTGTATAGTTGGGGCACAATCATTATTCCCACTGGATAATGCTTACATCATGGAGATTGCATCGGTGTATGATCCGACACCGTATTTCTTTTAGGTTTCGGTTATTGAATACTTGCACCTTTTATAAAAACCATTCAATTCTTGATTTGTAGGCAACTGTAGCGTGTTTCATTTAATTCGTTCTGAGTGGAAATTTCTGCTATTCGGTTTTCTCATGACATTTTGGTCCTTTCCCGGCCAAACCTTTTTTATATCTATTTTTAGCGGTGATATAAGAGCAGAACTTAACTTATCTGATGGGCAGTTTGGGGGGATATATTCTCTAGCCACATTGATGAGTGCGATTGTTATCTTGTGGAGTGGTTCGTTAATTGATCGATTCGATCTAAAACGTTTTTCTATCACCGTGGTCGTGGGTCTTGTCGGCGGGTGTTTACTCATCGCATTCAGTTATCAGGTTGTATTTTTGATAATTGGGATCTTTCTTCTTCGTCAATTTGGCCAGGGCTTGATGTGTCTCGCCAGTTCTACCGCTATGGTTCGCTATCTAACCAATAATAAGGGCAAGTCGAGTGCTCTGGCTGGAATGGGGTATGCGGTTTCGGAAGCGGTTATTCCCAGTGTTGCTGTTTATCTTGTACTTGGATTTGGCTGGCGAGAAGCATGGATAATTGTCGCCGTTGTTGCCTTTGTTGCAATGCTGCTATCGATAATTCTACTGCTCCGTGAACATCATAAACGACACCAGAAATATCTTGGCGAGTTGCCTGTTGAGAGTGGAGTCAGTTCTGATCCTGGGAGAATTGAGTCAGACGGAAATCAAAAACAGTGGACTAGAGCCCACGTTTTAACGGATAAGCGGTTCTACCTATTTTTGCCCGGATTAATGTCTCAACAATTAATGTTTACAGGGTTTATTTTTCATCAAATCCATTTGGTTGAATCCAAAGGCTGGTCGCTATCAGGCTGGGCATCGTTGTTTGCGGTATATGCGATGGTGTCGGTGGGTACAAAATTATTAACTGGAATTATTGTAGATCGATACGGCGCCATTAGACTCGTACCATTTATAGGCCTGCCGATGGGGGTTGGGTTGGCCATTTTGTCTATGACCCAGGGGTTATTTTGGGGAGGCGCGTTTTTGGTGTTAACCGGCATTACGGTTGGTTTACAGAGCACGGTGTCTGCACCGTTCTGGGCAGAAATGTATGGCTTGCGTTATTTGGCATCAATAAAATCCCTTGGAGCCGCTATCATGGTTTTTTTCACCGCGTTGTCTCCAGTTTTATTAGGTGTCTTAATTGATTTTGGAGTCACTATCGAAGCTCTGGCTTTCGGTGGAGCGATTTATATTCTATTAACTTCGATTCTGGCGCTTTACGCCTATGGGCTCACTAAAAAGTCCATTCGTGTCTGAGTACTAACTCAATAAGTATTCGGGGTCTGGAAATCGCCCGTTTTTAGGGTGTAAAACAGATTTTTTCAAAACTTACTTGGCATCGTTGGCGAGATGGTATATAGACAGTTACAAATCCGATATTTGTTGAAGCGGTAAATATTGGGATAAGTTTTAGACGCAGTCATTAATCTTGAGCCAGCAAGTTTCAATGACGGTAACGTGCGTATTATTAGAATAAAAAGGAGCTGTGCGTTGTGTGTAATGGTTGAAGTGGTGAATAGACATTGATTGAAGCGGGTAGTCGGCGGGGTCGCATGATAATTCTCTCCGCGCCATCCGGTGCGGGTAAAACCAGTCTTGCGCGTGCAATTGTTCAGAGTCGCCCTTCAACGGTGATTTCTATATCCCACACGACAAGAGATCGGCGTGCTGGTGAGGTTAACGGTCAAGACTATTTTTTTATAGATGACAGTACCTTTCAGGATATGATTGCGCGCAATGAATTTCTTGAATATGCTGAAGTATTTGGGCGTTATTACGGAACATCGCGATTACAGGCCGAGAATCGGCAAGACGATGGAATGGACGTGATTCTCGATATCGACTGGCAAGGCGCGCGAAAGGTTAGGCATTTGATGCCGGACGCTTTAAGTATTTTTATCTTGCCGCCCTCGTTAGAAATACTGCGTGTACGACTTTTACAACGGGGTCGAGATTCGGATGATGTTATCGAAGCACGGATGAAAAAAGCGATAAGCGAGATGAGTCATTACAGTGAATATGACTGTGTGATTGTCAATCGTGAGTTTTCTGAATCCCTAAAAGAGCTGGAGCGACTCCTCGATGGGGCGGCTCCAAGCATAAAAACCACGGAAATTGACATCGAAAAGCTTGTTTTCATTGAGAAAACCGTTAGACTTTAGCAGTATAGGATAATACCGGGGTTTTCCCCACGATTCCCTCTTTAATTAATTCAACTATATTGCGAAGCAATTATGGTTGGTTATTCTGTTTACACTGAAAAATTTGAGACTTACACATGGCACGAGTTACTGTAGAAGATTGTTTAGAACATGTTGATAATCGCTTTCAACTGGTTCTGGTTGCTACAAAGCGCGCCCGACAACTGGCCCTTGGCAGCGACCCAATGGTGCCGCGGGATAATGATAAAGATACTGTAGTAGCATTGCGTGAAATTGCAGAAGGCAAGGTGACTCGGGATATTTTGATTGAAAAAGTAGAAACCGTTACTTTTGATACAGATCCGCTTGATGATTTACTGGCCGGCGAACTTGGTGAAGAAGATGAGTTGGAAATTGGCGCAACTTCAGCCGCACTCGGCGAAGTTTCTGCTGATATTGCCGCAGAAATAGCTGCAGCGATGGGCGCTGAGTTGCTTGCTGAAAAACAAGCCGTTCAAGATGCTATTGCTAATGATGCTGCAGGGGCTCCATCAGATCAGCTTATAAGTGCAGATAATCTTGTGAGTGAAGATAGTTCAGAATCGACTGTTGCGGATGCCATCTCTATGGAGCCTGCGATGGAAGTCACTATGGTTGAGGATTCGGCGGTTGTCGAAGAAGCTTCATCAGAAGACGTTTCTCCAGAAACGGAGTTACCAGGGCAGTAATAACAAACAGGCATGCCCAAATTATCGATGCTCATTATCACGATATGTCTATTCTCTTTCGGCGAGGATATCCTCAACGATATCCTCGATAGTTAGTGGCTATTGCGCCGACAGCAACTGTTCCGGAAAGTCGGATATTAATCGATGATCTGGGAAAATACCTCTCCGAATACCTGACTCCTCAGGAAATTGAACAAATAGACGAAGCATATCTTGTTGGTGCCGCCGCCCATGACGGCCAAAACCGCAAGAGTGGCGAACCCTATATTTTCCATCCCATTGCTGTTGCGAGAATTCTCGCCGAAATTCGATTAGATAGTCGAAGTTTAATGGCGGCCATACTTCACGACGTTCTTGAAGATACCGACATCACTCGCGATGAACTTGCCAATAAGTTTGGTGAGGATGTGGTTAATATGGTCGAAGGTGTTACCAAAATCGGCCAGGTTGAGTTTGATAGTAAGGAACAAGCTGAGGCTGAAAACTTTCGCAAAATGTTACTTGCGATGTCTAAGGATATACGGGTTATCCTTATAAAGCTTGCTGATCGTTTGCACAATATGAGAACGATGGAGAGCATGCCTACTGATAAGCAGCAACGGATATCCAAACAGACATTGGATATTTACGCCGCTATAGCCACGCGCATTGGTATGCATGCCTGGGCTCAGGAACTTGAGGACTTGAGTTTCCGTTATTTGTATCCCAAACGATATAAAGCGATTAGTGACGAAGTAAAGAAAATTAGTCGTAATCGAAAGAAAATGATCGAGCAGGTTAGCCAATCGTTGCGAGACAGTTTATTTGATAAAGGTATTTCGACGGAGGTCTTTGGCCGGGAAAAAAATGTATACAGTATTTATCGCAAAATGCAGCAGAAACGACTGCATTTCTCTGATCTAGGGGATATCTACGCGATACGAGTTATTGTCGAGACCCGAGAAGATTGTTACAGGGCGCTAGGAGTCGTGCACGATAATTACAAACCGGTACATGGTAAATTTAAGGATTACATTGCTATCCCAAAATCCAACGGATATCAGTCGTTGCACAGTCAGGTACTTGACCGCCTCGGTCAATTGATGGAAGTGCAGATTCGTTCCCGTGACATGCATCGTATTGCGGAGACCGGGGTAGCGTCTCATTGGGCTTATAAAACACACAATTCTGAGGAAAATCCACCGCAACAGGTAGCGCAGCAATGGTTAATGGAGTTGCTGGAAATTCAGCCTCAGGCAGGGACTCCGACTGAGTTTCTTGAGCATTTAAAAACTGATTTGTTTACAGACCAGGTTTATGTATTTACTCCCAAGGGTGAGATTCTCAAGTTACCGAAAGGTGCAACCGCGTTAGATTTTGCCTATGCAGTGCATACTGGAGTTGGTAATCACTGTGTTGGTGCAAAGGTAGATCGAGAAATGGTTCCGCTGCATACCGTGTTAGTCAGTGGTAATCAGGTTGAGATTGTAACTGCTAAATCGTCCCATCCCACACCTTCTTGGTTGAATTTTTGTATTACTGGGAAAGCACGTACAAATATTCGTAATAACTTAAAAAACCGTCGCGAAAAAGATGCGGCGAAACTTGGTCGCCAGTTACTTAATGTATCACTGCAGCAGATTGGCCAGAATCAGCGACTATCGACAAATAAGAAAATGTGGCTGTTGGATAATTTAAAACTGGCTGATTGGAACGAGTTGTTAGAGGATATTGGCACCGGTAAACGTTTACCAATGATGGTTGCGCGACAGCTATTCCCCGATGGAGAGTATGTCATTAAGGATACACAACCGCTGCCAATACACGGTGCTGAAGGGCTTATGATTACCTATGCCCGATGTTGTTTACCTATACCCGGCGATGCCATTATTGGCCATTTTTCTGCTGAACGCGGTCTGGTTATTCACCGCGGTATATGTCCAAATATTGTTGAGCAGGAGAAACATCCTGAAAATTGGCTGTCGGTTGAATGGTCTAAGAGGGTGAGTGGAGACTTCTCAGTTGATATGAGAATTGATACTAAAGATAGGCCTGGTGTTCTTGCGCGTCTGGCAACCACAATCGCCGAGCAAGACAGCAACATTAATAACGTTTCTGTTGAGTCCAAGGATGGTCGACATTCGGTCATGCGATTTACCATTAGCGTAAAAAGCCGTATTCATCTTGCAGCAATATTGCGTGAGTTGCGTAAGCAGAAGAAATCCATACTTCACGTTTCCCGTCGCATAGGTTAACCCCATCTACTCTTCATGCCGGAAACATCCGCAGACCTCAGCACAATAGATCAACTCAAGGGCGTAGGTCCGCGACTGCTCGAAAAACTGCATCGTTTAGATATTCATAGTATTGCAGATCTGTTGTTTCATTTACCGTTGCGTTATCAGGATCGCAGTACGGTTCATCCAATTGCGACACTAAGACATGGTGTCGATTCGGTTGTGGAAGCGATGGTTGAAAAATGCCAAGTGAATTTTGGTCGTCGGCGGAGTCTGTTAACCTCTATTCGTGACAACACAGGTCAACTCACCGTCCGTATGTTCTATTTTTCAGGTGCTCAACAAAAGGCACTGGAAAAAGCTGAATGGATACGTTGCTTCGGAGAAGTGAGAAGAGGGCCGAGAGGCTTGGAGATGATTCATCCGGAATATACGATACTCGATGGCGAGCCCGAAGATTCAGATGACAAGACGCCACTTACCCCAGTGTATTCAACAACCCAGGGCTTGGGTCAAAAAGTTATTCGTCAGTTGGTCGAGCAGGTATTGGATCGCGCTGCGGAATTCGTTGAAGAATTGCTGCCCTTATCTGTGCTTGAGAGTAATCGTTTTCCCGATTTGATTAGTGCTCTGAACTTGTTGCATCGCCCCCCTGTTGGCACTGATGTAGATATGTTGAATGAGGCGAATCATCCCGCGCGTATGCGGTTAGGCTTTGAGGAACTTGTTGCTCATCATTTAGCATCACTAAAGAGTAGGCAATTACGACGCCAGCAGAATGGTTGTGTACTCGCAGTTTCCAAACAACACTGGCCAGTACTTCTTGATACGCTGGGCTTTGAACTTACAGGAGCGCAACTAAAAGCTATCAAAGAAATACGTGCTGATTTAGTCCGCGAAGAGCCTGCGTATAGATTAATACAGGGTGATGTTGGGTCAGGTAAAACTCTGGTAGGTGCAGCGGCCTGTTTGGATGCTATTGAATCTGGCTATCAAGCTGCGCTAATGGCGCCAACTGAAATTCTGACAGAACAGCATCTGGAGAATTTTTTAAAATGGTTCCAGCCTTTAGGTATTCATGTTTCTTTGGTGGTGGGTAAGCAAGGCGTGCGGGAGCGTCGCGCGGTGCTGGAGTCGATCCGTAGCGGAGTAACTCAAATGATCATTGGTACTCACGCGCTTTTTCAGGATGATGTTGAATTTCATAATCTTGGTCTGATTGTTGTCGACGAGCAGCATCGCTTTGGTGTAATGCAGAGATTTCAATTACGTGAAAAGGGCCGCAAGGAGGGGCGAACCCCACATCAAATAACTATGACTGCTACGCCGATTCCCCGTTCGTTGGCGATGTCGATCTATGCGGATATGGACGTCACCAGTATCGATGAACTCCCCCCGGGTCGGACCCCGGTAGAAACTGTGGTTATATCTGATGGGCGGCGTGACGAGATACTTGAACGTGTGAAATCTGTCTGTGACCGCGGGGAGCAAGTGTACTGGGTTTGTCCGTTGATTGAGGAGTCGGATGCTCTTGAGGCCCAGGCTGCGACCGATACCGCGACCCATTTGCAGGAAACGATGGATGGTATTTCTATTGCTTTGGTGCATGGGCGTTTAAAGCCACGGGATAAGGAGGCGGTGATGCATCGGTTTCGCTCGGGTGAAGTGCAATTGCTGGTAGCGACTACCGTAATCGAGGTGGGTGTGGATGTTCCTAATGCCAGTTTAATGGTAATAGAAAATGCGGAACGTCTTGGCTTATCTCAACTGCATCAGTTGCGTGGAAGGGTCGGTCGCGGTGCTAAAATCAGTTATTGCGTTCTATTATATAAATCTCCTCTAGGTGATATTGCTCGTGAACGACTGGGAATAATGAAAAAAACCAATGATGGTTTTGAAGTTGCCCGTAAGGATCTTGAAATTCGAGGGCCGGGGGAACTAATGGGCACTCGCCAAACGGGTGCAGAGAAAATGATTATTGCTGATTTACTGCGGGATCAGGCAATGTTGCCGATGGTTAGGAATACCTCCCTTGTCCTCATTGAGCAGCAGCCGCTTGTTGCTGATAAATTGATAAAACGTTGGGTGCGTAGTCGCCTGGAGCTAGTCAATGTCTAGTTCACAATCCCGAGTGTGGCAGTACATTCGGTTAATGCGTCTTGAACGTCCAATTGGCTGGCTACTTCTGCTTTGGCCTACATTATGGGCGCTGTGGATAGCGGGCGATGGCAATCCGCCGGCCGGCATTGTGTTGATTTTTGTGACGGGCGTGATTGTGATGCGCGCTGCTGGCTGTATCGTAAATGACTATGCAGATCGCCACATGGATGGGCATGTGGAGAGAACGAAGGATCGACCACTGGCAAGTGGTGCTATTACCGTAAAAGAAGCTTGGGGTTTATTTGTCTTACTCGGTCTATTGGCATTTGGATTGGTTTTGCAACTCAATGCGCTAACCATAAAACTATCATTTATTGCGCTTTTTGTAGCAGCCACTTATCCATTTTTAAAACGCTTTACTCACTTACCACAGTTTTATCTTGGCATAGCATTTTCCTGGGGTATACCGATGGCATTTAGTGCGATCGGTAATCAGATTCCACCTGAGGCGTGGATGTTACTTGCTGCAAATCTATGCTGGACAGTGGCTTATGACACGCTTTACGCAATGAGCGATCGTCCTGACGATATAAAAATTGGAATCAAATCTACCGCCATACTGTTTGGGCGTTATGATCTTGCTTTAATTAGTTTGTTTTATGGGATCTCATTTTTATTGATGTTTTTGTTGGGTAGGAATCTGGACTTAAATCAATATTTTTATATTGGTCTTGGTATTGCGGCCATGGTAGCCACACTGCTGGTGTTTCAGAGCCGCAGTCGTGAGCGACTTGTTTGCTTTCAGGCGTTTATAAATAACAGTTGGATCGGAGGCATTATCTTTGCTGGTATTTTGTTGGCTTATCTCTAGCCGATGGGTATCGCTCTTCAACATTGCTACG
>Ga0213861_10003419_pt1 | contig 13104 bp, 12 predicted proteins | sample PICome_4_FD_160110 | JGI IMG/M metagenome (GOLD analysis project Ga0213861, IMG submission 160110) | Coastal seawater microbial communities near Pivers Island, North Carolina, United States - PICO131 | ecosystem: Environmental > Aquatic > Marine > Coastal | place: USA: North Carolina...
CTTTATACAGATATGGTTGTTGATGAGGCAATTAATAGAGGTGATAAAAAAAGATTACTTGAATTTAATATTAACGAAAAACCTGTGGCTCTTCAATTAGGTGGATCCTCTCCAAAACTTTTAGCCGAGGCTTCAAAATTAGGTGAAGATTTTGGTTATGATGAAATTAATTTAAATTTAGGTTGCCCAAGTAGAAAAGTTGAAAAAAGTAAATTTGGTGCTTGCTTAATGAAAGAGCCTAATTTGGTTGCAGATTGTTTAAGTAAAATGCAAGCGTCAACAAACTTACCCGTAACTATAAAAACTAGAATTGGGTATGACAATGTTGAAGATTATGAAAATCTTCATAATTTTATTACAACTTTAAAATCAACAGGAGTTAAGACATTTATCATCCATGCTAGAAAAGCAATGTTAGGTAAATTTACTCCTAAACAAAATCTAAATATTCCTCCTTTAAAATATGAGTACGTTTATAAATTAAAAGAAGATTTTCCAAATGAAGAAGTAATTATAAATGGAGGAATAACTGCTGTTGATCAAATAAAACCTCATCTTCAAAAAACAGATGGTGTGATGATTGGAAGAGCCGCTTATCATACACCCTATATGTTAGCAGAAATTGAAAAAGAAATTTTTGGAACAGAAGAAATTCCAAGTAGACAAGATGTTATTGAACAATTAATTCCTTATGTAAAAAATGAACTTAAAAAAGGTACGAGATTAAATCAAATAATGAGACACACTATAGGTTTGTTTCATGGGCAAACAGGTGCAAGTTATTGGAAAAGATATTTAAGTGAAAATATGTGTGTAAGAGATGCTGATGTAAAGAAAATAGATCACATCATGGATAAGATTAAGTACAATAATATTGACACAAGTGTAGGGCAATCTGCTTAATTCAATTTTAGCAAACGAATACAGTTATTTTATTTTATTAATGGCATTAACTGCTGTGCCTGTTGGTTTTGTTGCTGGTTTATTTGGTATTGGTGGTGGTTTAATTACAGTTCCATTTCTTTATTATATTTTTGGATCCTTAGGAATTGATCAACAATATATAATGCATTTAGCAGTAGGAACCTCTTTTGCTATAATAATTCCAACATCAATAGTTTCAGTTTTAACCCATCATAAATTTAATTCGGTAGATTTTAATGTAGTTAAAAGCTACGGTATTTTTGTAGTTGTTGGAGTTGTTTTGGGAACAATATTTGCTGCAACTTTCAAAACAAAATCTCTAGTACTTTTCTTTTCAATCGTAATATTCCTTTTAGGAATTTATTTACTTTTGATTAAAGAAAAAGAACAAAATGTAATATCTGAAATGAAATTGTATTTAAAAATTATACTTGGTTCGATTGTTGGATTTATTTCAGCTATAACAGGTATTGGTGGTGCTGTCATGAACGTACCAATACTCAAGTTTTTTGGTTATTCAATTAATAAAGCAATTGGTAGTGCAGCAGCAATTGGTTTTTTAATTGCATTATTTGGAGCTACAGGTTTTTTTATTTCAGGAAGTTATTTAAAAACAAACTTACCTTTTAGTATTGGATTTTTAAATCTACCAGCCTTTTTAATCTTTATTCCTATTACAACTTTTATGGCAAGAATTGGTGCACGAACAGTTCATAAAATTGATAAAAATAAAATTAGTAAACTCCTTGGTATTTTCTTACTAATCGTAGCAGTTAAATTTTTCTATGAATATATAAAATTATAAATATGTCATTTAAGTTACATAAGAAATTTTTAAAATCATCACATCATTTATTGGATTTAAAACTTTGTAAAGTAAGACTTCATGATAATTCTAAATTTCCTTGGATAATGTTAATTCCAAATAGAAAAAATATTAATGACATAACAGATCTTAATACCAAAGATCAAATGCTACTTATGAAAGAAATTATTTTTTCAAGTAAAGTAATGAAGAAATTATTTAAAACTTCAAAATTAAATGTAGAAAAAATTGGGAATATTGTTCCTCAATTACATATTCACATTATCGCAAGATACAAAAAAGATAGTTCTTGGCCTTTATCAGTTTGGGTTGTTAAAGGTAAACTTTATTCGGCTAAAGCTTTAAAAGAAGTTATAAATAAAATTAGATTGGCTTTTAAATAGAAAGAGGTGACTTCAGTCTCCCTCCATCACCTCACTTAAATATTTACCCGATTCTCATCTAATAACTTAGCACTTTTTAATTGAATCTCTGACTTATTGTATAACTTTATTCTTGGATTTTTATTTCACAGAATTTAGCAGCAAACTCAGTATCTTTATAAATATCTTCAGGTTTTTGCTTAAAAACTGCATTCAATTCTTCATCAGAGAACTTTTCACTTAATTTATCAACTGTACATTGGCAGTAGGATTTAGCTTTATCTGCACCCAAATACTGTTTAGAGTTTTGATAACATCCAATATACAATTGTTGTTTATTTTGCTCACTTAAAGCGTAACTTTTTAAGGGTATTAATAAAAATAGAATTAAAATTAGCCTAAATTTTCTGATCATATTCACCAACTTTTCCAGTTTTTTGAAGCAAATTATCAATAAAATCAAAGATTTTCTTCTTTCTATCATCTGATGTTGGACTTTCTGTAACGATCACTAATGAGGGTTTATTTGAAGAAGCTCGAATTAGCCCCCAAGAACCATCCTCAAAAGAAAATCTTACTCCATTAACCGTTAACACTTCTGTTATTATTTGATCATCAATTTTAGTTTTATTATTTTTAATTTCCTCAACTTGTTTAACTAAATCTTCTACAACCTGGTATTTTTCCTCATCTTTACAAAAAGGGGCCATAGTTGGTGTTTGATAGGTATTCGGTAATTCATTAATGATTTCACACATTTTTTTATTTTGATTATCTAATAAATGACAAACATGAATTGCTGAATTAATTCCATCATCGTAACCATAACCTAAAGGTTGATTGAAAAAGAAATGACCACTTTTTTCAAACCCTGCTAAGGCTTTTTCGGTATTAACTTTTCTTTTAATATGAGAATGTCCTGTTTTCCAATAGATTGTCTCACAGTTATTTTCTAATAGGATTTTATCTTTTGAATATAATCCTGTTGATTTTACATCTACTACAAACTTAGAATTTTTATGTTTTGTGGATAAGTTTCTTGCTATTAATAAACCTATTTTGTCAGAAAATATTTCATTTCCTTCATTATCAATAACACCAACTCTATCTCCATCACCATCAAAACCAAAACCAATATCTGCATTATTATCTTTTACAGCTTTAGCTATAGCATGTAACATTTCTAAATCTTCAGGATTTGGATTATATTTTGGAAAAGTCCAATCTAAATTACAATCAAGTTCTATAACCTCACATCCAATACCTCTTAAAATATCTGGAGCAAATACACCCGCTGTACCGTTGCCACAAGCAACAACAGCTTTTAATTTTTTGTTAATCTTGTTGCCATTTATTAAGTCATCTTTATAAATTTGTTGAAAATTTTCTATATGTTTTTCAGTTCCTTCCCCATTTGAAAATTTTTCATTTAATGTGATATCTTTTAATTCTTTCATTTCTTCAGGTGCATGAGTTAATCCTTTTTTAATACCCATTTTTACACCAGTCCAACCATTTTCATTATGACTAGCTGTAACCATGGCAACAGCGTCTGCATCTAAATTGAATTGCGCAAAATAAACCATTGGAGATAATGACAAACCTACATCTTCAATATAACAACCAGTAGAAAGCAATCCTTTTTTGAGAGCACTTTTAATTTCTTCACTATAAGATCTATAATCGTGACCAACTATTACTCTTGGATTGTTTTTTTGGGAATGTTTTTTTATTTGTGTGCCCAAACCTTTTCCAAGATTCGTGATACCTTCTCTATTAATATCCTTTTCATACAACCAGCGAGCGTCATATTCTCTAAAACCGTAGGGATCAATTTTAATAATTTGATTCATCTGTTAATTACTTACTCTTTTTTGAATTTTTTTATTGAAAAATATTTTGTCGCGTTCTATAAATGTTCTGTTGATTAATTGTTTATATGGTATATCAACATAAAACGCATACAACATATAGTTGTTTTCGTCAAAATAACAAAATATAGTATTAATTATGAATAAGATTCTATCACAAGCCCTTAAGAAAGCTGTCTCTGAATATAGCCCAGAAGTTAAAGAAGTTTCAAAAGGAAATAGACCTGATCTTTTTTCTTTAAGCACTGAAACAGAACTTTTTCAAAATGAAAAAGGAATCATAATTAAGATCGATAGATCGAAAGATGCAAACCTAACTGATTTTGGTAAAGCAACTTTAAAAGATAGATATCTTGGACATAACGAGTCGTTTCAAGATTTATTTGCACGTGTTGCAAGCTCATATGCAGATGACAATTTACACGCACAAAGAATTTATAATTACATAAGTAACCTTTGGTTCATGCCTGCAACACCAGTTTTATCAAATGGGGGAACTAAAAGAGGATTACCTATTTCATGTTTTTTAAATGAAGCATCAGATAGCCTGGGTGGTATTCTAGATCTTTGGAGTGAAAACGTTTGGTTAGCTGCAAAGGGTGGTGGTATTGGAAGTTACTGGGGTAACCTAAGATCTATTGGTGAGAAAATTGGTAAAGTTGGAAAAACTTCTGGAATAATTCCTTTTATTAAAGTTATGGACTCTTTAACAATGGCAATTAGCCAAGGCTCTTTAAGAAGAGGATCTGCTGCTTGTTATTTGCCAGTTGATCATCCTGAAATTGAAGAATTTATTGAAATGAGAAGACCTACAGGCGGTGACCCAAATAGAAAAGCTTTAAATTTACATCATGGAGTTTTACTTTCAGATGCATTTATGAGAGCTGTTGAAACTGATGAACAATGGGCACTAAAAAGTCCTGCAGATGGAACTGTTCAACAAACAATATCTGCTAGAAATTTATGGATAAGACTATTAACTGCAAGAATTGAAACAGGTGAGCCTTATATAATTTATATCGATACAGTTAATAGATTAATTCCACAACACCATAAGCTTGCCAACTTAACTGTTAAGACATCAAACTTATGTAGTGAAATAACTTTACCTACAGGAATTGACAAAGACGGAAGAGACAGAACAGCTGTTTGCTGTTTATCATCACTTAATTTAGAAAAGTATGATGAATGGAAAGATGATCCAGATATGATTAGTGATGTTATGAGATTTTTAGATAATGTTCTAACTGATTTTATTAAAAAGGCTCCTGACCAATTTAAAGATGCAAAATATTCTGCTGAAAGAGAAAGAAGTGTTGGATTAGGTGTAATGGGTTTTCACTCTTTCTTGCAAAAAAATAGAATTCCACTTGAGTCTGTAATGGCTAAGTCTTGGAATAAAAAAATATTTAAACAAATCGATCAACAGGTTAATAAAGCTTCAAAAGATTTAGCTGAAGAAAGAGGGGCTTGTCCAGATGCTGCAGAGTATGGATATCAAGAAAGATTTTCAAATAAAACAGCGATTGCTCCTACAGCTTCAATTTCAATTATTTGTGGTGGTGCTTCACCAGGGGTAGAGCCAGTTGCAGCTAACAGCTACACACACAAAACTTTGTCAGGTTCATTTAATGTTAGAAATAGATATCTAGAAGAAATATTAGAAAGTCACGGTAAAAATGATGATGAAACTTGGTCAACTATTACAACTAACCAAGGTTCAGTATCTCATTTAAATTTTTTAACTGATTTAGAAAAAGATGTATTTAAAACTGCATTTGAACTAAATCAAAAGTGGATTATTGAGTTAAGTGGAGATAGAACGCCTTACATATCTCAAGCTCAATCAGTAAATTTATTTTTACCAGCCGATGTTCACAAAAGAGAATTACACCAAATTCATTTTGATGCTTGGAAGAAAGGCTTAAAAAGCCTTTATTACTGTAGATCAAAATCAATTCAAAGAGCTGAAAACATCAATGACGCAAAATCAACAGATGTTTTAGCCAACGTTTATAAAAATAAAGCAACCAAAACTGAAGAGCCAGAATACGAGGAGTGTTTATCATGTCAGTAGCAGAAAAAATAAAACAAGAAATAATTCAACCACAAAAAAATAATAATGGATTACTTGTAGGTAATCCTGTTTATAAACCATTTAGATATCCATGGTGTTATGATGCATGGTTAACTCAGCAAAGAATTCACTGGCTACCAGAAGAAGTTCCACTTGGTGATGACGTTAGAGATTGGCAAAAGAATTTAAGTGCTTCTGAAAAAAATTTACTAACTCAAATTTTTAGATTTTTTACTCAAGCTGATGTTGAGGTGAGTAACTGTTATATTAGACATTACATGAATGTCTTTAAACCAACTGAAGTTTTAATGATGATGTCAGCTTTTGCTTCAATGGAGACTGTTCATATTGCAGCTTATTCACATTTGTTAGATACAATTGGAATGCCAGAGTCAGAATACTCAGCTTTCATGAAATATAAAGAGATGAAAGATAAGTATGATTACATGCAAGGCTTTGATGTTAAATCAAATCATGATATTGCAAAAACAATAGCAGTATTTAGCGCTTTCACTGAAGGACTTCAGTTGTTTGCAAGTTTTGCAATTCTTTTAAATTTTCCAAGACACAATAAGATGAAAGGAATGGGTCAGATTGTTACTTGGTCAGTTAGAGATGAAACTCTTCATTGCAACTCTATGATAAGATTATTTAAAGATTTTATTAAAGAAAACCCAGAGACTTGGACACCAGAACTTAAAAAAGAACTTTATCAAGCTTGTAGAACCATCATTGAACATGAAGATGCTTTTATTGATTTAGCTTTTGAAATGGGCCCAATGGAAGGTTTAACCGGACAAGAGGTTAAAGATTATATTAGGTTTATTGCCAATAGAAGACTTGATCAATTAGGATTAGATCCAATTTACGATGTTCAAAAAAATCCTTTAACTTGGTTAGATACAATGCTTAATGCCGTTGAACACATGAACTTTTTTGAAGGACGTGCTACGGAATATTCTAAAGCATCAACGCAAGGTACTTGGACCGAAGCTTTTAGTTAATTTTGGAATATAAAAAGTACTATAGAAAAACCAGCTTAAAGCAAAAGGGTGTGGGTTCTTTTTTCTTAGAAGAGATAGCCAAAAAAAAACCTAAATTTTTTTTAGAAATTGGTGTTTTTCATGGTGTAACAGCTAGAAATGTATGTGAACTTTTATTTAATATTCATGGGAATAATTTTAAATATATTGGCTTAGATTTATTTGAAGAAAATGATGAAAATAAAAATGAGGTAATACCAAATACTACTTTTTCTTCAAACCCAGTTAAACAATTTTATTATAAATATATAAAAAGACAAAATCCTTATAGTTTAGAAGCTGTTAAAGAATTATTAAAAAAATTTGATGATAATATTCATCTAATTAAAGGAAACTCCAATAAAGTATTAAACAAAATAGATATGTCAAAAATCGATTATGTTTTTTTAGATGGTGGACATGAATATAACACGGTACTTAATGATCTTAATTGTTGTTTTGATGTAATAAATAATAATGGAACAGTCTTATGTGATGACTATGACCTCAAACAAGCGCCAGGTGTTAAAAAAGCAATTGATGAGTTTGTTAAAGAAAAAAATTTTAATTGTTCAATTATATGTAATGGTAGATTTGCTAAAATAGAAAAAAACTAAATTTACCTATAATTTAATTCCAAAACTTTTCGATGTTTGCTGCCTTTGTATTTTGCAAGTGGTCGAATAAGCTTGTTAGCAGCGTGTTGCTCCATAATGTGAGCTGACCAACCTGTAATTCTTGAAATTACAAAGATTGGTGTAAAGAAATCTGTATCAAAACCCATTAAATGATAAGTTGGACCAGTAGGGTAATCTACATTTGGATGAATATTCTTTTTCTTAATCATTACCTTTTCAACAATGTCGTAGATTTTTTCAAAAGTTTTATCTTTTTTAATTTTGGCAACTTTTCCAAAATATTGTCTCATAGTTGGAACTCTTGAATCTCCTGATTTATAAACTCTGTGACCAAACCCCATTACTACTTCTTTATTTTTTAAAGCGTTGTTAATCCATTTTAATGCATTTTCAGGTTTTTTAATTTTTCTCATCATGTGCATTACTTCTTCATTCGCGCCACCATGTAATGGCCCCTTTAAACTTGCTATAGCTCCCGTGATAGCTCCATGAATATCAGACAAGCTACTGGTGATAGTTCTTGCGGTAAATGTTGAAACATTAAAGCTGTGTTCAGCATATAAAATTAATGACACATCAAATGCTTTGACAATTTCCTTTTGAGGCACTTTACCAAAGCACATGTAAAAAAAGTTTTCAGCAAATGACAAATCTTTTTTTGGTTTTATAATTTTTTGTCCTTTTCTAATTCTATAAAAAGCTGCTAATGCAGTAGGAGTTTTTGCAAAAATTCTAAGAGCTTTCCTCATATTAGCTTCTACTGAGGAGTCTGATGTTTCTTTATCCTCTAAACCCATCACACTAACTGCCGTTCTTGCAACATCCATAGGATGAGATTTTTTTGGCATATGTTTAATTATCTCATATAAATTTTTTGATAATTCTCTGTTATTTTTTTCCTCTTTTTCAAATTGTTTTAGTTGAATTGAGTTTGGAAGATCTTTATTTAAAATTAAATAAGCAACTTCTTCAAATCGACAGTATTCACATAAATCTTGAGCAGCATAACCTCTGTAAGTAAGAGAGTTTATTTCAGGCATTACTTTTGAAACTTCTGTTTCATCCACTACTATCCCTAATAAACCTTTTTTTATTTCATCACTCATTAATCATGTCCTTCCGTACTAAAGTTATAAATTTTTTCATCAAGTGAGTTGTATTTTTCGTACTCAACTAACTCATAAAGTCTTTTTCTAGTTTGCATTTTATCAATAATATTGTTCTGATGTCCATTTGCATAAATGTCCTTCAATCCATCTTCTACATTTTTCATTGCTAATCTTTGCGTAGTTACTGGGTAAATTACAATATTGTATCCAAAATTCTCTAACTCCTTGTAATTAAAAAGTTTGGATTTTCCAAACTCCGTCATGTTAGCTAATAAATAACATGAAAGTTCTTTTCTAACTTTTTCAAAATCTTTTTCATCTTGTAAAGCTTCTGGAAATATTATTTCAGCTCCTGCATCAACATATGCCTTACATCTATCAATCATTTTATCAATTCCCTCAACACCCTTAGCATCTGATCTTGCAATTATCTTAAAGTTACTATCTTTTTTAGCAGCGACACATTCTTTAATCTTATTAACCATAGCTTCTGTAGAAATTAATTCTTTATTATCAAGGTGGCCGCATCTTTTTCTTTCGATTTGATCTTCTAAATGTACAGCTGCAATTCCAAATTCCTCAAAAGTTTCAATAGTTTCTTTGCAGGATTTAAAACCAGTATCTATATCAACAATTGTTGGTAGATTTGTAACTCTTGAAATTAAATACGATCTAGTACTTACATCTTGGAGTGTTGTTAGACCGATATCTGGAAAGCCAAGGTCATTAGCCATTACTCCACCTGAGACGTATACTGCGTCATAACCAATCTCTTCAATTAATTTTGCTGTTAAAGGGTTATAGGCTCCTGGAACTCTTTGTATTTTATTTGATTTTAATTTATCAACAAAATCTATTCTTTTTTGACTCGGTTCTTTTTCAACAAAATGCATTAAAAAATTCCCTTTTTCAAATTTCTTTTTAAATTACTTTTTTTAATTTCTATATTTAGTTTATCTAATTGACCTGATTTTAGATTTTTTAAATTTTGAACTACCTTTAAGAAACGATCACTTTCTTTTTTATCAATAATACCATCTGTTAGTGTTAAAAATTTATTAATATAATTTTGTCTTTTAAATGGTCTAGCTCCATAAGGGTGAGCATCTGCTCTATCAAGTTGTTCGATAATTTTTTTACCATTATTTAAAGTAACTATTACTTTAGCTCCAAAAGATTTTTTCATTGGATTGGGGTCGTGATATTTTTTAGTCCATTTCTTGTCTTCATAAGTTGTAATTGATTTCCAAATTTTAATTGTACTTTTCTTATTTGCTCTAGCTTTTGTGTAAGATTTAACATGATGCCAATCTCCATCTTCTAGTGCTACAGCAAAAATATACATTATAGAGTGATCAAGTGTTTCTCTGCTAGCATTGGGATCCATTTTTTGAGGATCATTTGCTCCTGTTCCAATTACATAGTGAGTATGATGACTTGTAAATATATCAATTTTTTTAATTTGGTTTAGATTAGGTATTTTAGTTTTAAGTTTCTTAGCTAAATCAATTAATGCTTGTGATTGATATTCTGCCGAATATTCTTTTGTGTAGGTTTCAAGAATAGCTTTTTTTACCTCTCCTTTTTTAGGAAGTGGCACTTTGTAATTGGCTTTTTTGCCATCTAGTATTCTTGCAATAACACTATCTTCTCCCTCATATATTGGACTAGGCGCACCTTCACCACGCATAACTCTATCTACTGCCTCGATTGCAAGTTTTCCTGCATGTGCCGGGGCATAAGCTTTCCAACTTGAAATTTCACCTTTTCTGGATTGTCTAGTGGAAACTGTTGTATGAAGTGCTTGTTGAACAGCTTGATATATGGTTTCAGTATTTAGTTTTAGCATTGAACCTAAACCTGCCGCAACACTTGGACCTAAATGAGCTATATGATCTACTTTATGTTTATGTAAACAAATTCCTTTAACTAAATTTACTTGAACTTCATAAGCTGTGATAATTCCACGTAATAAATCTAATCCACTTACTTTATTTTGTTGAGCTACCGCTAAAAGAGGAGGGATATTGTCTCCTGGGTGACTATAGTCAGCTGCTAAAAAAGTGTCATGAAAATCTAGCTCTCTAACAGCAGTTCCATTTGACCATGCAGCCCACTCACAATCAAATTTAAGTTTTGAATTTACACCAAATAAAGTTGCTCCATTTTTTCTAGAATGTTTCAACGCCATTTCCCTTGAAGAAATCACAGGTTTTCTATTTAAAGAAGCTATAGCAACAGAAGCGTTATCAATAATTCTATTGATCACCATTTCAATTGCGTCTTTGTTCAATTTAACATTATCACTTGCAATTTTAGCTATCTTCCAGGCAAGTTGTTTATTTTTAGGAAGATTAATTTTAGACGGGTAAACTTTTACTGTGTGTAATAACAAAATAACTCCTTAGTGGTGATTTTGTTTTAATAGTTAAAAAAAATTAATCAATATTAAAGATAATTTGTTATTATTTTTTCAATCCCAATAAAGTCTTTTATGAGGTGATTATGATATATTTCAGTTGTATTTTTTTCTGTGTATCCATTTTCCAGCAAAATAACTGGTATCTCAGCAGCTTTAGCAGCATTTGCATCTGTTTCGCTATCCCCAATCATGATAGTTTTATTTAAATCTCCATCTAAAATTTCAACTACATTTGTAAGATGTCTTGGATCTGGTTTGCAATAATCAAAAGTATCAGAACCAGCAACGTATTCAAAAAAATCATAAATTCCAATTTTTTTTAAAAGATCATTGGAGAGATGTTCTTGCTTGTTCGTACAAACTGCCATTGAAATATTTTGTTCTTTACACCAAATTAAAAAATCTTTAACTCCAGTTACCAAGGTGCTTTCATTAACAATATTTTTACCATAGAAGTTTACAAATTCTTTAACCATTTCGTCTTTAATTTTTTCATCTAAAACTTTACTAAATTCTTTTTTCGCTTGTCCCCATATAGATCTTCCAATTAATGCTCCTGCTCCTTTACCAACTAAATTTCTAATATCTTCAGTTGATTTGGTCGGATAACCGAATTTTCTCATTACATGGTTGTGAGCATTCATTAAATCTGGCGCGGTATCAACGAGTGTGCCGTCTAAATCAAATAAAATAGTAAATTTTTGCTTCATTAATAAGTTTTTTAAAGAAATATTATGTGAATTAATTAAGCCATATACTTAATGTAAAGCATTTTAAAATGAAAGAATTAAATTTAGAAAAGATCCAAAATAAACTTCGATATAAGTTTTCAAACAGTGGTGTTAAAATGACTGGACCTGAAACAATTTTTTTTTCAAATGATACAAAAATAGGCAAGAACGTAACTATAGAGCCTTATGTTGTAATAGGAAAAAATGTTAAAATTGGAAACAACGTTATCATAAAATCTTTTTCTCATTTAGAATCGTGTAAAATTGAAAACAAAGTTGAAATTGGTCCCTATGCAAGGATCAGACCAAATACTATTTTAAAAGAGGGATCAAAAATCGGAAATTTTGTTGAAGTTAAAAAAAGTATTATTGGAAAAAAATCAAAAGTAAATCATTTATCATACATTGGTGATAGTGAAATTGGAAAATCTGTAAACATTGGAGCTGGAACAATTACATGTAATTATGATGGAGTTAAAAAAAGCAAAACAAAAATTAAAGATAATGTTTTTGTGGGATCAAATTCATCTTTAGTTGCTCCACTTACTATAGAGCAAAAAAGTGTTATTGGAGCAGGTTCAGTGATAACTAAAAATGTAAAAAAAAAATCGTTGGCATTATCAAGATCATTACAAGCGGAAATTAAAAATTATAAAAGAAAATAATATATGTGTGGAATAATAGGCATCTCCAGTAATAAATCAGTGTCAAGCAGCATTATTAATTCTCTCAAAAAATTAGAATATAGAGGATATGACTCAGCTGGTATTGCTACTTTATCCGATGGCCTTATAAGTGAAGTTAAATCTGAAGGTAGAGTAGAAAATTTAGAAAATAATTTTGATTTAAAAAACCTTTCAGGGAATATTGGCATTGGACATGTTAGATGGGCAACGCATGGTGTACCAAATAGTGTTAATGCACATCCACATTCATCAGAAAATGTCTCAGTTGTTCATAACGGAATAATAGAAAATTCAACATTATTAAAAAAGTATTTATTAAACAAAGGTCATAAGTTTAAATCTCAAACAGATACCGAGGTAATAGTTCATTTAATAACGGAAAATCTTAAAACATCAGAATTACAAGATGCTATTACTAAAACATTAAAACAACTAC
>Ga0213861_10003429_pt1 | contig 13080 bp, 7 predicted proteins | sample PICome_4_FD_160110 | JGI IMG/M metagenome (GOLD analysis project Ga0213861, IMG submission 160110) | Coastal seawater microbial communities near Pivers Island, North Carolina, United States - PICO131 | ecosystem: Environmental > Aquatic > Marine > Coastal | place: USA: North Carolina | collected...
GACTTTACAGGAATGACATGGGATTCATTATTCCAAATGAAATTCGATGGTCAAGGCGGAGTAAATCCATCAACGATTTATATAGACAATGTATACTTCTATAAAGAACCATCAACTACTTCAGATATTATTTTTATTACTGAATTAGCAGATCCAAATGACAATGCAGCTGCACGTTATGTCGAGATTTACAATGGAGGTACTTCTGCTGTAGATTTAACAGGTTGGACCCTTAGAAGGTATACAAATGGGAATACAGAGCCACAAACTACCGGTGAAGATTTATCACCCATTGGTTCTTTAGCACCTGGAGCGATTGCAATTATTGCTGCAAGCGGAACTGCTTTTGAAGCAGCATTTGGAATGGCAGCAGATATTTCTGCTGGAACAGGTGGACCTGCAGATAGTAATGGAGATGATCAAATCTATATTACGGATGCATCTGATACGATTGTCGACTTTTTTGGAGTTCCAGGAGAAGATGGAACAGGAACAGATCATGAGTTTGAAGACGGAAGAGCAGAAAGAAAAGCTTCTGTTACTCAAGGAACAGCAACATGGGATGTGAACGAATGGAATATTGATAATGATGCAGGAGCTGGAGACGGAGCATTAAATGTTGATGGAGGTTTTGATCCAGGAGTATGGATTGGAGCTGATACAGCAGGAGTTGAAAACGAAAGTTTCGTAACTTTAAATATGTATCCAAACCCTGCAAATGATGTGTTGAATATTTCATCACAGCGCACGATCAATACAGTAGAGATCTTTAATGTCCTTGGACAGAAAGTGATCACAATGCAAGTAGAAGATACAAGTGCAGAGATCAATGTTTCCAACTTAAACGCTGGAATCTATTTAATTAAGTATGAAATAAATAACAGTACAAGTACAAAGAAATTTGTGAAGAACTAAGTATTTATAAATACAAATATCAAAAAGGGGATGTATGCAAATACATCCTCTTTTTTTATGGATCAACATTAGAAACCTAGTAATTCATTATAATTTCTTTTGTTTTCAACGTTTTTTGTAGATTCGTTTAAAATTTAATCGTTGAAACTCAATTTCTCTATTATTGTCCCTGTTTACAATCGTCCAAATGAAATTGACGCATTGTTAGAAAGTTTGACAAAACAACATTTTTCTGATGACTTTGAAGTCCTAATCATCGAGGATGGCTCAGAGATTGCTGCAGAAACAATAGTTAAAAAGTACCAGTCGCAATTAAATGTTCATTATTTTTATAAGGAAAATAGTGGCGCAGGCCAAAGCCGTAATTACGGAATGCAACGGGCAACCGGAAATTATTTCATCATTTTAGATTCAGATGTTCTCCTCCCTGAAACCTATTTAGCAGAAGTTCAAAAAGGATTGGCACATCGCTTTACCGATGCATTTGGAGGACCCGATGCAGCGCATGATTATTTTAGCCCTATGCAAAAAGCCATTAATTATTCCATGACAGCTTTTTTAACTACTGGAGGAATTCGAGGAAAAAAACATGCTGTTGGTACATTTCAACCAAGAAGTTTTAATTTAGGAATCTCAAAAATAGCTTTTGAAAAAACACAAGGTTTTTCTTCCATGAAAAATGGCGAAGACATTGATCTTACGTTTCGACTTTGGGAAAACGGGTTTGAAACACAACTCCTAACGAACGCTTTTGTATATCATAAACGCAGAAGTACCCTTTCGCAGTTTTTTAAGCAAACTTTTGGTTTTGGAACTGCAAGACCAATTTTAAATAAAAAATATCCCAAAACAGCCAAAATTACGTATTGGTTTCCCGCTATATTTATCATTGGCTTTGATGTGAGTTTGCTTTTTGCCATTTTTGGAATTCCCCAATTACTTATTTTATATGGATTGTATTTTGTGCTCCTTTTTATTGATGCATTTATTCAAAGTAAAAGGATATCAGTTGCTTTTTTAAGCATCGTCACTGCTTTAACCCAGTATGTAGGGTATGGTTTAGGTTTTCTATCGTCTCAGTTGAAAAAGAAATAACCTTTGCTTCTTTTTTTTCTGTATTTTTAGATTTCAATTCAGAAAGTCAATCATGAAACGCCCACAATTTTTACTTTACATGTTGTTGTTTTTGATGCTTTGCTGTACCAAAGAAGGGAAACAAGTACAGCCGCTAATTTCCTATGTAGATCCATTCATAGGAACCGGAGGTCATGGACACACTTATCCAGGAGCAACAATGCCCTTTGGAATGCTACAACTTTCACCAGATACCCGCTTGGAGGGATGGGACGGTTGTTCAGGATATCATTATTCAGATACCGAAATTTATGGATTTTCACATACCCATTTGAGTGGAACTGGTGTATCTGATTATGGAGATATCTTACTCATGCCCACCAACAAAATTATCTTTAACAATGGTGCTGATACCTCACCAAGCGGAGTAGATAAGGAAGGCTATAAATCTAAATTCTCTCATGAAAATGAAATTGCCGAACCTGGTTATTACAAAGTACATTTAGAGGATACCCAGATAGATGTGGAGTTGACTGTTTCTATGCGTAGTGGGATGCATTCCTATCAATTTCCAACAAACAAAAATCAAGTAGTCATTTTAGATTTGTTGCATCGTGATCAAGTTTTAGATGCGAAAATTAATACAATTTCTGCAACAGAACTTTCAGGATATCGATTCTCGAAAGCCTGGGCAACCGATCAGCGTTTGTTCTTTAGTATCAAAACCTCCCATCCATTCCATGGCAAGCTTCAATCGCCTCCTAAAGAAGGAATGCCGGGTGGACAAAAAATGGCTTTGACATTTGACAATCCAAACAATGAACCAGTCCTTATTAAAATTGGAATTTCTGCTGTTGATATTGCCGGGGCAAAAATGAATTTAGCAACTGAGATTGGCGACAAAGCTTTTGAGGAAGTAAAACAAGAGGCCCAACAAGTTTGGGAGCAACAACTCAAAAAAATTGTTATTGAAGATTCAAAAATTGCGGATAAAATTAATTTTTACACGGCAATGTATCACGTTTCGATTGCGCCAAATTTGTATCAAGATGTAGACGGGCGATATCGCGGAATGGATTTTAAAATTCATCAAACCAATGATTTTGAGTATTATACGGTGTTTTCCTTGTGGGATACTTACCGTGCTGCACACCCATTGTATACCTTGTTAGAAACTAAAAGAACAAATGATTTTATCAACACCTTTTTAGCAAAATATGAGGAAGGAGGCATTTTTCCTATTTGGGATCTATCTGCTAACTATACAGGGTGTATGATTGGATATCATGCCATTCCTGTCATTGCAGATGCCTATTTAAAAGGCATCCGAAATTATGACGTTGATAAGGCTTTTAAAGCGATGAAACATTCAGCAACCAGAGACAAATTAGGCTTAGATTCGTATAAGAACTTTGGCTTTATTCCAGTAGAAAAAGAAAGTGAGTCTGTTTCAAAAACGCTTGAATATGCATATGACGATTGGACCATTGCTCAAATGGCAAAAGCACTCGAAAATGAAAAAGATTACAAAACCTACATCGAAAGAGCCCAGTCCTACAAAAATATATTTGATCCAGAAAGTCAATTTATGAGAGGACGCTTTAGAAATACCTGGTTTGCCCCTTTTGATCCCTATGAAGTGAATTTTAATTATACCGAGGCCAATGCATGGCAGTACAGCTTTTATGTACCTCAGGATATTTCGGGTTTTACCCAATTATTGGGCGGAAAAAAAGCACTTGAAAAGCAATTAGATGCCTTGTTTGTAGCAGCAAATAAAACTTCGGGCCGCCAACAAGTAGATATCACTGGTTTAATAGGACAATACGCCCACGGAAATGAGCCCAGCCACCACATGGCATATTTGTACAACTTTGTAAATAAACCTGCTAAAACACAAGAAAAAGTACGTCAAATCTTAACTGAACTTTATACCAACACCCCGGATGGAATCGCAGGCAATGAGGACTGCGGCCAAATGAGTGCTTGGTATATTTTTAGTGCTTTGGGTTTTTATCCAGTTACACCTGGATCCAATCAATACATTATTGGAGCTCCCTTGTTTGAAAAAGCAAGGCTTCACTTAGAAAACGGCAACACATTTACAGTACAAGCGAAGCAGCTTTCAGAAAAAAACAAATACATACAATCAGTGACTTTGAATGGCAAGGACTATTTACATTCCTATATTCAACACCAAGCCATTATTCAAGGAGGAAATTTGGTTTTTGAAATGACAGATCAGCCCTCAGATTGGGGTAGTCAAGATGCCTTTATTCCTGAAACAAAAATTAAAGACCACCTTATTGTAACTGCACCCTATATTGCCAAAGGGAAAACAGCTTTTGAAGAAAGTACAAAAGTTACCTTGTCTTCTGTAGACAAAAACGCAGCCATTTATTTTTCTTTGGGAGGTGAATTTCAGAAGTACATCCGTCCATTTCTCATTTCAGAAAAAGCAACCTTAGCGGTCTATGCTCAAAAAGAGGGTATCAAAAGTGCTGTCATTACTACTGATTTTTATAAAATTGATCCTAACCTTAAAATCACTTTAAAAACAAGCTATGCCAACCAATACAATGCAGGTGGTGATCATGCACTTATTGATGGAGTTTTAGGTACAGAAGATTTTAGAACAGGAACCTGGCAAGGCTATTTTGATTCGGATGTTGTGGCTGTGGTAGATTTGGGGAGTAAAAAAAACATTAAAGAAGTATCTATTGGATTTTTACAAGATCAACGGAGCTGGATTTTTTATCCAACAAAGGTCAGCTGCCTTGTGTCCAATGACGGGGTTAATTTTCAAACATATCCTAATGGGAGTAGAACTCTAAATTCAACGCTGCAAACACCGTCGGTTACGCTTAAAAGGGTTCAATTTGAAGGAGCAGGTACTTTTCGATATGTCAAAATCATAGCTAAAAAGCTCGGCGAACTTCCCACCTGGCATTTAGGTTACAAACACGAGGGACGGTCTTGGCTGTTTGTCGACGAAATACAGATACAATAAACAACATGAAAAGAAGAATTTTTTTAAAAAAAGCAACCGTCTCGGGGCTGTCCATTGTGGCGGTCAATTCCCTTTTAAGTTGTGATACTTCAACCAATGTCTCAACGCCAATAATAGCATCAGAATCAAAGGCTATAAAACCGATTGTAATCGCTACTTGGCGGGTGCCAAATGCTACTGCAAAAGCTTGGGAAGTTTTGCAAAATAACGGAAGTTCATTAGATGCTGTAGAACAAGGTTGCCGGGAGGAAGAGGCAGCGGTAACCAATCAGTCAGTAGGAAAGGGTGGATTGCCCGACCGAGATGGAAACGTTACCTTAGATGCCTGTATTATGAATAAAGAAGGGGATTATGGTGCTGTTACGGCTGTTCAGCACATTACCCATGTTATTTCTCTCGCCAGAAAGGTAATGGAAAAAACTCCACACGTAATTCTCACTGGAAATGGTGCAGAGAAATTTGCGTATGAACAGGGTTTTGAAAAAGAAAATTTATTGACCAAATCTGCAAAAAAAGCATGGGAAGTTTGGAAAAAAACGGCTCAATACAAACCGATTATCAATATTGAAAATCACGATACGATTGGCATGTTGGCTATCGATAAAAAAGGCGATATTGCAGGCGGCTGTACAACCAGTGGATTGTCCTATAAAATGGCAGGTAGGGTGGGAGATTCGGCCATTATTGGATCGGGATTGTTTATTGATAATGAAGTAGGGGGTGCCACAGCTACTGGAATGGGTGAGGAAGTTTTAAAAACGGTAGGAAGCTTTCTTATTGTTGAATTAATGCGTCAAGGAAAAACACCTCAAGAAGCCTGCGAGGAAGCCGTACAGAGAGTGGTAAAGAATGCTGGTAATCGTTATAAAGATTTTCAAGTTGGATTTATCGCTTTAAACAAAGCCGGAGAAATAGGTTCCTATTGCATTCATGAATGGTTCAATTATCAAGTACATACAGCAAAAGAAAATAAGAATTACAAATCAGATTATTATAACAAAGCTTAATATTATATGTCAACAACTGCAACACAAAAATCATACAAAAGTGCTTTTATCTTTTTAACAATGTTATTTTTCCTCTGGGGATTTATTACCGTTTTGGTCGATAGCTTGATACCCAGGTTGAAAGATGTTTTCGAAATGTCCTATGCAAAAACGGTCTTGGTACAATTTGCTTTTTTTGTAGCCTTTTTTGTTTTTTCTTTACCTGCAGGATTTCTCTTGTCTAAAATTGGGTACAAAAAAGGCATTATTTTAGGGTTGTTAACGATGGCATTTGGTTGTTTGCTGTTTTATCCTGCGGCATCTTACAGAGCCTTCCCTGTATTTTTAGTGGGCTATTTTACGCTTGCAGGTGGAATTACCATCTTGCAGGTAGCTGCAAATCCTTATGTTGCTTTGTTGGGGAGTGAAGCGGGTGCATCTAGTAGGTTGAACTTATCGCAAGCATTCAATTCTTTAGGAACTACCCTTGCACCCATAGTTGGAGCCTTGTTCTTATTGAGTGATTCCGTAAAATCATCTACAGAAATTAATGGATTGAATCCTACTGAAAAAACGGAATATTACATGGCAGAAGCGGCTACAGTACAAACTCCATTCCTACTTATTGCAGGCTTTATTGCAATTTTGGCATTGGTTTTTTCGTATATAAAGTTACCAAAACTTTTGCAAGAAAGCCCCAAAGGGGGTTATGGAGCCTTGCTAAAAAACAAGTTGATGCTGCTGGGGGCTTTGGGTATTTTTGTCTATGTTGGGGCAGAGGTTTCGATTGGGAGCTTTTTGGTCAACTATTTCTCGGACATGAATTTAGCGCCCCTGATTGCTCAAAATGAAACCATGATGCAAATCGCCAATACGATAGCGAGTACTTTTAACAAGACTTTTTCGGGGTCTGATCCGAAGTCATTGTTGGGTATTTTTGTCATTTTCTATTGGGGTGGTGCCATGATTGGTCGTTTTGTGGGGGCCTATTTGACGCGTATTTTAGCACCTGGTAAAGTCTTAGGTATTTTTGCTTTTTTGGCTATTGCCATGATTCTAATTTCCATTAACACCACCGGACTGCTATCCATGTGGTCTATTTTGGCGGTTGGATTATTCAATTCCATTATGTTTCCAACGATATTTACCTTGTCGCTCGAAGGATTGGGCGATTTAAAAGCACAAGCTTCTGGGCTGCTGTGTATGGCCATTGTGGGCGGCGCTATTATTCCTTTTGCTTTTGGAAATTTAATTGACGGATTTGGTTTTCAAACGGCCTTTCTTTTAAGCATTCTATGTTATGCCTATATCTTGTTTTTTGGATTTGTGAAGTCTAAAAAAGGGTAGAATTTCTCTTTTTTTCATAGGAAATGTCCTCCTTTTATGGAGAAGAAGCACAACGTTATAAGAACGTTGTGCATTTTTTTGCTGTAATATAAATACACTTATTCTCTATATGTACCACTTATTCTCTTATATGCCCACTTGTCTATTGGTACTAGTTTTGTTTCTTATTTTTTGATACTTTTGATTTGTAAAGTTATGTATATGTGATCTTTATATAATAATGATTCGGATTTCTTAATTAACTCACCTGATAAAAAGTAAATTTATGAACCTTAAAAACTTTCTATTTCAAGCGATACTTTTAGTGTTTCTCTATAACTGCACTAGTCATTATGACTCTGGAAAAGGAGATATATTGATAAAAGGAACAAATATTATTTCAATGACAAAAAATGACATTGATTTTAATCAAAGTGTATTAATACGAAATGGAAAAATTCAAAAAATAGGAGATTTTGAAAATTTTATTATTGGAGATTCTACTCTTGTTTTAGATGGAAAAAACCAATATTTGATGCCAGGTTTAGTTGATATGCACGTTCATTTAGCTGATTCTACTAGTGTGGTGAAACAATTAAAAATGAATATTGCAGCAGGTGTTACACAAATACGTGTGATGTTTAGTCCTTATCTATATCCAAACTTCAAGAAAGAATTAAATTTACCAATAGATGTAATATCCCCTAAAATTCAATTTGGATACTTAGACTTTGAAAATACAGAATTCACTGAAAAATAGTAATGATTTTTATTCCATTTTTAATGAAGTAATAATTCACAAAAAAACCAAAACAATTCTGTTTTGGTTTTTTCTATTTTGTATAAGGAATGATCCCTTATTTCTTTCTTTTTTGTTGTGCTTGTTGTTCTTGTGCCTGTTTCATGGCAATATCAATTCGTTCTCTGAACTTACTCTTTTTCTTTTCAGGTCGTTTCTTGTTTTCCTCAATTTGTGCATGAATTTTGTCTTCATCAATTACATAGTTTTTAATGACTAACATAATTACGATGGTCAACAGGTTTGAAATGAAGTAATACAAACTCAAACTACTTGCATAGTTGTTGAAGAAAAACAACATCATAATAGGAGAGAAGTAAATCATGTACTTCATCATCTTTTGCATGTCTGGCATTCCTTCTTGAGTAGGTGCCTGCATGTTTGCTTGTTGGCTTTGGTTCATTTTCATATAAAAGAAAATAGCGATGGAAGCTAAAATAGGAAACAAACTCACATGATTTCCATAAAAAGGAATGTCAAATGGCAAAGTAAAAATCGTATCATAGGAAGACAAATCTGGTGCCCATAAAAAACCTTTTTGACGTAAGTCTAAATTTGTAGGGAAAAATTTAAACAAGGCAAAGAATATCGGCATCTGCAGTAGGGCAGGTATACATCCCGAGAGCATGCTTACGCCTGCTTTTCGCTGAATGGCCATTGTTTCTTGCTGACGTTTCATTGCGTTTTCTTTTCCGGGGAATTTTTCATTCACTGCGGTTAATTCTGGACGAATTACTTTCATCTTCGCACTAGAAACATAGGATTTGTAAACCAATGGAGACATTAAAATTCGAACGACTATGGTCATCAAAATAATAATCAACCCATAGTTCCCAAGGAATCCTTTCAGTAAGTTAAATACCGGGTAAAAGACCGTTCTGTTTAAGAAACCAAAAATTCCCCAACCTAAGTCGGCTGTTTCATCTAAGTCCGTTTCTTCGTAGTTGGTTAATAAATTATAATCACTTGGTCCGTAGAACCACTTCATGTTGTAATTGAATTCTCCCCCCGTTAAGGTTAGAGGAGTTTTTAACTCGTAGTTTTTCGTAAATACAGTGTCTATTTTTTCGTCAACAACCAAGTCAGTAGCGGTAACCGTAGCGTTCTTAAAAGGGGTGTCTGTCAATAAATTTGACATGAAAAAGTGTTGTTTGTAGGCAACCCAATCCAGGCTATTTACAACTTCTGTATTTCCAGGTCGCAGGTAATCTACTTCCCCATCGGTCTTGTAATAGTACCATGAATACATGGTGTTTTCGGTTTTTAAACTTTTCTCATGTCGAAATCCTTTAAGAGACCAGTCTAATTGAATCGCGTTGGAGCCATTGATTACAGCACTCAACCCTTGTGATCGAACAGAAAAATCAACCATGTACTCATTGGGTTTCATTTCATATCGATATTCTAAAAACTGTGTATCAGAAACTTTTAGTTTCATAGACAACACATCATTTCCATTGCTTTTGCTGAGTGTTGGAATAAAAAATAAATCTTTGGTGTTTAAAATTCTATTGTCCGTAGTTCCAAAGTTGATGTTAAAAGACGCATTGTTATCTTTTATCATATACAAAGGAAGCGAGTCGTAAGTTTTGTAATTTTTAATTAATGCTTCTATAATTTGCCCCCCGAAATTATCAACGGTTAACTTTAGTAGGTCATTTTCTATTACGCTTACTCCAGGTGAACCTTGCAGCGCACTGTATGCAAAAGCCCCTAATTTGTTTTGTAGTGCTGCTGCTTTTAAAGAGTCGCTTTCAAAAACCGGTTTTGCCGTTGCAAATGCATCGCTTGTTTCTTTGGTGTTGGGTGCAACAATTTCTGTTGTTGTGGCTTCCGAAAGAATTTCTTCTTTGTTAGAATTCATCCACCATAATAAAATACCCCCCAATAAAATCATTCCTATAAAGGAATTATAATCGAATTTTTTTTGTTCCATGTGTGTTTTTAAAATGTCTATTTGTCATTTTCGCTACTGGTTATATAAACAGAAGTCGACAAATGTAGCAAAATTCAAATATTTTTGGTTGTTTTTGCTGTGATTATTGTTGTTGAAACGAAGGCATCAAAGCCTGTTTCTAAATTTATTTTCTAGATTGCTTTAAAGCGGCTTTAATAAAATCTACAAATAACGGGTGCGGATTTAATACTGTACTCTTGTATTCTGGATGGTATTGTACTCCTACAAACCAAGGATGATCTGGAAGTTCAACCACTTCTACCAATCCTGTTTTTGGGTTGATTCCGGTAGCTTTCATACCCGCATTTTCAATCGCTTGTAAATATTCATTATTAAATTCATAACGGTGTCTGTGGCGTTCACTGATTAATTCAGATTGATATGCATTGTAGGTTTTAGAGTTTTTAGCAACCGTACAGTCCCATGCTCCCAAACGCATAGTACCTCCTTTTTTGGTCACTTCCTTTTGACTCTCCATCAAATTGATTACAGGGCTTTTACAATTTTTCTTCATTTCTGTAGAAAAAGCATCACTCATTCCCAATACGTTTCTAGAAAATTCAATGACTGCCATTTGCATTCCTAGACAAATTCCAAAAAATGGAATGTTGTTTTCCCGGGCATATTTTACAGCTTTAATTTTCCCTTCTATTCCACGATCTCCAAAACCTGGAGCGACCAAGATCCCGTTCAAACCTGCTAATTTCTTTTCAACGTTTTTAGGCGTTAAGTTTTCTGAGTGAATCCAACGTACTTTTACTTTGGTTTCGTTAGAAGAACCTGCATGAATAAATGCTTCTGTGATCGATTTGTAGGAATCATGTAATTCCACATATTTTCCAATCAATCCAATTTCTACTTCCGATGTAGGATTTTTATGTTTTTGAATAAAATCATTCCAAACGAGGAGTTCGGGTTGTTTTTTTGAACACAATTCTAGCTTTTCTAAAACGACGTTGTCCAAACCTTCTTCAAACATCAAGTTTGGGACATCATAAATAGTTTCAGCGTCTATAGATTGAATAACATCTTCTTTTTTAACGTTGCAAAACAAGGCCAATTTTCGCTTGATGTCTTCAGAGATTTCATGCTCAGTTCTACACACTAAAATATCGGGACTTACCCCACTTTGCATCAACATCTTTACGGAGTGTTGGGTAGGTTTCGTCTTTAATTCTCCTGCGGCAGCTAAATACGGAACCAATGTTAAGTGAATAACAATGGCGTTTTCAGATCCTTTTTCCCACAACAGTTGACGTACAGATTCTACATACGGAAGTGATTCTATATCTCCAACAGTACCCCCAATTTCGGTGATCACGATGTCATAGTCTCCCGTTTCTCCCAAGATTTGAATTCTGCGTTTAATTTCGTCGGTAATATGCGGTATTACTTGCACTGTTTTTCCTAAAAATTCTCCTTTACGCTCTTTGTTGATAACCGATTGGTAAATTTTACCCGTCGTAACATTGTTGGCTTGTGAGGTTGGAATGTTTAAAAAACGTTCGTAATGCCCTAAATCTAAGTCGGTCTCAGCACCATCATCTGTTACATAGCATTCGCCATGCTCATATGGGTTTAAGGTTCCAGGATCTATATTGATGTAGGGGTCTAATTTTTGAATGGTTACAGAATAGCCTCTTTCTTGTAATAATTTTGCAAGAGAAGCTGCAATGATTCCTTTTCCCAGTGATGAAGTTACGCCTCCAGTTACGAAAACGTATTTAGTATTGTGCATGCCATTATTAGGTTTGGACAAAAGTAACAACTCTCCTTTTCATCACAAATAAAAAAGGCAAAAAGATTTTAAAAAAAAGCCCTTTTTTAGGGGATTAAAAATAATTTATTTTTTTTTTAAAATTGTATTTGTCATCAATAAAAACAGTTGTATATTTGCCCACGCTTAAATAAGGTAAACTTAAGAAGCTACTAAATATTAACAAAGAAGACTTTTAAAAATACATACAATGCCGAAAAGAACGTACCAACCATCCAATAGAAAGAGAAGAAACAAACACGGTTTCAGAGAGAGAATGGCATCTGCTAATGGTAGAAAAGTTTTAGCTAGAAGAAGAGCTAAAGGAAGAAAGAAAGTTTCTGTATCTTCAGAACCAAGACATAAAAAATAATAGAATGATTAACAATTTGTTAATAATTAAGGTGTTGCTATTTTTAGCAACACCTTTTTTTATATCCATTGAGTAATTACTTTTACACAAATAAATACACCCGATTATAATGCCAAAAAACAACCAACTAAAATCGATTTTAATCATAGGTTCCGGACCCATAGTTATCGGACAGGCTTGTGAGTTTGATTATTCTGGATCACAGTCCCTTAGGTCGCTACGAGAAGATGGAATCGAAACTATTTTAATCAATTCAAACCCTGCAACAATCATGACCGACCCTTCCATGGCCGATCATATTTATTTGTTGCCGCTTACCACCAAATCGATCATACAAATTTTAAAAGAACATCCACAAATTGATGCAGTGCTCCCTACTATGGGAGGACAAACAGCCTTGAATCTCTGTATTGAAGCAGATGATAAAGGAATTTGGAAGGACTTTAATGTCGAGTTAATTGGGGTTGATATCGATGCAATTAATGTAACAGAAGATCGTGAACAATTTAGAGAGTTGATGTTGAAAATTGGTGTACCAATGGCACCTCAATCGACTGCTACTTCGTTCTTAAAAGGAAAAGAAATTGCACAAGTATATGGATTTCCATTAGTAATTAGATCTTCATATACACTAGGTGGGGCTGGAGCTTCTATTGTATATGATTCAAAAGATTTCGATGAACTATTACGAAGAGGTTTAGAAGCATCCCCAATTCATGAGGTGATGATTGACAAAGCCATGATGGGCTGGAAAGAATATGAATTGGAATTGTTGCGAGACAAAAATGACAACGTTGTTATTATTTGTTCGATTGAAAATATGGATCCAATGGGGATTCACACTGGAGATTCCATTACAGTAGCTCCAGCAATGACACTCTCTG
>Ga0213861_10003430_pt1 | contig 13078 bp, 9 predicted proteins | sample PICome_4_FD_160110 | JGI IMG/M metagenome (GOLD analysis project Ga0213861, IMG submission 160110) | Coastal seawater microbial communities near Pivers Island, North Carolina, United States - PICO131 | ecosystem: Environmental > Aquatic > Marine > Coastal | place: USA: North Carolina | collected...
AGATATTAAAGAGAGAATATTTAAATTATCTTATAAAATTAAATCATTAATTAAAGAGGGTGATCGTTGTTTGATTTTATCAGAAAACAGACCTTATTGGTTAATGGCTGATATTGCCGTTATGAATGCAGGCGGTATATCGGTTCCGATTTTTACAACATACTCAGCAAATGATTATGAATATATTTTAAATGATTGTAAGCCATCATTAATCATTGTTTCAAATCAAGATCAATTTAAAAAAATTAAAAATCATATTAATTTAAATGAGCAAAAGATTATTTCTTTTGAACAAATAGAAGCTAAGAGTTTTCTTATTCAAAATATTTTAGAGGAAACAAATTATAAAAAAGAAACAAATGATAAAATAAAAAGAAATATGCCAGCGTGCATTATCTATACATCGGGTACTTCAGGAAACCCTAAAGGTGTTGTATTAAGTCATGGGGGAATATTATCAAACTGCGAAGGAGCTGTGGAATTATTAGAACCCCTTGTCAAAAAAAAGAATCCTATTTTTTTAACGTGGCTACCTTTATCACATTCTTATGAACACACAGTTCAATTTATTCAAATAATTGTTGGGGCAAAAGTTTTTTATGCCGAAAGTTTAGAAAAATTAATTTCTAATATGAGCGTTGCTAAACCTACTATCATGACAGCAGTTCCAAGATTTTATCAAAATTTATACAATAAGATAAATATAAATTTTAAAAAACAAACTGGAGTAAAAAAAAAATTAATAAACAACACAATAAATTTAGGTAAAAAAATTCTTAAAAAAGAGAAAATAACTTTAGGTGAAAAAATTCTAGATTCTCTATGCAATGTTTTAGTGCGTAAAAAAATTCAAAAACAATTTGGTGGAAATTTACAAGCCTTCGTTTCTGGGGGAGGAGCTCTTGATCAAAATATAGGTGAATTTTTAAATGCCATTGGACTGCCAACATTACAGGGTTACGGCTTAACCGAGGCCTCCCCGGTAATTAGTTGTAATTTACCAAATCTGGTAAAAGTCGAAACTGTTGGTCCGCCATTTAGAACCAATCGAGTGAAAATAGCTGAAGACGGTGAGATCTTAATTAAGGGCGAAAATGTGATGTTAGGTTATTGGAACCAAAAAGAAGATACAGAAAAAGTTATAAAAAAAGGATGGTTGCATACAGGTGATATTGGTGAATTTGATCAAAATAATTATTTAAAAATAACAGATAGAAAAAAAGATATTATTGTTAATTTAGGTGGAGATAATATTTCACCAAGTAAAGTTGAAAATATTTTATGTTTAAATGAATTTATTAAACAAGCTTTTGTTTATGGAGATAAAAAAAATTATTTAGTAGCCATTATTGTAGCAAACAAAGAAATTAATAAAGAAAAAATAAAACTTATAATTGAAAATATTAATCAAAACTTAACTTTAATTGAAAAAATAAAAAAATTTATTTTAATTAACGAAGAATTTACAATTGAAAATAGAATGCTTACACCAACATTAAAGCTAAAAAGAAAAGAAATAATTAAAAATTATAAACAACAATTAGAAAATCTTTATTAAAATTACAAATCGAACTTAATTAATTTGCTTAAAAAAACATTGATATTGCTAACTTTTTTAAAAATTAATTAAAAATAAAAATTTAATTAAAAAATTAAATTTTAAATCAAATTTACAAATTAATTTATGTTTGACATGAATCTTTTAATAATTAATGTTTAATTAACAAACGAATCATTAAGATTTGTTTAATAACAAGGGAGAAACGATGGCAAAAAGAAGAAAAAAAGCTAAAAAGAAAACTAAAAAGAAAGCTAAAAAAAGAAGAAGAAAAAGATAGTTTTCTGTTTAACTAAACGCCCTTTTTAATTTTTAAAAAGGGCGTTTTTTTATTCCACACTCTCAGAAATATTTGTTCTACCTAAAGCTTTATCCATTTTTTTTTGAACTTCTTCATGACTTATATTAAGCACGGCCTCAAATTCAGATTTCAATCTTTCATAAGCTTTTTCAAACAATTGCCTCTCTGAATAAGATTGATCAGCAATAATATCTGTATTTTTATTAAGATCTTTTACCACTTCGGCTAATTCATAAATTTTACCAGAATTGATTTTTTGATCGTATTCCTGAGCACGTCTACTCCACATTGTTCTTTTAATTTTTGGTTTAGTTTTTAAAATTGAAATACATTTATTGATTTGATTAATAGATGATATAGGTCTTAATTTAGATTGCTGATTAATAGGTACTGTTAAGGTTAATTTTTCCTTCTCAACTAAAATTTTGTAAAACTGAATATCAATTTCACCAATTTTAGCTTTCTCGATAGCAGTAATTTTACCTACCCCATGTTTTGGATAAACAACAAAATCTTTTATATTATAAGTTCTTTTTTCTGTAGGCTGTTTTTTGATTTTTTTTATTTCCGGTTTTTCGTCTGGGCCAGGAATATTACTTTTCTTATCTATAGATTTTAAAGACGGTTTTATCTTATTTGATAATTTATTTTTTTTAACTTTTTTAACTTTTTTTACTTTTTTCTTTTTTGGCATATTTATTTATTTTCCAGGTTTCTCTGAAAAGTGTTTATCATACTTATTCTTTATATCTCTAAATTTTTCATGCTCTTTCATTGGTTCTTTTTTTTTAGAAATATTAGGCCATATTGCAGAAAACTTTTTATTAATCAATAACCATTTGTCCATATCTTTTATACTTTCATCTGTATCTGCTTTTATGGCATCTAAAGGACACTCAGGTTCGCAAACTCCGCAGTCTATACATTCATCAGGATTAATGGCTAAAAAATTTTCACCCTCATAAAAACAATCTACAGGACAAACCTCAACACAGTCAGTAAGTTTACATTTAATACATTCGTCTTTAACAATATAAGTCATTATTTATTTAATAGCTTAAGTTTTATTTCTCCACACTCCTTATCCGAAAAGTATATTAGACCACAAATTCTTCTCATTAGGTTGGACTCATATTGATCTACAGTGTTGTCTGAAATAATTACCTTCCAAAGGTGTTCAATTATATCTTTTTTAACCTCGATAGAATTTTCTTTTATAATATTAGTATAATTTAGCAATTGATTTGAATTATTTTCTGTTTCCTCAGCTTTTTCTAAAATTTTATTAGTATCATCGTCTTTTAAATATGATTTTATAAAATTTTTGACTAAACTTTTCTCATGCTCAGAATAAATTTCATCTATTTTAGCAGCATGGACAAGTAATGCAGAAATACCAATAACACTCTCTTTATTCAATTTATTCATTTATTTAATGTTTAAGGAAAGAAGTTTATTAAATGGATTTTCTTTTTTGTCAAATCGTATTATTTTCTCTTTTTTCTTTCTTTCCCCTTTAAAAATATAAGTATCCACTGCTTTATCTTTCTTATAATTCATATATGTCATTAATTTATAAAAATTTTCCTTAGAACAGCCTAATAAATTCATCATTTCTGCATTAATCTTAAATTTTTTATTTTTTGTATTATCTATAATTTTTAAAAATAATTTTTCAAGTATATCAATTCGCACAAAGAATTCTTTAAATTTTTCAAATCCACATAGTAAAAGAAAATTTTTTTCTAAAGTGCGGTCAATTAAAAAATTTAATCCTGATTTAGGAATATTATTTTTATCAGAAAGATTATGAAATATTTTCCACAAGCCAATTCGAAATTCAACAGCTTTTGGTTTAAGCATTTTAGGTAGATAAATATGATATCTTCCTATTTTAATTCCCATACCCCATAATTTCTTTCTTTCATCAGCTGGAATTAATTTTACTATTTTGTCTACTTCACTTCTTTTAACCACTCCATTTTTTTCATAAAGCTGGAATACTAAACCTCTTAAATATTGATTATCGATTTGATGTTTTGTTAGTTTGATTAAATCCCCCAATAATTCGTCTATATGATTGACTAACCATTTATTTAAAAATGTACTCAGCTTAAATTTTGACTCATGGCTTAGTGAGTCATCAGTAATAATATCTATATCTGGATTAAGATAGTCGTTACCCTTTTTTAATCTAGCTATTGGATTATTTTTCCAAATAATTTTGTTTTCGTTATTTATCTTAATGTCAGCTTTAGTCAAAATTTCATCAATCCTTTTAATAAGTTCCTTTTCAATACCTCTTCTTGCAGCTTTTTTAATAGACTTAATATCTGTATCCAGTGTTTTAGATGTAACTTCTATCAAGAATTTTAAACCCTTTAACTCACCTACTAGCTGACCATCAATGTATATTTTATTTTCATCATTAATTTCCGTATTTAAAACAAGATCTTGTTTTAAACTTCTAGACAGAATACTTATTTTTTTATCAATGAAACTTTTTGTTAGTTCATCATGCAATTTATCTGATAATTTATCCTCAATATTTTTAGTCAGCTGAACCCAATAATCTGAATTTTCTACCCAATTTTTTTTATTTGCTACATATGACCAGGTTCTTACATTTGATAGTCTATGAGATAATAAATCTATATTTCCATGATCTTTTTCCAAGCCATTTAATTGCTCTTTCATAAATGTACTTGGTATTCTATTTTTTCTTGTTGATAAAAATTGAAAAACTTTATCAATCACATTTATATGTTGACCATAAGCTTTTTTTTCAAAATCAGGTATTTGACAACATTCCCACAATAATTCTAAATTTTTAAGATAAATAATATTGTTTGCACCCTTTTTTAAGAAAAATCTTAAAACACTTTCATCAAGGGAATCGTTAGTTCTTAAAAGATTTTTTTGAGCCGGTTTAAGTTCAAGAGAGGCAATAAGTTTTTCTGGATTATCAAAAACCAATTTTGAATTTCTCCAGTAAATTGTTTTGGTGTCTGGCAATTGATGTCTTTCAATCTTTTCAATTTCATCTGAATTTAAAACTTCACAATCTCCCGTAGTTCCAAACCCCCCGTCATTTTTATATCTACCAGCACGACCAGCAATTTGAGACATTTCAATCAAATTAAGTCGTCTAGTTTTTTTTCCATCAAATTTTTTTAAATTTGAAAAGTAAATTTCATTAATATCCATATTAAGACCCATACCAATAGCATCTGTTGCTATTAAATAATCAACATCACCAGATTGATATAAACCAACTTGAGAATTTCTAGTTTTAGGACTTAAAGAGCCCATAACCAATGCTGCTCCTCCTTTTTGACGTCTCACTAGTTCTGCGATTGCATAAACTTCTTCAATCGAAAAAGCTATAATTGCAACTTTTCGATCCAATCTAGATATTTTTTTTATGCCTGAATAGCTTAATTTAGAAAATCTTTCTTTTCTTTCAAATTCTACATTATCGATTAATTCTTCAATGATTTTTGCCATGACTTGAGAACCAAGAAACATCGTTAGCTTTGTTCCACGAGACTCAAACATTCGTTCTGTAAAAATATGTCCTCTTTCTCTATCCGCACACATTTGAATCTCATCAATAGCAATAAATTCAACTTCTTTATTTTTAGGCATCGACTCGACAGTGCAAATAAAATAATTAGCAGTGCTAGGAATAATTTTTTCTTCACCAGTAATTAAAGCAACTTTTTCAATACCTACTTTATTTACGCAGTTGTCATAAACTTCTCTTGCAAGCAATCTTAAAGGTAAGCCAAAAATACCAGTCTCAAATTTAAGCATTTTTTCAATTGCAATATGAGTTTTTCCAGTATTTGTTGGCCCTAAGAGTGCAACAATTTTTTGAGAAGTGTTATTCATAGTAGTGTTAAGTAATTTTTTTTATACTATATGTAGGCCAATGTTGAGAACAAAATAAGATTAAAACATGACCGAATCGTTTTGTCAAATGTTCCTGTTTTAATAATTTAAATTGACTTTAAACATACAGTCCCCGTATAGATTCATTAAAAAGGAAATGTCCTCAAATATTAAAAAAAGTATACTCAAATTAAAAGAGTCCTCAACATTAGTAATTAATGAAAAATCAAAAAAATTAATTAGCCAAGGTAAAAAAGTTTATCAATTTGGATTTGGACAGTCACCATTTCCAGTGCCTGAAAAAATTGTTGAAGCATTAAAAACTCACGCGCATAGAAAAGAATATCTACCAATCCAGGGCCTACCTAAACTAAGGAATACTATCTCAAATTATCTAAAAAAAAAAACTGGAAATAATTATCCCAAAGAAAATATTTTAATTACCCCTGGGTCTAAAGAAGCTATGCTACTAATGCACATAGCCTTTAAAGGTGAAATTCTTATTCCGGCACCAGGTTGGGTATCTTATGAACCTCAAGCACAAATTGGATCAAACAAAGTTCACTGGATAGAGACTTCAAGAGCTAACAATTGGTTTCCAACTGCTAGCGAAATTGAAAAAAAAATTAAAAAAATAGGTAAGAAAAAAAATTTAATTCTTATTCTTAACTCACCTAATAATCCCTCTGGAGCAGTTTGTAAAAATTTGGAAGAGTTAGCTAAAGTCGCAAAAAAATATAAATTAATTATACTTTCGGATGAAATTTATACGGATTTAACATTTGAAAAAAATTATAATTCAATTTCAAGATACTATCCCCAATTAACTTTTATTACAGGCGGACTAAGTAAATGGTGTGGAGCAGGTGGTTGGAGATTAGGATTTTTAGCTGTACCAAAACAACTAGAAGATTTTCTATCAAGCTTAAAATCATTAGCTAGCGAGTCTTATTCCACAGTTAATACTCCTACACAATTTGCTGCAGTTGAAGCATATGATGGAGATTACGAAGAATATAAAAATAAAGTTAAGGGAATCTTAAAAGCTGTTGGTATGTACGTTTATAATAATTTAAAATCAAATAAAATTTTAATAAATCCACCTCAAGGAGCTTTTTATTTGATGCCAGAATTTAAAAATAACAAATTTAAAAATTCATCTAAATTATGTGAGGCAATACTAAACGAAACAGGAGTTGCAATGTTGCCAGGATCAGATTTTGGTTTCAAACCAAAAAAAATGTTAACGAGGTTAAGTTACACCGATTTTGATGGAACAGAATTTTTCAAAAATATTACAAATTACAATTCAATAGATGATGATGTTATAAAAAAATATGCACCAAATATTGTTGAAGGAGTCTCCAAGTTGTCAAATTGGGCTAAAATATTAGAATAAATTCTTTGACGTTGCTTAAATATCATAGTTAAATCAATCTATATAAAAATAGGAGTTAAAATGAAAAAAATAATATCAATGATTTCAGCTATTTTAGTATCGTTTGCTTTATCAAGCCCGATTACTTCAATAGCAAAATCAGCAGAGTTCTTTACAATAGGAACAGGCGGACCAACTGGAGTATATTTTCAGACAGGTAACGCAATTTGCAAAATGTTGCATAAATCTGCAATCAGTGCTGATCACGGTAGAAAAAAAGGTACAGCTAAAGCTTACAGATGTACTGCACCTTCAACTGGTGGATCGAACTACAATATTGGTCAAATTAAAGACGGTGAGTTTCAATTTGGCGTAGCCCAGTCTGACTGGCAATACCATGCTTATAATGGAACTAGCAAATGGGAAGGAAATCAGTTCAGCAATTTAAGAGCTGTTTTTTCAGTACACAATGAGCCATTCCAAATTTGGGCAAGCAAAAAATCTAAGATTAAAGATTTCAAAAGCCTTAAAGGAAAAGTAGTAAACATTGGTAACCCTGGTTCTGGTCAAAGAGGAACTATGGAAGAGCTAATGAAAGCAATGGGAGTTGACAACAGTTACTTTAAATCTGTAACAGAATTAACTTCGTCGGAGCAAGTAAAAGCACTTTGTGATGGTAAAATAGATGCATTCGGATATTCAGTAGGATTTCCAAATGGCGCAATGGAACAAGCTGCAACTTGCAAAGCTAAAGCTAGCCCAATTAATCTAACTGGTGCTCCAGTTCAAGGTTTAATTAGTGGCGCTGACTATTATGCTAAAGCAGTAATTCCAAAAGGAACTTACTCAAATCAGAAAAAAGATGCGACAACATTTGGTGTAAAAGCTACAGTTGTAACAAGTGCTGACGTTTCTGAAGAATTAGTGTACCTTGTTACTAAAGCTGTAATGGATAACTTTGATGATTTCAAAGCACAACACCCAGCATTTGGATTCTTGAAAAAAGAAGATATGATTAAAGCTGGTCTTTCTGCACCATTACATCCAGGAGCAATTAAAGCTTATAAAGAAGCTGGATTAATGTAATTCAACTTTTAATTTTAATTAAAAAGGCCCAATATTTCTTGGGCCTTTTTTTTTATAATAATGTATCTTGCAAAAGATGAATCAGAATATCCAAAGTAAAATTGTAGATAAAATTAGCGAGGACTTATCTCCAACACGAAACTTAACAGGACTTCATTTAAAAATTGTTTTTGGTATTGCAATTTTTTGGACATTTTTTCAATTGTGGTATGCCTCACCATTCCCTTTTTGGTTTGATATAGGAATGTTTAAGGGTTTACCGGCAAGAGCAATTCACCTAGGTTTTGCTTTAACACTAACCTTTTTAATTTTCCCAGCAACAAGAGGAAAAAAAATTTCAGTCTTTGATGTTCTTATTAGTATAGTCGCAGCGTTTTGTTGTTTATATATTTATTTTTTTTATGATGATCTTGTTAAAAGAGGAGGAATACTTTTAGTAAAAGAATTATTTGGATTTAAAATTCCTATCGAGCTTATTATTGGAGCAACAGGCATTTTGATATTGTTAGAGGCTACTAGACGAGCCATCGGTTTACCCCTCGTAGTAATTGCAATTTGTTTTTTATTATTTTCTTATTTTGGTCAGTACGCGCCCGATATCATTTCCCATGGTGGACTATCTTTAAAAAGATTAGTTGGTTTTCAGTGGTTTGATCAAGAAGCTATTTTTGGAATACCCATAGGAGTTTCAGTAGATTTTATTTTTTTATTTGTACTTTTTGGAGCATTACTCGAAACAGCAGGCGGAGGAAAATATTTTTTAGATTTAGCATTTGCTATGGTTGGCAAAATGAGAGGGGGCCCGGCTAAAGCTGCTATTTTAGGATCTGGAATGACAGGTATGATTTCAGGTTCTTCAATTGCCAACACAGTTACTACTGGAACTTTTACAATTCCTATAATGAAAAAAACTGGATTCTCTAAAGAGAAAGCAGGAGCAATTGAAGTTTCATCATCTGTGAATGGTCAAATTATGCCACCAGTTATGGGAGCTGCAGCTTTTGTAATGGCAAGTTTCATTGGCGTTACTTACTTTGAGGTGGTTAAACATGCTTTTTTGCCTGCTATCATTTCATATATTGCCTTATTTTATATATCTCATTTAGAGGCTCTTAAACTAGGACTTAAAGGAATGGATGAAGCAGATGTTCCTCATCTTAAGAAAACTTTTTTATCTGGACTACATTTTTTAATACCAATTTTTGTTTTAATTTTTTTACTCGTTTATATGAGATACACCGCAGGTTTTTCTATATTCTACGCAACTATATCTTTAATTTTAGTAAATCTAGTAAATCGATTAATCAAAAACTCAAATTTTAAAATAGGTCTAATCGAGTGGTGGAATCAAACTGTAATAGGTTTACAAAAAGGAGCCATTAACATGGTTGGAGTTGGAATTGCGATTGCGACAGCAGGTATAATAGTGGGGGCAGTTGGTTCTACAGGATTGAGCACTAATTTAATTATAGTCATTGAGACAATTGCTAGAGACAATGTAGCTATATTAATTTTATTAACCATTATACTTTGTTTGCTGCTTGGAATGGGTCTTCCAACTACTGCAAACTATGTAGTGGTAGCATCATTAATGGCCAGTGTTTTAGTAGATGTTGGAAATGCTTCTGGATTTATTTTTCCACTAATTGCAGTTCATTTGTTCGTATTTTACTTTGGCTTGATGGCCGATGTAACGCCTCCTGTTGGTTTAGCATCTTATGCAGCCGCAGCAATTTCTGGAGGAGATCCTTTAAGAACGGGACTTCAAGCTATTTGGTATAGTTTAAGAACAGGTATTTTGCCTATAGTTTTTCTTTTTAATCATGAACTTTTATTAATTGGCGTTGATAGTATCTGGCAAGCTCTACTTGTAATAGCAACTTCATTGATTGGAATATTAGTTTTTACTGCAGCTACACAGCAATGGTTCATAAATAAATTAAGATGGTATGAGATTATAGCTTTCTTAATTATATCTTTATCTTTTTTAGCTCCAGATTATGTTTTAGGTAAATTCTATCCAAAATTTAATGAACAAAAACTTTCAGCGAATAGTATTCAAAATATGTCTTTTGATCCTTCAAAAGAAGTTCACATAAAAGTCACTCGAATTACCGAATATGGAGAAAGATACAAACTATTCGTTATTGATAAACAAAAATTTGAAAACAAATATAACTTAGAAGAATATGGAGTAACATTAATAGATCAGAATGACCAACTAACGGTCGATAAATTAAATTGGAAAGGTGAGGCAAAAAAATCTGGGATACAAATGGGCGATATCATTAGTAATTTTAAAATTGAAAATCCGGAAAGACCGAATAAAGTTATTATTTACCCTTTTGCTCTTATATTTTTATTTATAGTTGGTTATTTAAATTATAGAAGAAAAACTTAAAGAATTTTCCAAGTCCCAGAGGCAGAAACGACAATTTCTTTATCATTAGAAATTTCACAATTTATAAAAACAAGAGTCTTTGTTTTTTTTAAAATTTTTACATCTCCTTTTAGTTTGTCACCTAATTGACCTGCTGAAATGAATTTCATATCTAAATTAATTGTTACACATCTTTTGTCCTCAGCAACTCTATGTGCAACAGTACCCATTCCTGTGTCAGCAATTGTCGACAAGAAACCACCATGAGCAATTTTTCCAGTATTCAAATGCATTTCTTTTACCTCAACTATAAATTCATATTGAGTATCGCTGATCTGTTTTAATTCCAGACCTCCTAAGTGTTTCATAAATCCTTTGTTAGTTTCGTCCATATTTTTTTTTATCATATATTGGCATTAGTTGTGAGAAAATTACAGCAGCTAATATTAAAAATATTCCTAAAATTTTAATTTCAGTTAAGAATTGGTCCAGTATTAACCATGCCAATATCGCTGCGAAAACACCTTCCAATGAGAAAACTATTGCAGCAGGGGCTGGAGATAAATTTTGTAAACTATATGTTTGTAATAAAAAGGCGAGTCCACTTGATAAAATACCGACATATAAAACTTCGTATGAGTCTTTTAAAAAATTGTTAAACGTCGGATCTTCAAAGTAAAACATTGGACCAATTAAAACCAGGCATGCCACAAAACATTGAGACATTGCTATAGTTATAGGAAAGTTAAACATTTCAATTGTTTTTCTTATAAGCAAAATATGAACTCCCCAACAAAAGGCACTTAAAACACCTAGAGTATCACCCAATCTCACCGAATAATTATTAAGTTCGCTTAGAAGTAAACCGCCAAATATACAGATAAAAACTGACGGCCAAATAGACCAATGCATTTTTTTTGAAAAAATAAAATAAGAAATTACTGGAACGACCAAAACATAAAATACTGTGAAAACTCCTGTGTTGGCTACATCAGTATAGATTAAAGAAATCTGTTGTAGCTCTTGACCTATGGCCAAAACAAATCCCAAGTAAAATAAAAAATAAACTATTTTTTTTTTATCAAGTTTTTTAAAATTTATATTTTTAAATTCAAAAATGAAAAAGAAAGGAAGTAAAGTTAAAAATCCTATTAAAAATCTTCCTACATTAAAAGTATGTGGCCCTATAAAATCCATGCCCATGTCTTGCGCCACAAAAGCTGAGCCCCAAAGAACGGAGGTAACAATAGCACAAATTAGTGAGAACGATTTTTTATTCATCAGGGGTTAATAGTTTAAGAAGATCTAAACAGCAAGCTTAAAGGCAAAATCTTTCCCAAGACATTTTCCAAGGTAGACACAAAATCTAGCACCTTCGGCGCCATCAATTAATCTGTGATCATAAGATAATGATATTGGAAGTATCTTTTTAGAAACTATTTGATTTTTTTCTTTTACAAGCCTATCAAAAGTTTTTCCTACACCTAGTATTGCTACTTCTGGAGGATTAATGATAGGAGTAAAATGAGTTCCACCAATACCTCCTAAACTCGAAATAGTCATTGATCCACCAAAAAATTCTTTTTTATCGATCTTAAGTTCTCTACAAAGTTGACTTGTATTTTTAAGTTCTTCCCCAATTTTTTGAATACTCATTTGATCGACGTCTCTTAATTTAGGAACCATTAGACCATGTGGAGTATCAACGGCAAAACCTATATGAAAATATTTTTTATAAATAACTTTATTAGACTCAGGATTTAATGATGCGTTAAAATTTGGAAATTCTTTTAGAGCGCTTACTAAGGCTTTTGCAATAAATGCAAGAGGAGTTACTTTAATTTTTTCACCAGTATAATAATCGTATAAAGAATTCCTAAATTGTTCCATGTCAGTAACATCTATTTCATCATGTTGAGTGACGTGTGGAATTTCTGTCCATGATCTGACTAAATGAAGTCCAGAAAGTTTCTTTACACGTGGTAGATCTTGAGTTCCTATCTCCCCAAATTCTTCGTGAGAATACTCTTCCACATATTTTGTAACTTCTTTCTTTTGCACCTCACCTTGAGAAACTGTAATTTGAGATCTTATAAAATTTTTAACATCTTCCGCTGATACCCTACCAGCACGTTGTGTGCCAGAAATTTTAGAAATATCTGTTCCCAATTCTCTTGCAAACTTTCTAATTTTTGGACTCGCAGAACTCTTTCCAGAAGCAGGAACATTAGGTACAGATTGCTGAAGTTGAACTATTTCCTTAATTTGTTTTTTTTCTTTCACAGGTTCCTTTTTAGATTTTTCTTTTACAGGCTTATTAGATTCTTGTTTTGCCTCCAAAGTAAGAATTAAATCTCCTTTATTAATTTTATCACCTACAGAAACATTTATTTTTTCCACTTTGCCTTCATGTGTTGATGGAACCTCAACACTTGATTTATCGCTTTCTAAAGTTATTAAAGAATCATTTTTTTTAATTTC
>Ga0213861_10003433_pt1 | contig 13067 bp, 21 predicted proteins | sample PICome_4_FD_160110 | JGI IMG/M metagenome (GOLD analysis project Ga0213861, IMG submission 160110) | Coastal seawater microbial communities near Pivers Island, North Carolina, United States - PICO131 | ecosystem: Environmental > Aquatic > Marine > Coastal | place: USA: North Carolina...
CATTATCAAACCTACAACTATGAGTTGAAAGCTTTATAAGTTCTTCGTTATCTTCCCATATATAATTAAATATAAATCTATATGTTTCGTATTTTGGATTTTGAAATCCTACTTGTTTTCTTGGCATATTTATCTCCTGTTAAAATTAAATGCCTTACCCTCGTTTAACATCATGAGTACACAAGGGCAAGGACTTTGTTTTAGTGTGGTGAACGACGGTTTCTAGCACTCATTTCACCCTTCAACCTATGACCTACTTCGTCAATCCATATCCCCGAATTTAATCTAGGATTTATAATGGCTCAGACTTCAGGATTTTACGATAGGCTCGTCTTACACTAAACTTTTAAGCAAACATTCTTTTGAATGTTAATCCCAACCTAGCAAAGAAACCATTGGTTGTGTAATACTCATAGTCTTGTAAAGTTTTTAAGACTTCTTGTGTATCAATATTAGTAGCAACTTCAAGTATTTGCATACCTTTGTTGTCTTTACCAAGTGGCGTTCTTCTTACAAAATGTAAAGGCTTATTTGGTTTAGGCTTTTGTTGATAGATAGATACTTTACCAGCATGATACCCATTAAAAGTATCTCCTGTAGTAGTTTCATATCTTTCTTTATTAGCTCTAACTCTAATAATATTTACACCTAAACTATTTGCATAGTTCCAAATAGCTTTTTCACTTATACTTCCGTAGTCATATATTGAATCAACAGTTGTAGTATTTCTTTTTCCATAGACGATTTTCGCCATAATATATCTCCATATTTTTAGTTAAAATTAAGGTGCTAGTTGGTTTATTTACTACTCAAACTAGCAGAAAGAGTATTTCAGGACTGTTGCCGAGACTTCTTTTGTATTTCATCTGTATAACAGTAGTTCCCTAGAGACCAAGCGATATTATTATTGTGCTTTAATTGTAGCACCTCTTTAGCATTGGTGTCCTATAGTTTACATTCTTTCGAATTCGGTTTAGTACATTTCTTTTGAATATACTAGCTTAGAAGCAGAAGCATTATCTAAAAACAAATCTATTCTTGTTTGTTCTGTAATGTAATCATTCAATTCAAAATCATATCTTTTGCTATGGATAATTAAATCTCTACAAATATATGAATCTCCTTTGTTTACTTTCTTCACTTCAATTTTAGTTACTTTGTGTATTCTTAATTCTGCCATGTTTATCTCCTATACTATTGGGTTAATATCTTCAGCTAATTCATTATTAGCTTCAATTGTTTCAGCTTTTAATTCCTGTTCGGTCATAAAATCTAAAAATTCTAAGTGGTCTCGTTCTTCCATAATATCTCCTATATTTATGAGACTTTGAAGTCTCGGTTGGTTGCTGACCGACAAATTATATCGTTTTGCCGAGCAGATGTCAAGGGTTCTTAACAAATTTAAAGTATATATTTATATTTAAAATTTGCTAATCGTCCAAACTGTTCCCATTTCCATAGTGTTGTCATTCAAAAAGTCATAGGTTGATTTAAGAAACACATGTCCATTTTTAGGAAACTTATGTCTATAAATTACAGACCTATCTTCTTTGAAAGCATTTCTTACTTTGAAAACATAGCCTAACTCATTGATATACCGTTCAACTTTGTCAAGGCTATTGAACTTTAAGGTACTCAATTTGGAGTCTTGAATGACTTGCATATTAGATTTACCATTTGGGTTTTTACATTTGATTTTACCTTGCATATTACACTTCTCCAATTATTTTTTTATAAATTAATGGATATTTATTTTCAAAAATATTCCACTCATTCCATGTTAAATAAACTTTTTTATTTGTTAATTTATAAATGATTAATAAATTAATTACTTTAAATAAATTCATGTTATCTCCGTTGTATTGAAAAAAAACAGCAAGGTTTGTTCCCTGCTGACCGAACCCATTTTACCGAACGAAACGCAAAAAGCAAGGCAACTTAACAAACTTAAGATATACTTATACTTTAAGTTTGCTAGGACTTAAACACAACCTTAAAATTATACTTAAATTCAAACTTAAATTTAAACTTAAGTTCAAACTTAAATTCACAGGTTATCCACAGATAATTTATACTTATCCACAAGTAATTAACAGGATATACATAAATATTTAAGGGTTATCCACAGGTTATTAAGCTTAAATTCGCCCTCAACCAACCGACCAGTTTAAATACTCCCTCAACCAACCGACAAACTTAAAACCCGACCTTAAATTTAAACTTAATTAAACTTATTTACTTTTTTGGAGTGGTCGACTGCCATCATAAAGAGCAATTACAAAGTAATTTCACTATTAACACAAGATTTGAGACTTTATGCAGACATAAAGAAACTCTCTCACTTGTAAGGCGAGAGAGTCTTTGAGGTTTTAGCTGACCTTTTCTTTTAGGTAATGGTCAATCTTATCAAGATAAACTTTAGGAAGCGATTTACCTTGGAGTAAAGTATGAGCTTTCTTAAAATTCAGTCTTTCATCTTTTGCAAGACTATAAAGACAACCTGTTATTTGCTTTTGAAGTTTCCAGTTCATCTTTGAACCTACTTTAGCAAATTTATACCCAATGGCTTGACATTGTCGGAAGGAAGCTGGGCTACCAGTTCTATCTTTATCAAAAGCGTTTATATCAAATGTATTTTCCATATTATTCTCCTTTAAGATTAATGGATTTATAAATACCTGCAATGTAATCTTGCAAGTGGTTAGTATCAGATGCATTATTGCATTTGATTTTCACTGCATGAATATCACTTAGACATAAGTCCAATGTGTATTTCATAGCAGATGAAACTGTTGGAAACTCAAGAGTTTCGTTGTTTGTGTAGCTTATTAAAATCATATAGTTCTCCTTTATGGCATAAAAAAAACTATAAAGAATTTTAAAGTTGCAAATGCCTTAGAGTTTTAAAGTTTTTCAATGGCTTCGCAGAAAAAGTTTAAAAGTTTTACAGAGATTTTCGGGGCTTTGGGAGAAAATACTGTAAACATTTGTCACTTTAAAAACTTTATAGTCTTGTAAACCAGAAAGAGACTATCATGATTTCTTATAAGGTTCACAAACAACTGAAACTCTTAGAGTTTCCAACAGGAGCTTCTGCTATAGTTTTAGAAATACACCTTTGGACTTATGTCTAAAGTATTTGTGATATTCATGCAGTGAAAGGCAAATAAGCTTTGGCAATCATGCATATGATACTAACCACTTGCAATATTACAGATTTAATTGCAGAGTATTTATAAATCCATTAATCTATAAACAAGGAGAATCATATGCTCTTAGAAAATACAATTTGATATAAACGATTATGATAATCGGATAGAACTGGACAAGCACAGTGGAAGGAGACAATGTCAAGCCATTGGCAGTATAAATTTAATGCTAAAGTAGTGTTCAAAGAGTCTTGATGAACTAGGAAACTTCAAAAGCAAATAACAGGCTGTCTAATGCATAGTCTTGCAAAAGGTTAAAGACATTAAGGAATTTTAAGAAAGCCATACTTTATGGAATGTAAATCGATTCCACGAAAGTTTATCTTGATAAGATTGAGCTTTACCAAAAGAACAGAGTCAGGTAAAGCCCAAAGACTCCGAAGCCTTTCAAGTTATAGAGTTTTGAAGATGTCCAATTTAGGCAATCTCAAATCTATTAAGGGGGAGGCAGGAGACCACGCCCCCTACCCTATATATCTATAGCATGATTATACATTTTCTAGGATAATGGTCATTAACTAGAACTAGTTAACGCCCCGACACTAAAACTCTAAAATCTTTAAAGACTTTAAAGGTATTTATTTCGCCCACAAGAAGTTCCTGTCTACTAGGCAGTCAATTGTTTGATGAGGGTGTTGTGGGTATATGTTGACCCGGGAGGGACACTACGTTTAGTATAACAATGCATTCCACTTTTGTCAAGTCTTTCATAAAAAAACTTTAAAGCTTGACAAGTTTCAAATGGATGTGTATACTAGATTCATGGCTATATTACCAAGTGTAAATAAAACAACAACAAAAAGAGAACTAACGGATAAGCAGAAGTCTTTCCTTGAACACCTAGTAGATACTAATGGTGATGCAAAGAAAGCTGCTGAACTTGCTGGTTATTCTTCTCATTATCATCACGTTGTAAAGACTTTAAAGTCTGAGATACTAGAACTCACTCAAGAGATACTAGCTAACTCAGCCCCTAAAGCAGCTTTTAAAGTGGTAGAGATAATGGAATCTAAAAGACCTATAGTACAAGCTAATAATAAATTAGCTGCTGCACAGACTTTATTAGATAGAGTTGGAGTTTCTAAAGTAGATAAAGTAGATATTAATCACAATATGAATAGTGGTGGTATCTTTCTTATGCCTGATAAAGCACCGGTAATTATAGAAGCAGAGGATGCAGAATATGACTAGAATTTGGATAACTGAACACGTTAATGAAGATGGAGCAGCAATAGGTCCATACATTAAAGCAGAAACAGTAGCTGAAGCAAATAGAATAGCTATACAATACGGATTGTTGGTTCTTGGGGAGATACAAGAACTACAACATGATATACAATTAGAAGAAAGGAAGGTACACTAAATGGCTAAGAAAAAAGATAGTAGATTAGAAAGAGCAGGAGTTAGTGGTTTTAATAAACCTAAAAGAACTCCGGGTCACAAGACTAAGTCACACATTGTTGTGGCTAAAGAAGGTGATAAGATTAAGACTATTAGGTTTGGTCAAAAAGGTGCCGAGACTGCTGGTAAACCTAAAGCAGGTGAATCAGCTAGAATGAAAGCAAAGAGAAAGTCTTTTAAAGCAAGACACGGTAAAAACATTGCTAAAGGCAAAATGTCTGCAGCATATTGGGCTGACAAGGTAAAGTGGTAAGATGCCACAACTAGGAAGCAACGAAAAACCTGTCCTTATGTCTAGTAAAAAGAATAAGGGTAGAGTCTATGGACCTTCGTGGCACGGAGGCAAAGGAGCAGCTCCAAGAGTCAACATACATTCTAAACAGTATGCTGATAACTGGGATGCAATATTTGGAAAGAAAGGAGACAAAGATGCCAACAAAGAAGAAGAGTAAGTCAACTGTGAATAGTGCTGGTAATTATACCAAGCCAACTATGCGTAAGAGGCTTTTCAACAGTATCAAAGCCGGTACCAAAGGTGGTAAAGCCGGACAATGGTCTGCTCGAAAAGCCCAGCTCCTTGCAAAAGAATATAAAGCCAAAGGGGGAGGCTATAAGTAATATGAAAAGGATTAAAGAATTTATGATTAAAATGATGGATAAAATAAACAAAGTATATGCTAAACTATTTAAAAAGTGTTTAACACCAGAGAAAAAGAATGTCACTAAAAGAAAGTCAAAGAAGTCTTAGAGCTTGGACTAAACAAAAATGGCGTACCAAGAGTGGTAAGAAATCGTCAGAGACTGGGGAGAGGTATCTCCCAGAGAAGGCTATTAAGGCATTATCTTCTAAGGAGTATGCTGAATCAACTAGAAAAAAACGAGAAGATACTAAAAAAGGAAAGCAGCATAGTAAGCAACCAAAGAAGACTGCAAGAAAAACAAGAGCTTATAGAAAAGTAAAATGAAAGAAGGATATATAACAAGAACTTCCTCAACCATACCTTTTGGATATGAGATGGATGAAGATACTGATTCTTTTCTTAGACCTATAGAAGAAGAACTAAAAGTATTAAAAGAAGTATCTGAAGCAGTCTTTCACGGAGAAATTAGTCTAGGTATTGGAGTAGATTGGTTAGAGGCAGAGACAGGAAGGAAGATGTCTAGACCCGGATTGAAAAAACACGTAGACAAGGTTTATGGAAGATAATTCTAAAAAGTACTTGACAAACCCAGATGGGAGTTATATACTAAAGAAAGACGGTACACCAAGGCTTAGACCCGGTAGACCAAAAAATTCAGAACTTTCTGACATTAAGTTAGCTTTACAAGCAAAGAATAAACTTAACAAAAAAAGTAAGAAAGTTCAAAAGCTAACAAGAAGTTTAGCTAGAGTCAAGAAAGAACTTGACAAAGAAGAGAAAGTTTTAACATCTAATGTTATAACAGAATCAGAAGCAAAAGAGCTTCCTGATGCTATACAACAACATTTAGATACTACTGGTTCTCATGTGGCTTTTATGCCAAACGAAGGACCACAGACAGACTTTCTAGCTGCAGGTGAAAAAGATGTTCTTTACGGTGGTGCAGCAGGTGGTGGTAAAAGTTTTGCAATGTTAATAGACCCGTTGCGATACTGCCACATAACAGAGCATAGAGCTTTGATACTTAGAAGGTCTATGCCAGAACTAAGAGAACTTATAGATAAGTCTCGAGAGCTTTATCCGATAGCCTTTAAAGGTGCTAAGTTTAAAGAAGTAGAAAAGTTATGGCAGTTCCCAAGTGGAGCAAAGATTGAATTTGGGTTCTTGGAACGAGATGCAGATGTTTATCGTTATCAAGGACAAGCGTACAGTTGGATAGGGTTTGATGAGATAACTCACTTACCCACAGAGTTTGGATGGAACTATTTAGCTTCTCGTTTGAGAACTACTAATCCAGAAATTAAAACTTATCTAAGATGTACAGCTAACCCCGGTGGTGTTGGAGCTGCTTGGGTTAAAAAGAGATACGTAGAACCAGCAGAACATAATACAAGTTTTGAAGGTAAAGACGGTCTCAGTAGAAAGTTTATACCAGCATTGTTACAGGATAATCCTCACCTTGCTGAAGACGGTGAATACGAAAGGATGCTACAATCCTTACCAGCCATACAACGTAAACAGTTGTTGGAAGGTAACTGGGATATCTCAGAAGGAGCAGCATTCGCAGAGTTTGAGACAGAAACACACGTCATACCACCCTTTGAATTACCCGGGTGGTGGGAAAGAGTTAAAGCAGTAGACTACGGTTATGCTGCAGAAAGTTGTTGTCTTTGGGCTGCTATCGACCCTGAAGATAAGACCATTATTATATATAGAGAATTATACAAAAAAGGTCTGACAGGAGAAGCACTCGGAGACACCATTACAGAAATGGAAATGGAAGAAATAAAATCCATAGCTGGAGTACTTGATACAGCAGCATGGTCTAGGACAGGTTATACAGGTCCTACGATTGGTGAAATATTAGTTAATAAAGGACATAAACTAAGACGAGCTGATAAAAATAGATTAGCAGGTAAGACTCAAATACATGAGTACTTACGTAAGAATAATAATACAGGAAGACCTAGGTTGCAAATATTTAACACATGTGTCAATCTAATAAAAGAAATACAGGCTTTGCCTCTTTCTAAGTCTAATCCTGAAGATGTGGATACTCATGCACCTGACCATGCATATGATGCATTAAGGTATATGTTAATGAGTAGACCTAGAATGGACCATCCACAAGATAGGATGTTAAGAATAAAATCAGATATGTTTAGTCCTTCTGATTCAACTTTTGGTTATTAATATATGGCAGAGAATACAAATACATTTTTAAACGCTAATAGTATCTACGAAGAAGTTGAAGGTGAGTCTGGAGTACAACTTACTCTTGAAGAAGACCAGCAAAGAAATCTTATAGGAACTATTAAAGATAGATTTGCAATTGCTGAAGATGCTAGACAAACTGACGAGACTCGTTGGTTAAAAGCATACGAAAACTACAGAGGCTTATACGCTAAGAGTGTTAAGTTTAGAGAATCTGAAAAGTCTAGAGTATTTGTAAAAGTTACTAAAACTAAAGTACTTGCAGCTTTTGGACAGTTAGTTGATGTTATCTTTGGTACAGGTAAATTCCCTATAGGAATTGCTGAAACTAAAATCCCTGAAGGCGAAACAGACTACGCACATTTAGATACAAGTAATCCTACTCCCGGATTAGAAACAACTGAAGGTGAAATACCTGATGATATTGGTAATAGAGAAGGTACTAATGTAAATCCTTATGATGTTGGTTACGAAGGTGATGGTAAAACTTTAAAGCCCGGAGCTACATATTACAATGGTATTTTTGAAGATAGCATTGAAGACCAAGCAAAAAGTTTAGGTATATTAAAAGATGGAGCTAGTCCAGACCCTCAAGTTTTAGAAATATCTCCTGCACAAAAAGCTGCAAGAAGAATGGAAAAACTTATTCATGACCAAATAGAAGAATCTAATGGTAATGCTGAAATGAGAAATGCTCTTTTAGAATCTGCTTTGTTAGGCACAGGGATTGTAAAAGGACCATTTAACTTTAATAAGAAACTTCATAAATGGGAAACAGATGAAGAAGGTAATAGAACTTATAACCCATTAGAAGTTAGAGTACCGAGAATAGAGTTTGTTAGTTGTTGGGATTTTTATCCAGACCCTAATGCTACTAACATGGAAGAATGTGAATATGTAATTCATAGACACAAAATGAATAGAAGTCAATTAAGACAGTTAAGAAACATGCCTTATTTTGACGAAGATGCAATACGTAATGCTATTCAAATGGGTGCTAATTACGTAGAAAAAGATTTTGAAAGTCAGTTAAAAGACGATGCGAGGTACGATGAAGAAGTAGGTACTAACTACGAAGTCTTGGAGTACTGGGGAATCATGGATGCAGAGTATGCAAGAGAAGTAGGAATCGACTTACCCGACAGCGTTGATGACCTAGACGAAGTACAAGTAAATATATGGACATGTGGTACTTATCTATTAAGAGCAGTATTAAATCCATTTACACCTTACAGAATACCTTATCATGCTTTCCCATACGAAAGAAATCCATATAACTTCTTTGGTATTGGTGTAGCAGAGAACATGGATGACAGTCAACAAATTATGAACGGTCATGCAAGAATGGCTATAGATAACTTAGCAATGTCTGGTTCTCTCGTGTTTGATGTAGATGAGTCTGCTTTAGTTGGTGGACAATCAATGGAAATATATCCGGGTAAAGTCTTTAGAAGACAAGCTGGAATGCCGGGACAAGCTATACACGGTTTAAAGTTTCCTAATACATCACAAGAAAACTTAATGATGTTTGACAAGTTTAGACAACTTGCAGATGAACAAACAGGTATACCTAGTTATTCACACGGTCAAACAGGAGTACAAAGTATGACAAGGACTGCTTCTGGCATGTCAATGTTATTAGGTGCTTCAAGTTTAAATATTAAAACAGTTATCAAAAACCTTGATGACTTTTTATTGAAGCCACTTGGAGAAGCTTATTTCCAGTGGAACATGCAATTTCTAGAGGACGAGTTGGATGTAAAAGGTGATTTAGAAGTTAAAGCTACAGGTACGAATAGCTTGATGCAGAAAGAAGTTAGAAGTCAAAGACTTACTATGTTTTTACAAACTGCTCAGAATCCTGCTGTTGCTCCTTTTGTTAAGATTTCTAAACTCGTTAGTGAACTTGCTTATAGCTTAGATTTAGACCCTGATGAAATACTCAATGACCCTGAAGAAGCAGCTATGATGGCACAAATAATAGGAATGCAAAATGCTGGACAAACGAATGGCGAACAGGCTCAATCTCCTAACGGGGAACAAGGACTTATGGGAGGCGTTCAAGGAACACCTGAACAACCTCAAGAACTTGGAGTTACAGGCACTGGTGGTGGCAACATCGGAACAGGAAATGTACCGGTTGCAGGGGAAGCTGAATTCTCTGGAACGCCTAGGGCAGTTGGACCTACAGGTTAAAGAAGCAATTAATAGGAAAGAAGAGGGATAAAAATGTTAAAACCAGATTACTTAGATTTAGATAAAGACGGTAATAAAACTGAACCAATGAAAGAAGCTGCTAAAGAAAGAGATATGAAATCTATGGGTGGTTTGCTTCAAGATGATAGAGAACAATATGTTGTTGGTGGTATTGCTTCTAAAATTGCAAGTAAAATTTTAAAAAATACTGATGCTTTTGCAGGAAAAAAAGGTAAAATAACTTTAAAAGATGCTAAAGATGAATTAAAAAATGCAAAAGAAAAAATACAAGAGTTAAAAGATTTTCCTGATAGAGCAGATGAGCTTGAATTTTATGAAGGTGTAGCAGATGAATTAGAAGTAAAAATTCGTATGATAGAAGACGATATTGCTGATGAATATGTTGCTAGAGACATGGTTGCTGAAGGTGGTCCAATGTCTATGGACGACCAAATGAAAGCAGCTTTAGTAATTCCAATGGAAGAAGAAATACCAACAGAATCTGAAATGGAATCAGACGATGACATGGAAGATAACTACACAAGATTTATAATGGAAGAAGCATTAAGCGAAGAAGAAGAAGATATGCTAACTTCCAAACTAGAACAAGACGAGGAACTATCTATGTTATTTGATAAGATAATAGATGTTGCTCAAGAATTTGCTGGGTCTGGTCCTGTTGAAGGTCCGGGTTCAGGAGTCTCTGACAGTATACCCGCAAGGTTATCTGATGGAGAATTTGTCTTTACTGCAAAAGCTGTAGAAGAAATCGGAGAAGACGCTTTAATGTCTATGATGAAAGATGCTGAAGCTGCTGCAGATGAAAGACAAGGTTTAGCAATGGGTGGTATAGCAGGAGAAAAAGAGCAAAGTGGATTACTGTCTCAAGATAGTCTTACTCAAGAAGTAAGTACAGATGAGAAAGTAAGAGATGCTATGCTTTATAATCCTACTAGAAATATCTATAGCTAAACAACTATAAAGATAAAGCTACCTGAATTAATTACTCAGCCCTTTATCAATTTAATAACCAAAAGGCTACCTTTACAATACAAGCCCTCTAGTCGACATAGAGCTACCTTGTGAATATAAGCCCCGAGTAGGAGAAAGAAAATGACTAATACAGTCCAAAAGGAAGAACAAGCGAATCCTTATAACGCTAAAAAAGATTATCACGTAGAAGATAAACCTTTTACACCTGCTAATCAATTATATTTTGAAGAGCCTTCTGAAAAGAATAAACTCTTTGATAGTGATGATATTACTGAAGTTAAATCTACAGATAATGTTAGAACAGAAAATCTGGATACTCCTTATAAGAAACCAGATTATAAAAAAAGATATGATGATTTAAAAAAGCATTACGATAGTAAGCTTAATGAGTTTAAATCTAGAGAACAAGAACTTTTAGAAGAAGCTGCTAATAACAGACCAACCTACAAAGCTCCTAAATCTCCAGAAGACTTAGAACAATTTAAGAATGAATATCCTGATGTTTATGATGTCGTAGAAACTGTTGCTCATATGCAATCGGAGACTAAAGCAAAAGTTCTAGAAGAACGCCTTAGTAAACTCCAAGAACGTGAAAACAATTTAATACGAGAAGCTGCAGAAAAAAGGTTAATGGAAAGACATCCTGATTTTGAAGATATCAGAAACAGTGATGACTTTCATGGTTGGGCAAAGGAACAACATGCATCTATCCAAGCTTGGGTATATGACAATAATAACGATGCCGACCTAGCTTCACGTGCTTTAGATTTATTTAAAAAGGATTTGGGAATTGAACCCACAAAGACTAAGTCATCTTCTAAACAGACTAGAAAATCTGCTGCTGATATGGTTTCCACTAAAACAACTAGTGTAGAACCTAATCAGGAAAAGGTTTGGTCTGAAAGGGAGATTGCTGCTATGAGTGTTGCTGAATTTGATAAATACGAAAAGGAAATATCAGATGCAATGCAAATGGGCAGAATCGTAAAATAACTATTATAACTAAAGGAATATATCATGGCTCAATATTTTGAACCCGGAACTGATACCAATGCAAACTTTGCAAACTCCGTTAGTGGACAAACTAATAGTTTCTTCCTACCTTCCATATACTCTAAGAAAGTTCTTAACTTTTTCAGAAAGGCAAGTGTAGTTGAAGCTATTACTAACACCGACTATGCCGGTGAGATATCTGCTTACGGAGACTCTGTAAAAATTATTGGTGAACCAGTAATCTCTGTGTCTGACTACACAAGAGGTTCTGACACAACTGCAACTAAACTAACTGATGCTGAAACAACTCTTGTTGTTGATAGTGCTAAAGCTTTTAAATTCATCGTAGATGATATTGAAAGCAAAATGTCACATGTCAACTTCAAAGAAGTAGCTTCATCATCTGCTGCGTATGCTCTTAAAGATGCATATGATGCTGCTGTACTAGCAACTATGTTTGCTGGATGTTCAGCTTCATCTCCTGACCATATTATTGGTTCAGACAGTGCAACTGCTGACGCAACATTAGGACACGCTACTAACTCTGTAGACCTATTAGGTTCAGACGGAACTGGTGTAGATGCAATTGACCTTATGGCAAGATTTGCTAAACTATTAGACGAACAGAATGTACCTGAAGAAGGTAGATGGTTCGTAGCTCCTCCTTCATTCTATGAAGAATTAGCTAAAGCTGACTCTAAGTTAATGTCTGTTGACTTTAACGCTGGACAAGGCTCTATCAGAAATGGTTTAGTATCAAGTGGTAAACTAAGAGGATTTGACATGTACAAATCTAACAATGTTGCTGCTACAACTAACGCTACTGGTAAATGTATGGCTGGTCACATTTCATCAACTGCTACTGCTAATACTATTCTTTCAACTGAAGTGTTGAGAGACCCATCATCATTTGGTGATATAGTAAGAGGCTTACATGTCTATGGTGCGAAAGTACTTAGAGATGATGCTTTAGTAAGTGCATTCTATGTAATTGACTAATTGTCAAAACTCGGGGGGTCTTAACAGACCCTCCACTTTTTAAAACAAGGAGATAAAAATGAAATACGGAAAAGAAAAAAGAAAAGAGATGATGATGGGTGGATATAACATGAAGCCTAGAGATAAAAAAATGGGTGGTGGTAGAATGATGTATGTTAAAGGTGGTTCAGTTCAGCCTATGTATGGTCATGGAGAATGTCCAAAAGCTAAAGCTAACTAAGCATGAAAGTTAAAGCACCTAAAGGACACCATTGGATGAAACAAAAAAATGGTACGTTTAAATTAATGAAACACACAGGTAAGTTTGTAAAACATAAAGGTGCAAGTTTAGAAGCAAACTTTCCAATTCAAAAGGTTCACAAAAAATAATGGCTACAACATATCTTGACATAACTAACGAAGTATTAAGAGAACTCAATGA
>Ga0213861_10003434_pt1 | contig 13063 bp, 12 predicted proteins | sample PICome_4_FD_160110 | JGI IMG/M metagenome (GOLD analysis project Ga0213861, IMG submission 160110) | Coastal seawater microbial communities near Pivers Island, North Carolina, United States - PICO131 | ecosystem: Environmental > Aquatic > Marine > Coastal | place: USA: North Carolina...
TGAGACAGCGCGGCGCTATATAGCGCCTCAGGGAGAGTGTGACATATGCCCGGAAATTTAACGATAGATGCTTTGAAAGCCGCTGCTTCCAAAGGCGAAATTGACACCGTTTTGGTCGCTGCCATTGACATGCAAGGCCGTTTGGCAGGCAAGCGGTTCCATGTGCAGAACTTTCTAGACAGCGCTTGGCAAGAAACCCATTGCTGCAACTATCTTATCGCCACGGATCTGGAGATGAATACGGTGCAGGGCTATAAATCCACTTCATGGCAGGCGGGTTACGGCGATTATGTAATGAAGGCGGATCTGACTACCTTGCGCCGCGTCCCGTGGTTGGAGGGCACGGCGCTTGTGCTGTGTGATCTGCTCGATCACCACACCCACGCCCCCGTCCCGCATTCCCCGCGCGCGGTCTTGCAATGCCAAGTCGCCCGCGCCAAAGCGCTTGGGTTTGATGCGATGATGGCCACGGAGTTGGAGTTCTACCTGTTTGAAAACTCCTACGATTCCTTGCGCGATTGCTATCAGCGCACCGGCCAATTGCGCGACCTGCAACCGATTTCCCCGCACAATGAAGATTACCAACTGTTCCAAACCACCAAGGAAGAGGAGGTTATGCGTGCTTTGCGAAATGGGCTTTTTGGCGCGGGCATTCCCGTCGAATGTTCCAAGGGCGAGGCTGACGCAGGCCAAGAAGAGATCAATATCCGCTATTCCGACGCTTTGGACACCGCCGACAACCACGTCATTACCAAGCAGGCCACCAAAGAAATCGCTTGGTCCAAAGGCCGCTCGGTGACCTTCATGGCCAAATATGACCACCGCCGCGCCGGGTCTTCCAGCCATGTGCATCAGTCCTTTTGGACCAATGGCAAACCCGCGTTCCAAGACACAACCGACCCGCACGGCATGTCTGCGACGATGAAGCATTTTCTTGCAGGGCAATTAGAACATATCGGCGACATCACGGCTTTCCTCGCGCCCTATGTGAACAGCTACAAACGATTTACCGTCGGTATGTTTGCGCCTACCAAAGCGGTGTGGAGCCGCGATAACCGCACCGCAGGCTTTCGGGTCTGTGGTGAAGGCACCAAGGGCGTGCGCGTGGAATGCCGCATCGGGGGCGCCGATCTGAACCCCTATATGGCGATGGCTGCCCTGCTCGCTGCGGGCCTTGACGGGATTGAACGCAAGTTGCCGCTGGAACCCGAACTGACCGGCGATATGTATCATACCGACAACATCCGCGCCTTGCCTGGCACCTTGGCTGAGGCAGCTGGCCGGATGCACGGGTCCGCTATGTTGCGCGCAGCTTTTGGCGATGATGTAATCGACCATTACCACCACGCAGCCATGTGGGAGGTCGCCGAACATAACCGCGTGGTCACTGATTTTGAGGTGAGCCGCCTGATGGAACGAGCCTGAATGATCACGGCCATCGACCACTTGGTGCTGACGGTCCGCTCGCCTCAGGCCTCGGTGGAATTCTTTGCCCGCGCTTTGGGTTTGGACCCCATTCAATTTGGCGCGGGCCGTTTGGCGCTGCGGGTCGGCAATCAGAAAATCAACCTGCAAACCTTGGGCCAAGAGGTTCGGAACCACGCTTGCATCGGTTCGGGCGACCTGTGTTTGTTGACCGACACACCGCTTGCCAATGTGGTCGCCCGCCTGACATCAGAAGGGATTGCCATTGTCGAAGGTCCGGTGCAGAAATCCGGTGCGCGCGGCCCTATAACTTCAGTCTATTTCAATGACCCGGACGGAAACCTGATCGAAATCAGCCGGTACAATGATCCGGCACCGACGCCCCTATGAGGATAACATGACCAAACCCATTTCCCTGATTTCCCCCGTTGATGGCAGCACCTACGCCACCCGCACCCCGCTTTCGCGCCCCGATGCCGAGGCCTGCGCCGCCCGTGCGCGAGCCGCCCAAAAAGCATGGGCCGCCCGCCCTTTGGATGAGAGGATTGCACTGGTCAAGGACGGCGTGGCCGAGCTGGATAAGATCAAGGATACCCTGGTCGAAGAATTGGCGTGGCAGATGGGCCGCCCCACCCGCTATGGCGGTGAATTTGGTGGCGTGCATGACCGCACCAATTACATGGCAGAAATTGCTGCAACAGCCCTTGCCCCGCAAATCGTCGAAGACAGCGCCAGTTTTTCCCGTAAATTGGCGCGTGAGGCGGTGGGTGTGGTCTTTATCGTTGCCCCTTGGAACTACCCTTACCTGACGACCATCAACACCCTTGCACCCGCATTGATCGCGGGCAACACGGTTGTGTTGAAACATGCCAGCCAGACGTTGCTGGTAGGCGAACGCTTGGCCCAAGCCTTTCATGCAGCGGGCATCCCTGAGGATGTGTTCCAGAACGTTGTGCTAGACCATGCCACGACCGAGCATCTAATCCAAAGCCGCGCGTTCAATTTTGTGAACTTTACCGGGTCAGTTGGTGGCGGCATCGCGATGGAAAAGGCGGCCGCTGGCACATTCACCGGGATGGGGCTGGAACTGGGTGGCAAAGACCCCGGCTATGTCCGTGCCGATGCCGATCTGGATGCGGCTGTAGACGGGTTGATGGACGGTGCAATGTTCAATGCAGGCCAATGCTGCTGCGGGATCGAACGGGTCTATGTACATGAAAGCCTTTATGATGCTTTCGTTGAAAAATCAGTGGCTTGGGTCAAAGGGCTCACACTAGGCAACCCGTTTGATCCTGCTTCAACCATCGGTCCAATGGCCAACAAGCGCTTTGCCGCCGTAGTTCGCGCCCAAGTGGCCGAGGCCGTGGCCGCAGGTGCCAAGCCCTTGATCGACCCGTCCTTGTTTCCAGCCGATGACGGTGGTGCCTATCTTGCGCCCCAGATCCTGATCAATGTTGACCATTCGATGCGGGTGATGACCGAGGAAAGCTTTGGCCCTGTTGTTGGAATAATGAAAGTTTCTGGCGATGCTGAAGCAATTTCCCTAATGAACGATAGCCCTTATGGCCTGACATGTTCGATCTGGACAAAAGACGTGGATGCAGCAGCCAGTATTGGCGCGCAGATTGAGACCGGCACGGTATTTATGAACCGCTGTGATTACCTTGATCCAGCCCTGTGCTGGACAGGGTGCAAAGACACCGGGCGTGGTGGCTCGCTGTCCTATCTTGGCTTTCACTCGGTCACCCGCCCTAAATCCTACCATCTTAAGAAGGTGACAAAATGACCCACTCTGTCCCCAATCGCAATTGGTCCTACCCGACTGCCATAAAGTTCGGCGTCGGCCGCATCGCGGAACTGGCCGATCATTGCAAAGCCGTTGGTATTGCAATGCCTTTGTTGGTCACCGACCGCGCCTTGGCAAACCTGCCGATCACTGCCCAAGCACTGGATATCTTGGATGCTGGCGGCCTTGGCCGTGCCGTGTTTTCCGATGTTGATGCCAACCCGAATGAGGCGAACTTGGCCGCCGGGATCGCGGCCTTCAAGGCTGGCGGGCATGATGGCATCATCGGCTTTGGCGGCGGCTCTGCATTGGATCTGGGAAAAATGATCGCCCTAATGGCAGATCAAAAACCGGGGCTGGAAGTCTGGGAGATGGAGGATATCGGCGATTGGTGGACCCGCGCGGATGCCAGCAAAATCTACCCGACCATAGCCGTGCCCACCACCGCTGGCACAGGGTCCGAAGTGGGCGCGGCGAGTGTGCTGACCAATTCGGCCACCCATAAGAAAAAGATCATCTGGCACCCTGGCCTTATGGCCAAAGTCGTAATCTGCGATCCTGCCTTGACCGTGGGCATGCCTAAATTCATCACGGCAGGCACCGGCATGGACGCGCTGGCCCATTGCCTTGAGGCCTATTGCAGCCCGCACTACCATCCGATGGGCCAAGGCATCGCCCTCGAAGGGATGCGGCTGGTGTTTGAAAATCTGCCGCTGGTCTATGCCGATCCGAACAATCTGGACGCCCGCGCCCATATGATGTCTGCGGCCGCGATGGGCGCCGTAGCTTTTCAAAAGGGCCTAGGCGCCATTCACAGCCTTAGCCACCCGGTAGGCGCTGTTTATGGCACCCACCACGGCACGACCAATGCCGTGGTGATGCCGATGGTGCTGGATTTCAACCGTCATGCGATTGAGGATAAAATTGAGGCCGCTGCCCGTTACCTTGCCATTCGCGGCGGGTTTGACGGCTTTCGCTCGACCGTGATGGACTTGCGCGCTTTGCTGGGCATTCCTGAAACCCTTGGCGCGATGGGGGTTGAGGCGGCGCGTCTGGATGAGCTGACCGAGATGGCGCTCGAAGACCCGTCTTGTGGCGGCAACCCCGTGACAATGACCCGCGAAAACACCCGCGCGTTGTTTCAGGCCTGCCTCTAAGCAGGCCTGACAGAGAGAGGCCGCAATGGTGCAAACAGCTGAAGTCGCCATCATTGGCGCGGGCGTGATCGGCCTTGCCATCGCCCACCGTTTGACAGCCGAAGGGCATGAGGTTGTGATTATCGACCCTGCCCCCCCCGGTGCAGGCGCGAGCTATGGGAATGCAGGGACCATCGCGGACTATGCCGTGCAGCCCGTAGGCACGCCCGATGTTTTGCGCGCCCTGCCCTCATTGCTGTTTGACCGCAATTCCCCGCTGTCGATCCGGCGCGCGGCTTTGCCAAGTTTGGCGCCATGGTTGTTACGGTTTGCCCGGCAATCGCTTCCCGCAGCGGCGCGGCGGAATGCCGTGGCGATTGCCGGTTTGATGGCCGAAGCTTTGCCGGGCTGGGAAGCACTGGCGAGGCAGATTGGCGGCGAAGGGCTGATGCAGCGCAAGGGCTGTCTCTATCTGTATGAAACGGCTGCGGGGTTTAGGGCGGCACAGCAAGACCTCGCCTTTCGGCGCGAGATTGGTGTGTCAGTTGAAATGCTGGACCAAGACGAAACCGCCGCGATGGAGCCGGGCTTGCCTTCGCTGCCGGGGGGGGCTGCTTATTTCCCCAAGGCGGTGTTCATGTCTGATCCGGGGCAGATGATGGGCTTGCTGGCCAAGGCGGCCTTTTCTGGCGAGGTCGGCCATATTGTGGCCCGGGTTGACCGGTTGGAGCGGCATCAGGGCGGGGTCAAGCTGACCGGCGCGGGGCTGAATATGACCGCGCGGTGGGTCGTGATCGCGGCCGGGGCTCATTCCAAGGGGTTGGCGCGGCAAGCAGGCGATCTGGTGCCGCTGGATACGGAACGAGGCTACCATGTGGAATGGGATATGGAGGCACCAAAGCTGAACAGGCCTTGCTGCCCCACCTCGCGGGGGTTCTATTTCTGCCCGATGACGGGGCGGTTGAGGGTGGCCGGAACAGTTGAATTAGGCGGGCTGACGGCCCCGCCTTCACGGCACCGGATTGAGAAACTGATTGAGGGCGCGCGGGCGTTTTTTCCCGACTTGGGCCAGCCTGATCGGGACTGGATGGGGTTTCGACCCTCGATGCCCGATAGCTTGCCTGTAATCGGGCCAAGCCGAGGAGGGGCCGAGGTTATTCATGCCTATGGGCACGGTCATGTGGGGCTGACTTTGGCCCCGGTGACAGCCCGAATGGTCGCGGATTTGGTGGCAGGGCGGGCACCGGAAACCGCGATTGAGACTTGTTTGCCGACGCGGTTCTAGGGGTGTGCAGGCGGGATTGTCCGCGTGCGGGCATTTCTATAAGTGTTTGATTAAGAATGGTTTTGTTTTTTCTGTTAACTGAATTTTAATGCGTACGCGTCGCCATCGTTCCCATCCGATTTTTGATTATATTTTCCATGGTAGCGTCAAGGTGAGGCTTCTCGGATTTAGCAAAAAAACGCTCTTATGTGTGGATTGCGGACCTTAGCTGCAGTCTGCCGAAAGATCTCCTTTTTGCACAAAGCACCAATTCGCCGCTGTATTCGGAACAGAGACTCTGCGTTTTCATCGATCACAGCCGCCTCCGCTAATCTATCCGAGTATTTCAAATTCATCTATTAAGCTGACACCTTGGTTCACTGCATATCAACTGATGTCGCGCGCAGATCGAATGTAGCGGTTTACGAAGCTGATTCGTTTCTGAATCTCTGCGAGATCCGCATCGTTTTTCCGAATTGTTCTTAATTTTGCCCTAAATTGAACCTTATCCAATGCGATTGTTTCCAAATAACACTTTGGAGACGTCTAATGACAACAAGCATTAGTTTCTATGCACGCGGCGATGGATCCTCGGCCAACAATGCGGCGTTGAATGTAGACAACCAGTCTCAACAGCCCGTCGTACTACTTACGTTTGAGTCCAGCCCCGGTGGTGACATCGTATTGGAACGCAACGGTGGCGCCCCAGACCCCGATACTACCGTGCTGATCAACGGTGTTCGCTATAATTTCACGGTTGAACTTACAGGCGGTTTGCCCTTTTCAAACGGCAAGGTGCCAGATCCTCTGGAAGGCAAGACCGTCACGGTCATATCGGTGATGATTAACGGTGTCACGGAAAGGTTCTTCTTCGTTAATGATGGCACCGGGTCTTTAAGCCTGATGGAGCAGTTCGGGAACGGGGCGATTGCACTGAGCGATGCAAATTTTGCGCCACCGCCAGTTTTTGTCTGCTTTTGTGCCGGGACCAACATTTTAACGCCATCTGGCTACCGCAAAATTGAAACCTTAATCCGGGGTGATCTGGTGCTTACAGCGCAAGGCGTGGCAAAGCCAATTCTTTGGATTGGTCAAACAGACGTCTCGGTTGACGAGATGAGACAGGACCCAGATCGTCGGCCTATCAGGATCAAGGCAAACTCCATTCAGCCCGGCGTACCATCGTCTGATCTGGACGTGTCTGCACAACACAGAATTGTCGTTCAAAACCCATACGCCGCGCTTTTGTTTGGTGACGGTAGCGTAATGGTGCGGGCCAAACACCTCACAGGTTCAATTGCTGAAACGCTGATGCCGCGCTCTCCGGTTTCCTTCTTTCATTTGCTGCTTAATGAACACGATATGGTCGTAGCAAATGATTTGGAGACTGAAAGTTTTCAACCATCGCTTCGCAATTACCTCGGTTTGCCGCCCCAAATGAAGAAAACGTTCGATGCGGCGGTGGATCCAGAGCTTGCAAAGGGCTTATTTTGGCGGCCCGATGCGATGAGCACGTTGAAGTCGCATGAAGTAGGAGTGTTAACCGCGTATATGTTTGGCTCGAGAACAAAAGCCACTACAGAACAATTGCATCTAGAAACGAACGAAATGTGTGTTGCAGCCTAGCTCCTCGAGCGTTGGCCTGCTATCGGCGCGGGATCTGACATTTCTAGAATGGGCAACGAAAGCCGCTTGCTGCCCATCCGACATAGGTCGTGAGTGAAGTTGCGCATGAAGCCAAAGTCAGTGCAGAGCTAGAATTGGTCATCCATTGGCGATGATTGAAGGTCGGTTTGGGGCGAAAGCCCCCCTTACAACATCCCCGGCACGACCTGATCCGGGGGTCTGTGGCCATCGGCGAAGGTCTTGATATTGATGATGACTTTCTCGCCCATTTCGGTGCGCCCTTCAACCGTGGCCGAGCCCATGTGGGGCAGTAGCACCACGTTGGGCAGTTCGCGCAGGCGGGGGTTTACCTCGTGGCCGTGTTCGAACACATCAAGGCCTGCGCCTGCGATTTCGCCTGCACGCAGGCCGCGGGTCAGGGCGTTTTCGTCGATGACTTCGCCGCGGGAGGTGTTCACGATAACGGCTGAGGGTTTCAGGAGTTTAAGCCTGCGCGCGTTCATCAGATGGAAGGTGGACGGCGTGTGCGGGCAGTTGATGGAAATGATATCCATCCGGCTGACCATTTGGTCCAGGCTTTCCCAATAGGTCGCGTCAAACTCGGCCTCTTGTTCGGGGCGCAGGCGTTTGCGGTTGTGGTAATGGATTTGCATGCCAAAGGCGGCGGCGCGGCGCGCAACGGCTTGGCCAATGCGGCCCATGCCCAAAATGCCAAGCCTGCGGCCACCGATGCGCCCGCCCAGATGGGCCATGGGTGCCCAGCCTTGCCATTTACCAGCCTGCATTTCCGCAAGACCTTGCGGGATTTTGCGGGTGACGGACAGGATAAGAGCGAGGGTCATGTCTGCGGTATCTTCGGTCACCACACCGGGCGTGTTGGACACAAGGATGCCGCGTTGGCGCGCACTTGCCACGTCGATATGGTCAACGCCTGCGCCATAATTGGCGATGAGTTTAAGTTTGTCGCCGGCTGCGGCCAGCAGGTTTGCATCAATCTGATCGGTGACGCAGGGCACCAGAACATCGGCGCGGCGCATGGCCTCGGCCAGTTCTTCGCGGGTCATTCGGGTATCGGGGTCGCGGAGCTCGACGTTGAAAAGCTCTTTCATCCGGGTTTCGACGGATTCGGGCAGGCGTCGCGTCACAACAACACTTAGGCGAGGTGCAGGCATGAAAATCCTCGATTCACTTTCAAATCAGGTTCGTTAGTGGCAAGGTGACGGGAAGCGGGGCGAGGTACAAGCCCCGGCGCGCAATTGATGGGCAACAAAGACGGATCATTGCGGTTTGCGGTGGGCTGGGCAGGACGGGCGGACAAGGTGATGCGGGTTTCGGTGATAATGGTGATGGCATTGCTGGCCTTTGGGGCGAGCGGGGCGATAGCGCAGAATAAGGTGGACGGCGAGGGTGTGGTTCGGGGTGAGGTGACCAATCTGCCCTTGCCGCGCTATGTGTCGCTGAAGACCAATGAGGGCAATGCGCGGCGCGGGCCGGGGTTGACGCATCGGATTGACTGGGTGTTCAGCCGGGCGGGGATGCCGCTGCGGATTACGGCAGAGTATGAGAATTGGCGGCGGATTGAAGATGCCGAGGGTGCGGGCGGCTGGGTGCACTATTCGTTGCTGTCGGGCACGCGGACTGCGTTGGTTGCCGCTGACATGCTGGATTTGCGCGCAACGCCGTTGCTCGAAAGCACGGTGGTTTTGCGAGCAGAGGCAGGGGTGATTGCGCGGATTTTGGAATGCCGCCCGGATTGGTGCCGCCTGAGCATCGCCGATGAAAAGGGTTGGGCGCAAAAGTCTGACTTGTGGGGGGTGGACCCCGGTGAAAGCTTTGATTAGGCACCAAGGTCTGACGCGGCCTTAGGCTGTTCAAGAAAGGCAAGTGATGTCCCTACCTGATGCAAAACGGCTTAATCTGTCGGCGGGTGCGGCCTCGGTGATCGTAGCGACCCTGTTGGTGGTACTAAAGCTGTGGGCGCTCGGGGAAACCGGGGCCCTTTCGGTTGCGGCGTCACTGGCCGATAGTGCGATGGACCTGATGGTAAGCCTTGGCGCGATTGCCGCGATTTTCTATGCCGCGCGGCCACCGGATGAGGACCATGTGTTTGGCCACAACTCGGCCGAGGATCTGGCAGCACTTGGGCAGTCGTTGTTTATATTGATTTCGGCAGGGGTTATCACTTGGGCTGCGGTGCGGCGGTTGATTACCGCACAGCCTGAACGCCTGACGGCCGAGGGCAGCGGGATGATCGCGATGGGGCTGTCGATTGTGCTGACCTTGGCGCTGATTGTCTGGCAAACCCGCGTGGCGCGGCTTACGGGGAACAAGGTCGTCAAGGCGGACAGGCTGCACTATTTGGGTGATCTTTTGCCCAATCTGGGGGCGATTGCGTCGCTTTGGGCGTCTAGCCGCTTTGGCCTGATCCAGATTGACAGTGTTATGGCGCTGGCGGCGGCGGGGATGCTGGCAATCGGGGCGCTGAAAATCGGGGGGAGTGCGTGGGACGCGTTGATGGACCGCGCCGCCGACCCCGAGGTGATTGAGGGTATCGCCACGCTGACCCGCAATTGGCCGGGTGTGCATGGCTTTCATGACTTGAAAACCCGGACAGCGGGCAGCAAGATTTTCGTGCACCTGCATATTGAACTGGACGGTGATCTGACCTTGCGCGAGGCGCATGATATTGGCGCGGGGCTGCGGCGGACCATTTTGCTGGCCTATCCGCAAACCGATGTGATTATTCACAAAGATGTGGCGGGGCGTTGAACGCGGATTTACGCGACTCGGCTGGGCACACGACCTTCAAACCAGCGGAAGGCCAGAACGATGATCCCCGTGATGACCATATAGACCACGGCCAGCAGCAAAAGCGGTTCATAAACAATGAAAGTGTCTTGTCGCACCCGGCTGGCCACGGCGTAGATATCAACCACGGTGATGGTGGCCACCAAGGGCGTGGCCTTTAGCTGCAACACGGTTTCGCCCCCCAAGGTTGGCAAAGCGCGCTGGATGGCGAGGGGCAGCCATATCCGGCGCAGGATGGTCAGGCGGGGCATGCCCATGGCGCGCGCGGCCTCTAGTTGGCCACCCGCCACGCCCTTGAACGCGCCGCGCATTACCTCGCCTTCATAGCCTGCAAAGCTGATTGTCAAGGCAAACACCGCGTAGGGCCAAGCTTGGCGGAGATAGGGCCAAAGCTCGGACTGGCGGATCGCGGGGAATTGCGGGAACAAAGAGCCAAGGCCGTAGTACAAGAGCCAAAGTTGCAGCAAAAGCGGCGTGCCGCGGATGATTGTGCAGAACGCTTTTGCAGGGGCGGCAAGGTACCAAGGACCGGCGGCTTGGGCGAGGCCCAAGGGAATCGCGAGGAAAAAGCCGAAGAATGTGGTGACGGCCAGCAACCAAAGCGTTCGCCAGATGCCTTCGCCAATTAACGGCAGGTATTTGGGCAACCAATCCCAGCGCAGGGTCACGGCGCAAAGCACAACGATTGCAACCGCGATGGCCGCCATAATGATGCGGTGGGTTTGCCAGAACTTGGCGGGTTGGCCGTCGGTGAGTGTGGCGTCTGTCATGACCCTGCCCCGCTGCCGCGTTGGCCGCGCCGCGCCCATTTTTCAATGCGTCCGAAAATGACACCCGACACAAGGGTGATGAGAAGGTAAAGCACGCCTGCGGCAAGGAAAAACGTAAGGAACGCTTTGGTTGATGACGCGGCTTGGCGGGTTTGCAAGGTTAGTTCGGCAAAGCCGACGATGGCCAAAAGGGCGGTGTCTTTGGTGGCGATCAGCCACAGGTTTGCCAGCCCCGGAATAGCATTGGACAGCATCAGGGGCAGCGTAATGCGCCATGCCGTTTTCAAAGGTGGCATGCCCATGGCGCGCGCGGCCTCTAGCTGGCCTGCGGGGACGGCGAGGATTGCGCCGCGGATCACCTCGGTCGAATAGGCACCTTGGACAACGCCCAACACTGCAATGCCCGCTGCCACGCCCGAAATTTGAACGCGGTCATAGCCCATGGCGACCATACCCTGGTTCACCAAATCGGTCACCGCAAAGTAAAGAATAAGGATCAGCACCAGTTCCGGCACGGCGCGCACGACGGTGGTATAAATCGCCAAAAGGTCACAGGTGACCGGGCCGCCGTGGAGTTTGCCAAAAGCGCCGGCTGTGCCGATGATCAGCCCAACCGCATAGGCCCCAAGGGCGATCTGGATCGAATTGACCAGACCGCGCAAGAGGTTAGCACCCCAGCCCGGCGGCTCGTATGCCAGCAGGGCTAGGGTTGGAAACGCATCAATCAGCGTTTCCAGCATATATCAGCCGCCGTAGATCGAGGAAGCGAAGTAGGGCGCGGACACTTTTTCATAAGTGCCATCCGCGATGACTTTGGCGATGCCTGCGTTGAATTTTTCTTTCAAGGCATCGTCACCTTTGCGCAGGCCAACGCCCACACCAAGGCCCAAGATATCCTTGTCATCGGCCACAGCGCCTACGTTCTCGCAGCACGCCCCTGCATCGGATTTCAGGAAATCATCAAGGGCGATACTATCGGCTTGGGTCGCATCAATTCGGCCTGCCACGAGGTCTTGGTTCGCTTCATCCTGGGTTTGATACAACTTGATTTCGGCACCCTTGAAGTGGGTTTGGGCATAGTCTTGGTGCACGGTGGAAACCTGAACGCCGATGATTTTGCCCGCCAGCCCTTCGTCGGTGGGCAGGATGCCCGAACCTTTTGCGGCGACAACAACTGTGGGGGTGTTGTAGTATTTATCTGAAAAATCAATCGTTTGCATGCGGTCGGCGGTGATCGACATGGACGCCATGATCGTATCAATCTGGCCCGAGGTCAGCGAAGGGATGATGCCATCCCATGCCACCGGGGTGATCACGCATTCCATTTCGGCAGCGGCACAGATGGCGCCGATCATGTCAACTTCCCAGCCGACCCAATTGCCCGCCGCATCGGGTGCGGCGAAGGGTGGGTAAGGTTCGGACGCGATGCCGACCTTGACGGGTTCAGCCATCGCGGCGGTGCCAAGGGCGAGAGCGGCGAGGGTGGTTAGGAGTGTCTTTTTCATAGTGTTCCCTTTGTTGTTAGACGATTTTCCGGGTTTTCCCGGTATCTGATTACGCCGGATATCTTTATCCGACGGTTTGTAGAAACTGTTGCAGGCGTTCGGATTTTGGATCGCCAAAGAGGGCTTCGGGCGGGCCTTCTTCCTCTATCTTGCCATTGTGCAGATAGATGACGTGGCTGGCCACCTCTCGTGCGAATTTCATCTCGTGCGTGACAAGGATCATGGTGCGGCCTTCGGCGGCAAGGTCACGGATCACGCCCAGCACTTCGCCCACCAATTCGGGGTCTAGCGCGGACGTTGGTTCGTCAAACAGCATGGCGCGGGGATCGATGGCCAGTGCGCGAGCGATGGCGGCGCGTTGCTGTTGGCCACCGGACATGAAGGCGGGGTAGACATCGGCCTTTTCGGCCAAACCTACGCGGGCGAGCAGGGTCTTGGCTCGATCAATCGCTTGGGCCTTGGGGATGCCGAGGACATGGACCGGTACCTCGATCAGGTTTTCCAGAACGGTCTTATGGCTCCACAGATTGAACTGTTGGAAAACCATGCCAAGGCTTTGGCGCAGATGTTCGATTTGTTTGCGGTTGGCGGGTTGGCCATCAGGGCGCAGGGCCACTTCCTCTCCGCCGATCACGATGCGGCCCGAGGTTGGGGTTTCCAGAAAGTTGATGCAACGCAGCATGGTGGATTTGCCAGAGCCGGAACCGCCGATGATCGCCACCACATCGCCTTGGTGAGCGGTC
>Ga0213861_10003435_pt1 | contig 13061 bp, 11 predicted proteins | sample PICome_4_FD_160110 | JGI IMG/M metagenome (GOLD analysis project Ga0213861, IMG submission 160110) | Coastal seawater microbial communities near Pivers Island, North Carolina, United States - PICO131 | ecosystem: Environmental > Aquatic > Marine > Coastal | place: USA: North Carolina...
GTTATGTAAAAATGCTGCACATATCCATTTGTTTTTGGCGCTTTATCCCACAAATCTTCTCCTGAAGCTGCACTTAAAAAAGCAATATGACTTTGTGCTTTTGCTGCAAACATTTTATTTCCAGATGGTTGCACATTGCTAACAATTGCAATTCCTTGTGGTAAAATTTCAAAGTTAGAAACTGTACCTTTTACTTTACGATCATCTTTCCATAAAGCTTCACCATTTGTGTCTCCAATTTTATGAATTCTAGTATTGTTACCATTGTTTACACTTTCAAAAGCATAAATTTCATTTTCAGTATCATTAGCAACCATCCAACCAACATTTTTTATTTTACTTGTCCATAATTCTTTTCCATCATGACTCATGGCTAAAATTCCTTGTGCAGTAGGAATCAACATTGATTTTTTAAGCATTAATGGAGTGCCAGTTACGCTAAAATCTTTTGCTATACCTACTCTACCAGGTTTGTCTAGGAAAAAAGAATACTCATTTTTTCCAGTTTCTAAATCATACACTGCTATTTTTGGAACTTGACTTTCGAACTTTGCATCACTTTTTTGCAAACCACTTACCACCAATTTGTTTTGTGGTAACATGACATCACAAGTATAAATTTGCTTCCATTCTAAGTCTTCTGAATTGAATAAAACCTTTCCTTTTACATAATCTATCACAGCTCGTTTTGTTTTACCTAATGCACCAAATCCTGTAGATTTTCCTTGAGATACAATAATATAAGGCGTTAAAGGGATAAATTCAGTTTCTTCAGGTTTTAGTTGCCCAAAATTAGTGAAATAAAAAATTGGTTTGGTTTCAGTAGGTTTAATTCCCACTAAACCATCATTGGTAGCCACTACTAAAACACCCCCAACTGTTAATGTCATTTCGTTGATTTTGGCACCCAAATCATAGCTATTTTCAGGAGTTTCTGATTTTTGTGCATTGCTGTTGAAAGCAAATAAGAACAAAAAAATGAATGTAGTTTTAATCAATAGTTTCATAAAATTTAGATTTAAATAAATTGTTTTGTAAAACTATTGAATGACTAAACTTAGGAAAATAAGGCAAATGCCCTAAATTATTTGAATTCGATTTTCTTGGGGAGTTTTACTATATATTTTAAATCTAATTTTAAAGTTCTTATTTAATATTTAAATGCTTCTGATACAAATTTCTCATTATAATTGTTAGTATTAAAAAATAAAAAACCCAAGAAGTATTTCTTGGGTTTTTATTTTAAAATTTATCTATAAACTTATTTAAAGTTGATTTTACGCATACGTAAACTTGCTGGAGTAACCTCTAAATATTCATCATCTCTAATATATTCCATACATTCTTCTAATGAAAAATCTACTTTTGGAGCAATTTTCACACCTTCATCAGTACCAGAAGCTCTTACGTTGGTTAATTTTTTTCCTTTAATAAGGTTAACAGCCATATCATCTTGCTTATTGTTTTCACCAACAACTTGACCAACATAAATCTCCTGATTTGGGTCAATAAAGAAACGACCTCTATCTTGTAATCTATCAATAGCATAAGCTGTTGCTTTCCCTGTTTCTGATGATACAATTGCGCCTTTTAATTCGTCAGCAAACTCACCTTTATAAGGACCATATTCTGAAAAACGGTGATTGATGATTGCTTTACCAGCAGTAGCTGTTAATATTTTGTTTCTTAAACCAATCAATCCTCTTGATGGAATAGTGAATTCTAAATGTTGTAAATCGCCTTTTGGTTCCATTACTAACAAATCACCTTTTCTTAACGAAACCAAATTAATTGCTCTCGAAGAAACATCTTCAGGAACATCAATAGAAAGTGTTTCATAAGGTTCAGATTTTACACCATCAATATCTTTCATGATTACTTTTGGTCTTCCAACTTGCAATTCATATCCTTCTCTACGCATGGTTTCAATTAAAACTGATAAATGCAAAACACCACGTCCAAATACATTGAATTTGTCTTCGGTATCAGTATCTTCCACTCTTAAAGCTAAGTTTTTTTCTGTTTCTTTTTTCAAACGGTCACGTAAATGACGAGAAGTTACAAACTTTCCTTCTTTTCCAAAAAAGGGAGAATTGTTGATAGTAAACAACATACTCATGGTTGGTTGATCTACTTCAATTCTGGGCAATGCTTCTGGATTATCAACATCAGCAATTGTATCTCCAATATCAAAACCTTCAATTCCTGTAATGGCACAAATGTCGCCACTTCTTACTCTAGAAACTTTGGCTTTCCCCATTCCTTCAAAAACATGCAATTCTTTGATACGCACTTTTTTGAAAGAACCATCAGCTTTACACAACATATAATCTTTGTTCTCTTCTAAATCGCCTCTGTACACACGTCCAATAGCAATTCTTCCAGTAAAAGCGGAAAAATCTAAGGATGTAATTTGCATTTGAGGAGTACCAACTCTATAAGGTGCTTCAGGAATAGATTCGATTACAGCATCCAATAAATCAACAATATTGTCTTTAGGCTCTTTCCAATCTGTTGACATCCAACCGTTTTTTGCTGAGCCATAAATGGTTGTAAAATCTAATTGATCTTCTGTTGCCTCTAAAGCAAACATCAAATCGAATACTTTTTCGTGAACCAAATCAGGAGTACAGTTTTCTTTGTCAACTTTATTTACTACAACAATTGGGGTTAAACCCAACTCAATTGCTTTTCCTAATACAAAACGAGTTTGTGGCATTGGGCCTTCAAAAGCATCAACTAACAATAAAACACCATCTGCCATTTTTAATACGCGTTCTACTTCTCCACCAAAATCAGCGTGTCCAGGAGTATCAATTACATTGATTTTTACATCTTTGTAAACTACAGAAACGTTTTTAGAAAGAATAGTAATTCCTCTTTCACGTTCTAAATCGTTGTTGTCTAATAACAAATCTGTACGTTCTTTACGATCGTCTAAGATTTTTGCTTGGTCAATAATTTTATCTACTAATGTTGTTTTTCCGTGGTCAACGTGGGCAATGATTGCGATGTTTCTAATTGATTGCATAAGTGCGTTCTAAAATTTCGTGCAAAAGTAGTGCTTTATAAGTAATTACACGAATTATAAATGATTAATTTAAAAGGTTCTTGAGAATGATGTTTTCAACAAAAAAACAATGATAACTACTTGTTTTTAAATTGTTTAAAAAACATCAAAGAGGGGTTTTGTCTTTTGTTGGATCGTCTCTAAAAGCAGATGGTAAAATATCTGGAATCAGTTTTATCAACAAAGGCAATAACAATGTGCCTCCTGGCAATAAAAAAACCGCCAAAGCAGGAACAGATTTGCAGATATCAATCAAATGAATTTTTATCTTTTCTTTTTCCTCTTCATTAAGTTTTGTTTTGGTAGATTTTTTGATCAAATGCATGGCCTCTTTGCTTTGCGACAATTCTTGGTACAAACGCAATTTGTTTCTTTGCAATAAGGCTTTAATTTCTTCTTTGGTCAACATTTATAATTTTCTTCTTTTTCGCTCTGTAGTCAACAGGTTTAATTCTCTACTTGTTTGTCCTGCAACAGAGGTATTTTCTTCAGCTCTTCTTATCAAATAAGGCATCACATCACGAACAGGACCAAAAGGCAGATACTTTGCAACATTGTATCCTTCTCTTGCTAAATTGAAACTAATGTGATCACTCATACCAAATAATTGACCAAACCACATGCGTTTGTCATTTTTTTCTATCTGATATTTGTTTGCCAATTCCATCAATAAATACGAACTGTTTTCATTATGAGTACCTGCAAATAAAGCCATTTTTGGATGTTCCATGATAAAATTGATGGCAGCATCATAATTATCATCAGTATCTTTTTTAGTGTCGCAAATTGGAGAACGATATCCTTTTTCTTCAGCTCTTTCACGTTCTTTTTCCATATACGCACCTCTTACTACTTTCATTCCAATATGATATCCTTTTTCTTGTGCTTTGGCATACACTTTTTTCAAATAGTCCATTCTGTCATGTCTATACATTTGTAACGTATTGAAAACTATTGCCTTATCTTTATTATAAGTTTCCATTAAATCTTCAATCAATGCATCAGCAGCATCTTGCATCCAGCTTTCTTCAGCATCAATTAATATGGGAACGTTTTTTTCTTGAGCAGTTTTACAAGCTTTATGGAAACGTGCCACTACTCTATTCCACTCTTCTTTTTCTTTAGTGGTAAGTGATTTTTTTTCTGTTATTTTTTGATATAATGCAAAACGCCCAAATCCAGTTGGTTTGAAAACAGCAAAAGGAATGGATTTTTTTTCTTCACAGAAATCAAGAATTTTTAATATTTTTTGTAATGCATCATCAAAACTTGCTTCTTCATCTTTTCCTTCAACAGAATAGTCTAAAACGCTGTAAACATTTCCTTCAGAATACATTTTTTCAATGACAGGCAAGCAATCTTCTTCTGTAACTCCGCCACAAAAATGATCAAAAACTGTAGAGCGAATTAAGCCTTCAATTGGCAAATGCGCTTTTAAAGCAAAATTTGTTACTGCAGAGCCAATGCGAACCATAGGCTCATTTTGAATCATTTTAAACAAAAAATAGGCGCGTTCTAATTGTGAATCAGATTTTAGCGAAAATGCAACTTCAGTATTATCAAAAAGTTTCATAAATTGAAATCAAATAATTTTACAACAAAGATAGTTCAAGACTACAAATAATTAAATTATTTCTTTTTAATTTGCGCATCCAAAATAATCATTCATGCAAACCATTGAAGCAGCCACTTATCCAGTTCATTTTCATCAAAAAGGATACTCAGCACTTTCAAAATTACTGACAGACAAAAAGTATTCGAGTATTTTTATTTTGGTTGATAAAAATACGTTAACTCATTGTTATCCAGTATTTTTAAAAAATTTACAATCAAGTTTTGATTTTCAATTGATTGAAATTCCTTCAGGAGAAGTACATAAAAATTTAGAAACTTGTATTGCTGTTTGGAACAAAATTACGGCTCTTGGCGCAGATAGAAAAAGTCTTTTAATTACTTTAGGAGGTGGTGTTATAACTGATTTGGGTGGCTTTGTAGCGTCATGTTTTAAACGCGGAATTGATTTTGTTAACATACCAACTACTTTATTATCTATGGTTGATGCTTCTGTTGGTGGAAAAACAGGTGTTGATTTGGGTGTGTTAAAAAATCAAATTGGCTTGTTTGCAAATCCTCAAATGGTGATTGTTGATGATGAGTATTTGAATACTTTATCTCCTCGTGAAGTGACTTCGGGTATGGCAGAAATTATCAAATATGGCCTAACTTACGATATGAAACTATTCAATCAAATAAAAGAGTCTAAAGAACAACAAATCAACGAATTAATTCATAGATCTATTGAAATAAAAAACGAAGTAGTTTTGCAAGATCCAAAAGAAAAGCACTTGCGAAAAATCTTAAATTTCGGTCATACTTTGGGGCATGCAATTGAATCTTTTTATCTAGAATCTTCAACGAAAGAAACGCTAACTCATGGAGAAGCAATTGCCATAGGAATGATTTGCGAAAGCTATATTTCATCAAAATTATTAAACTTTTCACCTTTAAAAGTTGCTGAAATTAAAGAGACTATTTTATCTATTTACCCAAAAATTATTTTAGATAAAAATGATTTTTCTGACATTATGGAGTTGTTAAAACACGACAAGAAAAATGTAAGTGGCAATGTAAATTTCGTATTACTTTTTGATTTTGAAGACTATAAAATTGATTGTAAAGTGTCTGATGAATTGATTATTGAAAGTTTGGAATTTTATAATTTATAGTTAAAATTCAAGATTCAAAGTTTTCTAATTTATTGAAAATCAAGTATAAAAAAACGTGTAAAAAATAATTTTTACACGTTTTTTTTATGAATAAGTATTATTTAAATTTTAGTAACTTTTACAGCATTCATACCACGCATACCTTTTTCTAATTCAAAAGAAACTTTGTCATTTTCTGCAATTTGATCAATCAAACCACTTACATGCGTAAAATATTTTTCGTTATTTTCTGTGTCAATAATAAAACCAAAACCTTTTGATGTATCAAAGAAAGATACTTTTCCTTTTCTTACAGGATCTTCTTGAGGCAAATCTTCTTTTTTTGTTACGGAAATTTGAATATCTTCCAATTCATATTCCACTTTCATAGTTGGATCTGGTGGAGTATCTGTTAAGTTTCCATTGTGGTCAACATAAGCAAATTGGATACCTCCTTTTCCATTTTCTTCTCTGTCCGCTTTTCTAGCGTCCATTTTTTTCTGTTTGTCTTGACGTTTCTTTAAACGTTTTTTCTCTTTTTCGGTTTTACTAAAGGTTTGTTGCGATTTAGCCATTTAAAATGTTAAGTAATCTAAATTAATAATGATGTTAAGGTAAAATACTTAACGGAAAATGAGATAAACACTAAAGTTATTCTAAGTTGGGTGTGAAGTATTTTTAATACTGCAAATATACTTATAAATATCGAGATTGTAAATTCTTTTTATTTATGTTAAAAAAAATATAAATAACCGAATAATAGTTTTATATGATAGCAATACTATTATATTTGCAATCAAATTTTAAAATATGAGAAATTTATTATCAGCCCTAAAAATTGCTGTACCTGATAAAATATTCATCAAGGATCCTGAAACTTCCGATCTTGGAAAAAAAATCATCGAGCACAGTATTTATCTAATTGATGAAGTTGGTTTTGAAAGTTTTACTTTTAAAAAATTGGGATTGAAAATAGGTTCAAACGAAAGTTCTATTTACAGATATTTTGAAAGTAAACACAAATTGTTATTGTATTTAACTTCTTGGTATTGGGCTTGGTTAGAGTATCAATTAGTAATTGAAACTTTTAGCATATCAGATCCAAAAGAAAAATTAGAAAAAGCAATTAGTATTGTAACTAGAACTGTTGAAGAGGACTCAAATTTTTCTCATATCAATGAAATTTTATTGTATAAAATTATTGTAAATGAGAGTTCTAAATCATTTTTAACAAAAAATGTTCAACAAGAAAATAAAAGTGGTTACTTTGAAGTATACAAACGTTTGGTTACAAGGATAGAAGAAATGATTATAAATATTGAACCTTCTTATCCATTTGCTTTGAGTTTATCAAGTACCATTGTTGAAGGCAGTTTGCATCAACATTTTTTACAAGAACATTTTCCTTCGATTACAAATTGTGGAAATGAAGTTTCACCAACCACATTTTTTACAAATTTAGTTTCTAAAACTTTAGGATATACCAATGAATAAAGAACAATTAACTCCTTGGCAACGATTTTTAGGTTTGCTTAAATTAGAAAAAAGAGAAATTTTTCAAATTTTTTATTATGCAATTTTTGGTGGAGTTGTATCCTTGTCGTTACCACTTGGAATCCAGGCAATTATCAATTTAATTCAGGGAGCACAAGTTTCTACTTCATGGGTGGTTTTGGTAATTTTAGTAACTATTGGGGTAACTTTTACAGGTGCTTTGCAATTAATGCAATTGCGAATTATAGAAACTATCCAAAAGCGAATTTTTGTAAGAGCTTCATTCGAATTGAGCTATCGTTTTCCGAAAATTAAAATGATGGAATTGCGTAATTATTATCCACCAGAATTGGCAAATCGCTTTTTTGATACTTTAACCATTCAAAAAGGGTTATCAAAAATTTTGATTGATGTACCAACAGCTGTGTTACAAATTCTTTTTGCACTGATGTTGTTATCATTTTACCATCCTTTTTTCATCATTTTTGGATTGTTATTATTGCTGTTAATATTTGTTGTTTTCAAATTTACTGCAAGTAAAGGATTGGAAACTAGTTTAATAGAATCAAAAAACAAATATAAAGTTGCACATTGGATACAAGAAGTTGCAAGAACTGTGGTAAGTTTTAAACTTTCAGGAACTACAAATTTAGCAGTAACTAAAAACGATGAATTGGTAAATAAATATTTAGAAGCTAGAGAAAATCACTTTAAAATTTTGATTCTCCAATTTACGCAAATGATTGGTTTCAAAGTTATTGTTACAGCAAGTTTGTTATTGATTGGTGGTGCTTTAGTGTTAAGCCAAGAAATGAATATTGGACAATTTGTTGCAGCAGAAATCATCATTCTTTTGGTAATTGCATCTGTAGAAAAACTGATTGTTGGATTAGAATCTTTTTATGATGTGCTTACATCCATCGAAAAAATTGGTCAAGTTGTTGACAAAAAAATGGAAGATCAAGATGGAGAAAAACCAGTTTTTAAAGATGAAATGCTTATTGAACTTGACAATGTTTCATATGAAGTTAAAAACCGAGAGAAATTTATAATTAAAGATGTATCTTTTAAAATTGAACCAAGAAGTAGAATTTTAATTACTGGTGAAAGTGGTTCTGGAAAATCGAGTTTATTGCGTTTGATTTCTGGAATTATCGAACCAACTGCTGGATATATTTATGTAAATAATTTCTCTTTAAATAGCTTATTTTTAAATCATTACCGATCTAAATTAGGCATGTCATTATCCGAAGAAACTCCTTTTGAAGGAACCATAAGAGAAAACTTAATTTTTAGTAATGACAAATTTAAAGATGATAAAATTTGTGAAATTTTAGAAATTGTTGGTTTAGGTCAGTTTTTAAAAGAACAACCAAAAGGATTAGAAACTGTAATAAAAACCGAAGGAAAACAAATTTCTCATACAGTTGCAAAGAAATTAATTTTAGCAAGGGCTATTGTTAAAGAGCCAAAATTATTAGTGCTTGAAGATCCTTTAGATCAATTTAATTTAGAAGAAACAGTTCGAATTATTGATTATTTGACTGATGTTTCAAGACCTTGGTCATTGATTGTAGTAAGCAGTAAAAAAAGCTGGAAAACGAAATGTAGTAAAATTATTACACTCGAAAACGGAAAAATTAAATCTATAAAATAATAACGATGTTAAATATATCTAACAACGAGTTGTACAAAACAGTAGATTTAACAACTTATAAATCAGGGAAATCTATTTTTACCAAAGAATACTACAAAGTATTGAATAAGTTTTTATTGGTATTTGCCATCTTTGTGTTGATCATTCTATTTTTACCTTGGACACAAAATATCACTGGAAATGGTTTGGTAACAACCTTAACTCCTGAACAAAGACCACAAACAATTCAATCACAAATTCCTGGAAGAATTGAAGAATGGTATGTAAGAGAAGGAGATATTGTGAAAAAAGGAGATACCATTTTACGTATTTCAGAGATTAAAAGTGAGTATTTTGACGAACTTTTGATAGAAAGAACAAATCAACAAATCAATGCAAAATCATCGTCTGTAAACGCATATGATTTTAAAGTTCAAGCTCTAGAAAGACAAATAGAAGCTTTAATTGAAGAGCGAAAACTAAAACTAGAACAAGCTCAAAATAAACTTTTACAGGCCAAACTAAAAGTTAAAAGTGATAGTATTGATTTTGAAGCTGCCAAAACGAATATCACCATTGCTCAAAGACAATACAACCGAACTGAAACTTTAGAAAAAGAAGGTATTTTGGCAACTAAAGATGTAGAAGAAAAACGTTTGAAATTGCAAGAAACTCAAGCGAAATTAATCTCTCAAGAAAACAAATTATTAGCATCAAAAAATGAAGTAATCAATGCTAAAGTAGAAATTTCGACAGTAAAAGCTAGTTATGCTGATAAGATTTCGAAAGCTCAATCTGATAAATTTACAGCAGAATCAAGTGGTTTTGAAGCAGTTGCTGAAGTATCAAAATTAGAAAACACCAATAGCAATTATAAAGTACGAAATAGTTTGTTATACATTACTGCACCCCAAGATGGTTTTATCAATAAAGCCATTAAAGGTGGAATTGGAGGTACTTTTAAAGAAGGCGAAGATTTAGTGGGTATTATGCCTGCAAAATATGATTTGGCAGTTGAAACTTTTGTAAGGCCTATTGATTTGCCTTTGTTACATATTGGCGAAAAAGTTCGAGTTCAATTTGATGGTTGGCCAGCAATCGTATTTAGTGGTTGGCCAAACGTTTCTTACGGTACTTATGGTGCTGAAGTGATTGCTATTGAGCGTTTTATCTCAGATAACGGAAAATACAGAGTGTTGTTAGCACCTGATAAAACCGATCATACTTGGCCTGAAGTACGCATTGGTTCAGGTGCAAGAACCATTGCATTATTAGAAGATGTGCCAATTTGGTTCGAACTTTGGAGACAGCTAAACAGCTTCCCTCCTAACTATTATCAACCTGAAAGTAAGTCAAAAGAAGTCTCCAAAGAGAAAAAATAACACATGAAAAAGTATTTTTTACTATTATTTTTATTGATGTTTACAAGGCTTTCTGCGCAAGAAAATCTGACTTCTATAATGACCTTGGCTGAGTTTTTGGGGTATGTAAAAACCTATCATCCTATTGTTAAACAAGCTAATTTGGTTATTAATAATAGCGAAGCCAAATTATTAAAAGCAAGAGGTGCCTTTGATCCAAAAATTGAAGTTGATTTTGATAAAAAACAATTCAAAGATACAGAGTATTACAATAAATTGAATGGCGCTTTTAAAATTCCTACTTGGTATGGAATTGAACTAAAAGCAAATTTTGAAAACAATGATGGAACCTACTTAAATCCTGAGGCCTTAGTTCCTAGTGATGGTTTATATGCTGCTGGAATATCAGCTTCATTACTCAGAAATTTCGTGATTAACGAACGAATGGCCTCTTTAAAACAGGCAAAATTATTCATCAATCAAGCCAAAGAAGATCAACAAATTTTAGTGAACGAAATTTTATATAACGCTTCACTATCATATTTTGATTGGTTAAAAACGTACAATGAAAAACGTATTTATGAAGATTTTTTAGAGAATGCTCAAATTCGTTTTAATGGTGTTAAAGAATCATTTTTTCAGGGAGATAAACCTGCTATTGATACACTTGAAGCAGGTATTACTTTGAATGACAGAAAGTTGAATTTAGAAAAAGCACGAATCAAATATGTAAAAGCTTCTTTGGAGTTGTCTAACTTTTTGTGGCTCAATGACAACACACCTGTTGAATTGAAAGAAAACATTATTCCTGATGTAAATAGCCTAGAAACGGTTGATACAAGCCTGAATATTGCACTATTTAATGATGCTGATTTTGACATTAATAATCATCCAAAAATTAAATCTTTAGAGTTTAAAATTGAAAGTTTAAATGTAGACAAAAACTTAAAAATGAACAACTTACTACCAAAATTGGACGTGCAATACAACTTTTTAACGCAAACGCCTAGAGTTGCCAATTCATTAATAGTTGACAATTTTAAAGCAGGCATTAACTTTCAACTACCTTTATTTTTAAGAAAAGAACGAGGTGATTTAAAATTGGCAAGAATCAAATTACAAGAAACAAAATTTGAAAATGAAGTAGCAAAAGTTACCATAAAAAACCAGGTAAATGCAGTACAACAAGAATTGAGTTCGTTCATTACACAAACCAATTTTATTAATGGAATTGTAAGAGATTATAGCACTTTGTTGAATGCAGAAGATCGCAAATTTTTTATGGGTGAGAGTTCGTTGTTTTTGGTAAATTCTCGTGAATCAAAATTGATTGAATCCAAACTAAAAGCTATTGACATTCAAAATTTATTTTTTAAAACCAAAGCAAAATTATTCAAAGCTGCTGTAATTTCTATTGCTGAATAAGAGTTTGAAAATTTTAAAACGTTTGTATGTCTCTATTGTTTTTAACCACTGAAAACTTCGGTTTTATAAAAAATTTAATTCTTAATTCTTAATTCTTAATTCTTAATTCTTAATTCTTAATTCTTAATTCTTAATTAATTTTTCATACATTTAGTCATCAATTAAAAAACTACTAATTATGACACAAAATTCAAACAAACCAGCTACTTCTTTTTGGGTAATTGGGGTTTTAGCACTCATTTGGAATGCTCTAGGCGTAATGGCATATCTTGGTCAAAAACTTATGACCGATGAAATGAAAGCCATGATACCTGCTGATCAATTAGAAATTATTGAAAACACGCCAGCTTGGGCTACAGCTGCTTTTGCGATTGCAGTTTGGTTCGGATTGTTGGGCTGTATTGTATTGTTAATGCGAAAAAAAATCGCTAAATTGCTATTTATCATATCATTAGCAGGAGTTTTAGTTCAGTTAATATATAATTTATTCCTGACAAATGCGATGGAAGTTTTTGGAAATCAAAGTTTGATTCAGCCATTAGTTACAGTAAGTGTTGGCTTATTTTTAATTTGGCATGCTAAAAAATGTGCTGATGACGGAATTTTATCGTAATCACTAAAAAAGCTGCTTCACGCAGCTTTTTTTATTCAAATAATGCAGCTAAAAATTCAGCTACACATGCTGGTTTTTCTTGCCCTTTGATTTCTATGGTACACAAAAAAGTAATTTTAATTCCATTTGTACCTAAATCTTCAATTTCTTTTACAGAGGCATGCATTCTCAATTCACTGTTTACAGGAACAGGATTGGGAAAACGAACTTTGTTTAAACCATAATTCAAGCCCATTTTTACGCTTTTAATAATAAAAAGTTCTTCTAATAATTTTGAAATCATAGAAACAGACATAAATCCATGAGCTACTGTACTTTTAAACGGACTTTCTTTTTTGGCTCTTTCCACATTTACATGAATCCATTGTTTGTCAAGTGTGGCATTCGCAAAATCGTTGATCATCTCTTGAGTTATTGTATACCAATTTCCAGTTGGTAAATTTTTATTTAGCATTGTTTTAAATGCTGATAAATTTTCAAATTCTAATAATTCCATTTACTTTTATTTTTAGTAATTTATAGTTATATGTTATTTCGATTAAGTAAATTAGTCAAATTTTTCAACTTATGAAACCAATCTTATCATTTATTTTTCTTTTATCATTTTCAATACAAAGTCAAACTAATCCTCAATGGATAAGGCATTCAGCTCTTTCTCCTGATGGAACTCAAATTGCCTTTACGTATAAAGGTGATTTATACAAAGTGAGTACAAATGGTGGAACTGCAACACAGCTTACTTTTCACAGTGCGCATG
>Ga0213861_10003437_pt1 | contig 13058 bp, 10 predicted proteins | sample PICome_4_FD_160110 | JGI IMG/M metagenome (GOLD analysis project Ga0213861, IMG submission 160110) | Coastal seawater microbial communities near Pivers Island, North Carolina, United States - PICO131 | ecosystem: Environmental > Aquatic > Marine > Coastal | place: USA: North Carolina...
ATACATTGGTATATTACAATCCAACGAAATTTCATCTAACAATTGTTTTCCTTTCGCTTTTAAATGATTGTAAATGATTTGTTCTTGGTCTGTTAACGTGATGAAAAGTTCTTGCTGAATGGCTTTTTGAGGTGTTGAAATCACATCCCAATTGAGCATTTTTACAATATCTTCGCTAGATGTTAGCAATACTGCTTGATTATTTTTAATCAAATTATTACAGCCTTTGCTATACAAATCAGTAGTTCTTCCTGGCAATGCAAACACTTCTCTATCATACGAATTGGCAATATCTGCAGTAACTAACGAGCCACCTTTATCAGCACTTTCTATAATGATAGTCGCTTGAGAAATTCCTGCCACTATTCGATTTCTCTTTAAAAAATTTTCTCTTAATGGATTTTCTTCAAAACCAAATTCTGTGTAAAATCCGCCATTATCCATTACTTGACGCATGTATTTTTTATGCACTTTTGGGTAAATTTGTTCAAAACCATGAGCCAATACTGCAATGGTTTGCAAACCGTTTTTGATAGCTGCTTTGTGTGCACAAATATCAACACCATAAGCAAATCCACTGACAATTATTGGGTTATAAACCGCCAATTCTTCGATCATTTTTTCGCAAAAATCTTTTCCATACGTACTCATATTTCTAGTTCCAACAATCGACAATATTTTATTGTTTTGCAAATTGATATTGCCATCTTTGAATAGCAAAATAGGACTATCAATACATTGATGTAGGTTTTTTGGATAATCTGCATCTAAAAAATAAACTGCTTCATAGTTGTTTTGCTCAACAAAAGCCAATTCTTGCGCTGCTAATTTGATATTTTCTTTGTCAAATAAATGCTGAATTGCAAAACTTCCAATACCGTTTATTTTTTGAAGTGTAGACGGTTTTTCTTTAAAAAGCTGTTCAACATCACCTACAGCTACTATGAGTTTTTTTGCTAAAATATCGCCAATTGCTTTGCTTTTTTGCAGTCGCAAAATGGCTAGTAATCTTTCTTTTTCCAAGACATTCAATTTTATCGAACAAGATATAGAATTTTGTTGATAAATTTTTATCGATTTTCTTCTGTAAAAAATCAAAAAAAACTATATTTGTTTTATGAATTTAGCAACATACATCAAAGATTTATTATACAGATACGATTGTGTAATTGTACCTGATTTTGGCGGATTTGTTACGAAAAGAATTAGCGCGAAAATCAATGAAAATACACATCAATTTTTTCCACCATCAAAGCAACTTTCTTTCAATAGAAACTTGAATAATAATGATGGATTATTGGCAAATTACATTGCTTCTGTTGAACATATTTCCTTTGAAAAAGCTTCTAATGCCATTGCATTATCTGTCATTAAATGGCAAAATGAAATTCAAACAAAACCTATTGATTTAGAAGGTATTGGTGTTTTAAAATTGAATGAAAATCGTCAAATCATTTTTGAACCAACATCTCAAGTTAATTTTTTAGCAGACTCTTTTGGATTGCATTCTTTTGAAAGTTCGGCTATCAAAAGATACCAACAAGAAGCTAAAAATATCATTCAATTAGAAACTAAAAAAGATAAAAAAGGCATTCCTACTTTTATAAAATACGCTGCTTCTGCTGCAATTTTAGTAGCTTTAGGAGTTTCTTTGTATTCAAATTACGAAGCTTCTCTTCAAAAAGAAGTATTTGCTAAGCAACAAAAAGCTATAGAGAAAAAAATACAAACAGCCACTTTTGTAATTTCAAATCCATTACCAACGATTGATTTGACTGTTGCTAAAGAACTTCCAAAACCATATCATGTGGTTGCAGGTGCTTTTCAAAATCCAGAAAATGCTGAAAGAAAAGTTTCACAACTGAAAGCTGAAGGGTATAATGCGACGATTATTGGTGTTAATAAATGGGGATTGACTCAAGTTGTTTTTGCTAGTTTTTCTGATAAAAATGAAGCAACTAACTATTTATACAAAATTCAAAAAACGACTTCTAAAGACGCTTGGTTACTGATTAAAAACTAGTTTTTTAATGCGTTGATGCCTATCTTTGCAGAAATTATTTTTAATGGAAGCAAAAACACCAAACGATTCTTTGACAATTCTTACGGATTTAGTATTGCCTGGCGAAACCAATTATTTAGACAATCTTTTTGGAGGAGAATTATTAGCACGAATGGACAGAGCTTGTAGCATTGCTGCGAGGCGTCATTCCAGAAGAATTGTAGTTACTGCCTCTGTAAATCATGTAGCTTTTAACAAATCTGTTCCTGTAGGAAGTGTGGTTATTTTAGAAGCAAAAGTTTCTAGAGCTTTTAAAACTTCCATGGAAATTTATGTAGATGTTTGGATTGAAGATCGCCAATCAGGACAAAAAACGAAAGTAAATGAAGGGATTTACACATTTGTTGCTGTTGATGAAACCGGGAAACCTGTTCAAATACCTCAAATTATTCCAGAAACAGATTTAGAAAAAGAACGTTTTGATGGTGCTTTGCGAAGAAAACAACTCAGTTTAATTTTGGCTGGAAAATTAAAACCTAGTGAAGCAACTGAGCTAAAAGCATTGTTTTTATAAAATCAACTTGATTGATTAAAATTAGTTAGTAATTATTTACCGCTAAAAAAAATACCTATATGAAAGAACTTCAAGAATTTTTCGTGAATTTTAAAACTATTGAATCAATTATTGTGATTGCTTTAGGAACTTTATTGCGAATTTTAGCAACAAAATCGCTCACCAATGTTCGAAAAAAATTTGGATTTCAAAAAAATAGAGTGATTCTCATCAATAAAATTATAACTGTTTTAATTTACGCCTCTGTTATCGTTATCATTTCTTTTATTTGGGGTGTAGATGAAAAAGAATTATTTTTATTTGTTTCCTCATTCTTAACCATTTTAGGGATTGCTTTTTTTGCACAATGGTCTATTTTATCCAATATCACAGCAGGGTTAATTCTCTTTGTAAATTATCCTGTAAAAATTGGTGACACCATAACAATATTAGAAAAAGACAATAATGTTAGTGGCGAAATCAAAGACATTGGGGCATTTTTTATTACGCTGAAAACAGAAGAAAATGAATTTGTAACCGTTCCAAATTCGATTATTTTACAGAAAAACATCAAATTTCAATCGAAATAAAATAAATTATCTAGGTAAAATCCATTCAGAAGGATTTAAACGAGTTGTATTTTTAAATACCACAAAAATAAGTGTTGTTTTGTTTGATAACTTGTCTGTAAAAATTTGTCCAATTCGTTGACCTGTAGTTACTTTATCACCTTTTTTAACCAATAAGTTTTCTAAGTTATTATACGAAGTGATAAAATTTCCATGCCTAATCAATACATTTTTCACACCACCTGAACCAACTAAAACATTCATTACTTCGCCATTAAAAATCGCATTTGCATAACTCCCATTACTTGTAACGATGTGCAATCCAGAGCTTGTAATGGTAATTCCTGGGAAAGTTGGGTGAGGTTGATCACCAAATTTACGAACCACAACTCCCTCTTTTACAGGCCAAGGCAACCTGCCTTTATTACTTGCAAATTCATTTGCCAATGCTTTTGCTTCGGGTGTTAAAAAAAACTCATCTTTGGTGGCTTTTACATCCTTTTTTACAATTTTTCTATTGGCTCTTTCAATTTCTTCTTTAATTAATTTATCAATTTTGGCAACAATCAATTTCTCGTCATTGATTCTTTTTTGGATGTCTTTTTTGTATTGAGATTCTTTCTTTTTGATGATTGCTAGATAATTTTCTTGTTTCAATCTATCCAATTCCATCTGTTTTTTCTCTTCTTCCTCAGAAGCTAACAAGGTTTCCTTTTCACGTTTTTGAAGGGTTAATGCATCAAAAAGTTTTTTTACTTCAGTAGATTGCACCACAATTTCTTCTCCTTGTTTTTTACGAAAAGAAGTGTATTGTTTCATATACTCTAATCGTTTGTACGCTTGATAAAAATTTTGTGAAGACAAAATAAACATCAATCTACTTTGTTGCGATTTACTTCTGTATGATTTGTAAATCATATCCCCATAATCTGCTTTTAAATCGGTCAATTTTTTATTTAACCTATTTAATTCGCGTTGTTTCTCAGTTATTTCTATCGATAATAACAATGCTTCTTGTTGCATTGTTGCAATTAATTTGTTTCGAACTTCAATTTTTTGTTTGATATCTTTCAAATCATCCATGGCATTTTGCTCCTTTTTTTGCTCATTAAAAAGCAATTTATTGAGCTGCACAATTTCGGCTTGGTATTTTTTACGCTGTTCTTCTAATTGTTTTCTAGTTTGTCCAAAACTTGAAAAACCAATCAACAAAAAAAGAAAAAAAAGGATGTAAACTGATTTGTTTTTCATTAGAATTCTATTCTTTTATACCCTTTTGGAATTTCGAAAAGAGGATTGAATGTGGTGTTAAAAACAACTGATTTGTAAATTAAATCAATATTGGTAACTGAATTTGCTGCTTTTGCAATGATTTTTATTTCTTCAGGAAAAGCAGTTTTCTCAATATTAGAATATCCGCTATAATTAATGTCTAAACGCATATTTTTTTCATCATTTACAATCGTTTGACTTTCTAATTTAAAATGAGATGGATTAATTTTATAGAAAATTGTAAATAATTCCGATTGTTTTTCAGGAGATAAAACATAGGTATTATTAAAAATTTCTAATTGTTGTTTTTCCTTTTTTACATTTTGTAAGGCTTGCCCTAAAAATAAATTTTGAAGCTGTTCAAAGTTAATTTCAACGCCTAATAATTCTTTGAGCAATGAAAAATCTCCTTCAAAATAGTTTTTTGCAAATGGCGAATAATAACTAACTGAAGTTGGTGTAATTTTCGCTTTAAAAACAGTGATAAATTTAGTGCCTTTAATGTGAATTACCTTGTCTTTTTCAATCTGCAAATTCACAGATAAACTTTGATTTGTTTTGCCATTATCAAAATTCACTTTTAGTTTTGCATCAATTGATTTTTTATCAAAATTTGCATCCACATGTTTTTTGGCCACTTTTTTAGCGGAAGTTTCAGAGGCAATTGCAGTTTTATCAACCATACTTTTAGTGGATTTGCAAGAAGTGAATAAAAGTATAAAAATGACACTATATATAAAAAACCTCATGACCTAACTTTTCAAATTGGTTGCTTTTTGTAAAAATTTTTTCTCTTCAATGGTATTTCCTAAACCTTTGTATGCTTTTGCAATTTCAGTATAAAAATCAATTTCCATAGATTCATCAATCACAAAATCCAAGCCATTTTTTAGAGAATTTAACGCTTTTTGAAACTCTTTTTGGTGATTCAATGCTTTACCATATTGTAAATACACCAAAGGTTGTTCAGGAAAAAGTGTGATGCCTTCTTTGCTAAACTTTAATAAATCATCAAAATTATTCTCAGATTTCTGTAAAATTTTTTCTAAAATCTGATAGGATTTGTCGTTTTCAAACTGAAGTTTTAAACCTTCCACATCTTCTAATCTTATCTCTTTTACCTCTGGAACTTTGCTATTATCCAACCTATTTTTTAAAAATGAAAACTCGGATGACAATCCTGTTTCTTTTTCTAAGGTTGATAATAAGGCTGATGCTTCTTTCAATTGATTGTTCATAAAATACAATCGCACCAAATATTCTCGTTCTTTTGGATGAAGAGCTGCTATTTTTTCTTGAGTTTTTACTGCTTCCGAAAAATTAGATTCTCGTTCAAAAATCGTTACTAAATGTTTCAACATCCATAAATTTTCAGGCTCATTTTGCAAGGCTCTTTGCACATATTCTTTCGCTAAAGCAAAATTATTAAGAGCGTAATAATTTTTTGAAAACTCAAAAAAAACAGCCACTTGATTTTCTAAAATTTGATTGCAACTTTCTAAATTTTCTATTGCTTTTTGGTAATTTTCAATGGATTTTTCTGATAATGCCTTGAAAAAGAACTCTTGGAATTTAATTGTTTTTTCTTCTGTTAAATCTTTTTTATCAGGAATACTATCTTGAGAAAATGTATATGAACTGCTAAAAAATAGAGATACAAACAAGCAGAAAAAAGGCAGCAAAGACACTTTTTTAGCTGTTTTATGATGTTGTATCGCTACTTTTTGATTCATATTTATGTCAATTCTGTGTAATCTCCAATACTTACTGAGGTAAATTTTCCGTTATAAATAGCATGATTTCCAATCATTGCATTGTTTAAATCAGCATTTAAAATGGTTACATTACTTTGTATTAACGAATTTTCGATGGTTGAATTGTTTACAACACTATTGGCACCTAAAGAAACATAAGGCCCTATTTTTGAATTGGTTACAACTACATTTTTCCCAATAAAACATGGCTGAATGATTTCTGAATTGTTCAAAACAACATCTTCTGAAACCAAATTATTTCCAGCTGCATGTTCAAAACCCAATACTTGTTTGTTGGTATCAACAGTTGGATCTTTTTTGCCACAATCCATCCAAGCAGATACTTTTCCAGGAATGAATTTTGCACCTTGTTTTTTTAATGATTCTAACACATTTGTTAATTGATATTCGTTGTTTTCACGCAAATCATTATCAATTAAATATTGAATTTCTTCTAAAAGTTTTTCACCACTTTTAAAGAAATAAATTCCAATAATTGCCAAATCAGATACAAAATCTTTGGGTTTTTCTATAAAATCAGTAATAAATCCGCCTTCTAATTTTACCACGCCAAAAGCACTTGGATTGTCAACTTTACTCACCCAAATTGCACCATCAGCATTGGTATCTAAAGTAAAATCAGCTTTAAAAAGGGTGTCTGCATACGCAACAACACAAGGTCCACTTAAAGATTCTTTTGCGCAATAAATAGCATGTGCAGTTCCAAGTGCTTCATCTTGCACATATACACTTCCTTTTGCACCTAATTCAGCAGCGATTTTTAATAATTTTTGTTCAGTATCTGCAGGAAAACCTTTTGCTGTTGGACCAATAATAAAGGCAATTTCATCAATATTTTGATTGATAACACCTGCAATATCTTCTACCAAACGTTGCACAATTGGTTTGCCAGCAATTACAGTAAGTGGTTTAGGAACCGTCAACGTATGAGGTCTTAAACGCGAACCAATTCCTGCCATTGGAACTATTATTTTCATGTAAATATTTTTTTCAAATTTGATGCAAGATAGTATTAATTTGAGGGAACTTAAAATACTTTTTGATTATAAAACAACCAAAAAATTAACATTTATTGATACGAATGATTTTACAAAAACAACCGAATTAACTGTGTTGTTTTTCGTTTCTTTGCTGAAAATTTAAAAAAAGTGAATTATTTATCAGTAGAAAATATCTCGAAATCGTATGGAGAACGTGTGTTGTTTGAAGACATTTCGTTTGGCATCAATAAAGACCAAAAAGTAGCCTTTGTAGCGAAAAATGGAAGTGGAAAAACATCGATTTTAAATATGATTGCTGGTTTAGACACTCCTGATAGAGGTCAAATTATCCGTAGAAAAGAAATTTCAATGGCATATTTATCACAAAATGATGTGTTGAATCCTGATTTGACAATTGAAGAAACGATTTTTGCAACCGAAAATAAAATACTTTCTATTGTAAATCAATATGAAAAAGCGTTGAAAAATCTTGAGGATACTGAAGCATACCAAAAAGCGTTTGAGTTGATGGAGCAATACAATGCGTGGGATTTTGAAACGCAATACACACAAATTTTATCAAAATTAAAAATTGATGACTTAAGTCAGAAAGTTTCTTCTCTTTCTGGAGGACAAAAAAAGCGCGTTTCATTGGCAATTGTATTGATTCACAAACCTGATTTTTTGATTTTAGATGAGCCAACAAATCACCTAGATTTAGAAATGATTGAATGGCTGGAAGCGTATTTTGCGAAGGAAAAAATTACCCTTTTTATGGTAACTCACGACCGTTATTTTTTAGAACGTGTGTGTAATGAAATCATAGAATTGGATGAAGGAAACATCTATAAATACAAAGGAAATTATTCTTATTATCTTGAGAAAAAAGAAGAACGCATTCAATTAGAGCAAGTTACCACAGAAAAAGCAAAAAACTTATTCAAAAAAGAATTGGATTGGATGCGCAGACAACCCAAAGCACGAACTACCAAATCAAAATCGCGTATTGATGATTTTTATCAAATCAAAGAAAAAGCGCAACAACGAAGAACAGAGCATAAAGTGCAGTTGGAAATCAATATGGAGCGTTTGGGAAGTAAAATTTTAGAGCTGCATAAATTGAAAAAATCGTATGGAGAAAAGAAAATTTTAGACGGTTTTGATTATGTGTTTAAACGTGGAGAACGCATTGGAATTATAGGAAAAAATGGGACTGGAAAATCGTCCTTTTTAAATATCATTACCGAAAAAAATCCTTTAGATGCTGGTACAGTTTCTATTGGTGAAACTATTAAATTTGGCTATTATACACAATCAGGGATTGTGGTTAAAGAAGGGCAAAAAGTAATAGAAGTCATCAAAGAATTTGGGGAATATATTCCGCTTAATAAAGGTCAAAAAATATCAGCATCACAATTGTTAGAACGCTTTTTATTCGACAAGAAAAAGCAATACGATTTTGTTGAAAAACTATCAGGAGGCGAACAAAAACGTTTGTATTTGTGTGCTGTGTTGATTCAAAATCCGAATTTTTTGATTTTAGATGAACCAACAAACGATTTGGATGTTGTCACCTTAAATGTCTTGGAAAATTTTTTGTTAGATTATCCTGGAAATTTGTTGGTAGTTTCTCACGATCGTTATTTTATGGACAAAATTGTAGATGCTCTTTTTGTATTTCGAGGTGAAGGAGTTGTAGAAACTTTTCCTGGAAATTACTCCGATTTTAGAGCCTATGAAGATTCAACTCCGAAAGAAAAAATTGAAAAAATTGTCGTTGAAAAAATAGCAACTGAACCTACAAAAAGCAGTTTGAGTTTTCAAGAAAAACGAGAATTTGGTGCTTTAGAAGCTGAAATCGAAAGACTTCAAAGCAGAAAAATAACTATTGAAAATATGTTTCTGAATGTTGAAATTGCCCCAGAAGATATTCAGAAAAAATCTGAAGAATTGCAAGAAATCATCACTTCTTTAGAGGAAAAAGAAGAACGTTGGTTGGAACTTTCGATGAAATTGGAAGAATAAAAGCCTCCCCAAACCCCTCCAAAGTAGGGGATTAGAACTAACTGCATGAAAAAAATATTCCTTTTGGTTAAAAAAACCTCAACATCTTATTTTTTTAGTGTAGTAATTTCTGGTAAATCCCAAATGATTGGCAATAAAAAATAAACGAATAGGGTTACTAAAACAATTGAAATAATGTTTAACACAAACCCTTTTCTAACCATGTCTTCAATTTTTAAATACCCAGAACCAAAAACTACTGCATTTGGAGGCGTTGCAACTGGCAACATAAATGCACAAGAAGCTGCCAAAGTTGCGCCAACTAACAAATAAAATGGATGCAATCCTAAGGCTGCTGCTAATGAAACCAATACTGGCAATAACATGGCTGTTGTTGCTAAATTGGAAGTAATTTCAGTTAAAAAATTCACAGAAGCTACCAAAATTAACAAAAGTGTAAATAATGAAACTGCCTCTAGAGAAGTCATATGTTTGCCAATCCAAATTGCTAAACCACTAGTTTCAAATCCTAGTGCTAGTGCCATTCCACCACCAAAAAGCAACACAATACCCCAAGGTAATTTTACAGCATCTTCCCAAGACATTAATTTGATAGCCTTGTTTTTTGAAGGAACAATGAATAACAATACTGCAAAAAATATGGCAATAATGGTATCATCAATTTTTGGGATGAAATTCTTTAGCAAAAAAGAACGGGTAATCCATGCAAAAGCCGTCAATAAAAAAATTAAAAAAACTGCTTTTTCTTCATAAGAAATAGGCCCTAATTCTTTCAATTGCTTTTTAATTTCTTGTCTTCCGCCAGGAAATTCTTTTTGTTTGAATTGAAAAGCGAAACGTGTTAAATACATCCAGCATAAAAATAAAAGAATAATTGCGATGGGAAATCCGAATGAAAACCATTGAGCAAATGATATTTCGATTCCGTAGGTTTGTTTGATAATTCCTGCTAAAACCAAATTTGGAGGCGTTCCAATCAACGTAGAAATTCCGCCAATTGAGGCGCTATACGCAATTGCCAACATCAAAGCTTTTCCAAAAATGATATTTTCATTTTCTATAGTTGCAGGATTATCTCTCAATTGCGAAACAATTGCCATTCCAACTGGTAAAATCATCACTGCAGAAGCTGTATTTGAAATCCACATAGATAAAAATGCAGTAGCAATCATGAATCCTAAAATGATGAATTGAACGTTGGTTCCTACAATTTTGATGATTGTTAAGGCAATTCGTTTGTGCAGTTTCCATTTTTCGATAGCGATTGCTAGGATAAATCCGCCTATGTATAAAAAAACATATATATGTCCATAAGAAGCTGTGGTTTCTGACAAACTCAAACCTCCTGATAAAGGAAATAAAATGATGGGTAATAAGGCAGTTACAGCAATTGGAATTGCTTCTGTAATCCACCAAATGGCAATCCAAATTGTACCTGCTAAAATGGCATTTGCTTCTGATGACAATCCATCAGGATGGAAAAAATATTTTACCAACAAAAAGCTTAAAGGACCAAGATATAAACCAATATTTTTTTTTGAGAACATAGTGTAATTTAATTCAGTTAAAAAAGAAGATTTGCTGCATTTTGAGCTGCAATCGAATAATTATGGTCCACATTTTTATGAATGTAAAACGACCAATTAAAATCAAAAGTAGTATTTTTAGCTTGTTGTTTGCAAAAATCAACATAATTTTTGGTGCGTTCTAATCTGTTTAAACCTTGTGCATCCGCAAAAAAATTGTGACGCAAATTAGTCTCATTTGGATTATTATCTAAGTCACCAACTTGAACAAAAATATTTTTAGCAAAAAAGTTTTTTAATGAAGAATTTTCTAAAATACTATTTTTTAAACCATAAGGAAAAGGAACAGTTATATCTGGAAAAGTGTACCAACCTGCAGCAGAAATAACTATTTGGTTTGCTCGATTGTTGGGTTTAAACATTAAAAAGCGATGTGCAAATTGTGCACCAGCAGAATGCCCAAAAATATTGTAGAAATTAGTGGTGTTTTTTAGTTGGCTTTTAATGAAATCAAACAGCTTTTCAACTATAGAAAACGTCCATTGAGACTCTGTATTCAGACTATTTGATGTTGGATTATCAACATTAACATAAACGTTTCCTAAATTATATTGATCAGATTGCGGAAAATTTTCGTCTGAAAATTCAGGTGCAATTACAATAAAATTTTTAGCATTTGAAGCATCCACAAAGGCATTTCTATACTCTTTTGCATTTCTATTTTCGCCATGAAAAACAATTAATATGGGTGTTAAAGCATTAGCTTTGTTTGGTATATGATAATAAATACGCAAGTTTTTTGAGAAATTTGGTACTGTATAATTGTAAATAAAAAAACCACTCCCTTTTGAAAATTCATCAATTGAAATATCATCAATATCACTATTGGAGCTACAATTGTTTAAAAATAGTAACATAAAAATTCCGAAAATTGGAACTATTTTTTGTGATAGATGCATCAAAATGAATTTTAATTCAAATAACTTATAAATATTTTTATATTTATGGTACCAATTTATAAAGAAAATGAATACCAATCATATTTTTGCAATCGAAAGAATTCAAAAAGAATTTACAAAAAGCACTTCCGAAAAAATCATTTATATTTCTTTATACAAGGCAATTAAACAATGTATTTTAAATACAGAATTACCAAATGGATGGCTATTACCTGCTACGAGAATTTTGGCTGATTCATTAAAAATTTCGAGGACATCTGTTTTAAAAGCCTATGAATTGTTGATTCTTGAAAAACTAATTGTATCAAAATCAGGTTCAGGAAATAAAATAAACTATCATCCTGAAGAAAAAATTAAACAAAAACAACAAACAAATACCCCTTATAATTCATCTAAATATCCTGAAATTTCTGAAAAAGGCATTTCGTATCTAAAAAATACATCAATTATTAATAGAATGGATAATGATATGATTGCTTTTAGACCTGGGTTACCACCATTGGATGTTTTTCCTATCAATCAATGGAAAAAATTACTGAATTCTTATTGGCGTCATATAAAATCATCTGGTCTTTCATATTCCAAATCAACTGGACAAATGGAATTGAAAAAAAGCATTTGTAACTATTTAAATATCAGTAGAAATGTAAAATGTAATCCAACACAATTAGTGGTAACCTCAGGGTCTTTACAATCGCTTTATTTGATTGCAAATACGCTAATTAATAAAAATGATGCTGTAGTATTAGAAAATCCGTTGTTTCCAAATGTGCATTCGGTTTTTAGAAGTTCGCAAGCAAAGTTGATTGATATTCCTATGGATGAAGAAGGAATTGACATTAAAAAATTACCATCAAAAAGCGATGAAAATTTAAAATTGATTCACGTAACGCCTTCAAATCAATATCCATTAGGCGTTAAAATGAGTTTAGAGCGTAGGAAAGAATTGGTTAACTGGGCCTCTAAAAATAGTTGCCTGATAATTGAAAATGATTATGAAAATGAAATTGCAAATTATTTAGAGCAAGTTCCCACCATATATAGTTTAGACAATGAAGATAGAACAATTTATATAGGAACTTTCAACAGATTACTGCACTCTTCAATACGATTAGCCTATATGATTGTGCCTTCGTATTTGATGCCAGCAGTAGAAGCATTACTTGAGCATTCACATCGATTTGTAGCCCCATCTATTCAAATGGTAATGGATCAATTTATAGAAAAAAACTATTTGTATCAACATATCAAAAATAGTATTCGCATTGCAAAAGAAAGACATGATTTGTTTAAAAGCCTGTTTTCAACTCATATAAAAACAATGCACATACAAGAAAAACCTTTCTCAAGTTTTCATTTATTGGCATTTTTTAATACTGAAAAAACAGTTAAAGAAG
>Ga0213861_10003440_pt1 | contig 13054 bp, 8 predicted proteins | sample PICome_4_FD_160110 | JGI IMG/M metagenome (GOLD analysis project Ga0213861, IMG submission 160110) | Coastal seawater microbial communities near Pivers Island, North Carolina, United States - PICO131 | ecosystem: Environmental > Aquatic > Marine > Coastal | place: USA: North Carolina | collected...
TGGTCATGCGCTCGACCGGCCAGACGCGGACGAGATCTGCCTGCCCAAAGAACTGGAAGCCGACCTGCGCCGCGCCATCGACGTCCAACTCGACCAGATGGACATTACGATCGGGTACTCTTTGCCGCGTGCCGGCAGTGACTTGCTGTTCATCGAAGCGCTTTTGGAACGAGAGGCCGAAGTGCATGTGATCCTCCCATATAACCTGGACGATTTCATCGCTCATGGCGTGGCCTATGGTGGGCGCAAATGGGAGAAACGGTTTCAAAAGGCGCTGCGCCTTGCGGAATCCATCAGCTACGCAACGGTTGAGCGGTTCATGGGCCATGAAGCGCTCAACCGTTTTGCCAACCAATACCTTCACGGTTTGGCGCTGCTGCGATCATCGTTCTTGCAGACTGATCCGTTCCTATTGGCGGTTTGGGACATGCGCGCGGGGTCTCTTCCCGGCGGTGCGGCGGACTTCATCGACCAATGGGAAGACATCTCGCGCCTCAGGATCATCGACCTCGACATGTTGCGGGAGGATGCGGGGATCGAGGTGGAGTATGCGCCAACACCGCCCGCGCTCGAAGGCCTTGCTCCGGCGGAACGCGAAATCCGCACGATGCTCTTTGCCGACATCGTGGGCTTTTCCAAGCTGGAAGACGACGCGATCCCGGATTTTCTCGCTTTCTACGAGGCGCTCTTCAAGGCACTGAAGGCAGACGCTCCGCGAGCCATAACGATCAATACCTGGGGCGATGCCTTCTTTGTGGTGATGGAGGACGCGACCGTGATGGTCGAGTTCGCGCTTGCGATGCTGAAGGCGTTCCACGAGGTGCGTAGCCAGTTCGGGCCCCTCATCGCGGCGTTGGATTTGCGTACGTCCCTCCATGCGGGGCCGGTGTTCCCAGGTTACGACCCGTTTCGAAAGGACCGGAACTTCTATGGCGCCCATATCAACCGGGCCGCGCGGTTGGAGCCTGTCACCATACCGGGGCAGATTTTTGCGACGCAGCAGTTCGTTGCCCTTCTGACGGTAGAAGAGGCCGCGCGCCGGCACGAGCTTGGCATGACAGGTGAAGACTATGTCGAAACCGTTTCCTGCGACTATGTGGGGATCGTGGATTTGGCCAAGGGGTTTGGTCGACAGTCCGTCTATCACATTCGTCGCAAATGACCTGCGCATTTCGTCAGGTTGAGCCGGTGTCCAAGCCGAGCCGACGGGCCATGTAGAGGACGTTGCGGCCATCTTGGCGTTCATATCGGAGTTTTTGCATGCTCTCTTTGGCAAAATGGATGCCGAGCCCCCCGATCTCGCGGTCCTCGACGTCGAGATCGAGGTCGGGCGCCGCGCGGGCAAGCGGATCGAAGGCCGGTCCGCCATCCTCCATCGTGCAATGCACAAAATCCCCTTCGGCCCGCATTTCCAGACGTACATGGTGGTGTTCGGTTTCGGGAAACGCATATTGGATGATGTTCGTTAGCACCTCGTCGATCGCGAGCTTCATCGCAAATCGGGAGTCATCATCGGGCGGGAGCGCGTCGAACACGCCATCAACCGCGTCCAGAACGCGTGGGATTTCCGATATACGGTTCTCGACGGTCAGTTTTAGCAGGATAGACACTGAATGCGCTACACCTTGAGTCTCCATCCCAGCCTAGCGCCTATGGTGGCATGGCGCGAGCCCTATTTTGCGTCAATTTCAGCGCTGTCGGCGGCAAGTCGCGCGCCTTGCGCCAAGGCTGCGCGCGCGCCATGACCGAGATCATCTCCGTCCAGAAGAACCGCGCCCGAGACGCGCGCCCCTATGCCGGGCCGGGAACAGGGGAGGACGCTGCGCGCCACCGGGCATCGGTTCGAAACGACACGGCCTATGCGCCGACCCCTCTGGTCGCGATGCCCACGGAAGCCTCGCGACTTGGACTGTCCCAGCTGTGGATCAAGAACGAAGGGGCGCGGCTCTTGGATCAAGGCCTCGGCAGTTTCAAGCCGTTGGGGGTCATGGGGGCGCTGGCGCATTTGCGATCCCGCAGAGCGCCGCGCCTAGAACGTCTCGTTTGCGCGTCCGACGGCAATTTCGGTCGCGCGGTGGCCTGGGGGGCGGCGCGGGCTGGCGTGGCCGCCACGATCTTCGTGCCGAGCGCCGTCAGTCAGGGTCGTGTGGCTGCAATCGAAAGCTTCGGAGCGGCCGTCGTCCGGGTGGCTGGGGGCTATGACCGGGCCATGTCGGGCGCGGCCGAAGCCGCCGCCATGCCCGGAGTGCTCGAGATGACCGATACAGGCTATGGCGATGTGGTCGAGATACCCATGGCCATTCAAACCGCCTACGGCGTGATTGCCGAGGAAGTCTTGGAGGCGTTGGACCCTGATGCAGCTCCCCCAACCCATGTATTCGTGCCCACGGGTGTCGGCGGCCTTGTTGCGGGTCTCGTGGCGGGCTTCGACGATCTCTTGGGGCCGTCCGCGCCCGCCGTCATCTCGGTGCAACCACGCATCACGGCGTCCCTGGTGGCGTCCTTGGTGGACGGGGCTTTTCGGGGCATGCCGGAGGTTCCGGGGGGCATGTCCGATCCCCCCACGATAATGGTGGGGCTAGCCTGTGAGACACCGTCGACAACGGCATGGCCGGTTTTGCGGGCCCGCCTGGCCCATGCCGTCGCCCTTCGCGATGACGCAACCGTTCGGGCCATGCGTCGCCTCGCGGCCCCGATCGATGGCGCGCCGATCCGTGCGGGAGAGTCCGGGGCGGCGGGGTATGGCGCGCTTTTGGCTGCCGCGGAAGACGCGGAGGCTTGGGCGCACCTCGATCTTGGACCGGAGTCCCGCGTCTTGGTGATCCTGACCGAAGCCGCCACCGATGCGGCGATCTACGATCGGATCATGTCCGCGCCCGCGTCGTGACGACGCCTCCCATGGCGCACCCTGTGGGGATCGGAGCGGTCCTCCTGTCGGCACACACAGCAGTGGCAGTGCGGACTGCCGCGCTCAATTCTCGGGCAGCCCTTCCGGCATATCCCGGTAATCCCGGTAATCCCGAGCAATCTTAGCGATATCAGGCGATCCGACGAGGCCGCACGGGAACTAAAGGATCGACAAATGGAAAGGTCACCGATATGCTCAAGGTAACGGTGAGCTTCCGCACTGCCGGGTCCGCAAGGCTTGTGTTACAGGCCATTTTTGGAACAGCCATTAAGGCTTGAAAAATAGGGAAAGTTGCCATGTCTGACTTGAAGGGTCGCATCTTGGATGTCTTCAATGGCAAGCCGACGTTATCAGCGTTGTCAACCATGACGACCGATGGTCGGCCATGGGTGCGCTACGTGGTAATTCAGGCCTCCGACGACATGACATTCCGCTGTACGTCTTTCATCCACGCGCGGAAGGTGGAGCAGATTGCCCGGAACCCCGAAGTGCATCTTACCTGCGGCATCGCGGATCCAACACGTTTCCACGACCCGTATCTGCAGATCCAAGGCCGCGCGGTCTTTACGACCGATGCCGAAGAGCGCCATGCGTTTTGGAGCGACCGCCTGAAGGTCCTTGTCGAGGGGCCCGACGATCCGCGCTACGGCGTTGTCGTCACGACCGCCAACCGTATTGAGTATACGCAAGTGGGTATTACGGCCGAAATCTGGACGCGCGATTTCAGCTTGGAGGCCGAGGCCACCGCCGCGTGGCACGAAGCGCACCCCTAAATACACCTTGCCGCAAGGCCTGTCCGCTGCGGCATGCCGTGTGGTGCACGGCCTTCTTTGAATAGAAACGGGTTTTCCCAAGTCCCGGTGCCCCAAAGCCCGGCTGCAGCAACATAGGGGTCGATGCCATGACCAGCGAAGCGACAGCGCATACCGTCACGCAAATCTCGACCCTCAACGCGCTTCTGGCGCGCCGGTTTCGCGGGATCTTTCCGAACAAGGACCTCGCCAAGCATGGCGACCTCGGGATCGGCACCTTCGACGAGATGGATGGCGAGTTGATCATGGTCGACGGGGTCGTCTACCAGGGCATGCCGGGCGGCGCGGTGCAGGCGCCCGACCCAGAGAACAAGGTGCCGTTCTCGACCGTCTGCAAGTTCGAGGTGGACGAGGCGTGGACCATGGACTCCCCGGTCAATTATGCAGAGTTGGATAAATCGATCGACGTGAGGGCGACCAATCCGAACGTATTCATCGCGATCCGGGTCGAGGGGACTTTCTCGCATATGAAGATCCACGCGCTGCAAAAACAGAGCGAGCCTTATCCGCCGACCGCCGAAGTGGTGAAGGGCTGTGTCCAGGCGGAAACGACCAATGTGACCGGCACCATCGTTGGCTTCCGGGGCGTGCCTTGGGTGCGCGGCATCAACGATGTCGGCTATCACTTGCACTTCCTCACGGACGACAAGACCTGGGGCGGACATGTGCTGGAGTTCACAATGGATAGAGGAACCGTCCAGATCAGCACCTGCAATAATCATGTCATCTTGCTGCCGGAGAATGGCGATGTGCTCAACGGCATCGACATGAGCCAGGATTTGGTCGGCGAGTTCCATGCAGCACTCACGGAATAGAGCGACAACGATTGGAGAGCAGGGGGTGCCAATGACACTCGGGCCAGCCGGACAAGAGAATCCGATAAAGGATCGCATTGCCGATGTTCTAGAAGCGCTGGATGCGCGCCGTTTCAAGTTCCTAGTCGAGGCCCGTGGCCGTCGCTTCGAGCCGCTTCAGGGGTTGCGACCGCATCTGAAGTTCGAGCCGTCGGATTTCAAGATCTCCGCGATCCACGATTTGAGCGGTGACCGCATGCGCCTGTCCTGGCGTCGAGACTTTCTCGAACCGCTGACTTCTGAAATCCACTATGATGAAATCATTGTCGGCAAGGGCGGCTACATAACCGGCCCGGACGTGGCCCTCGGCCCTGTGCCCGCGCGCCCGATGCCGCCCGATCGGTTGTCGGCGGTGCACCGGCAGCAGCATCTTTTGAACCCGCAACTGCTCCTCGGCGATGCCTTGAAGCGGCAGGAGGACAGTGGCGAAGAGGTTCTCCTCTACCGTGGTACGCGCAACATAAGCGGTGTCGACCACGCCATCGTCGAGGTGAAGTCCTTCCCACGTCCGATTTTCATCTTCGTCAATTTGGACAACAACCAAATCTCCAACTTGGCCACGCAGGAAAACGACTATCCGCGTGGGGATGTGGACGTGGTGGCGACGTTCAAGGATTGGCGTCTCCATGACGGCCTGTTCATCCCCTATGAGGTGACAATCAGCCTCGATGGTGAGGTCATTCATAGTGAGCTTCGGGACCGGGTGGAAATGAACCCAGTCACAAACGACGCCACCTTCGCCTTGCCTGAGACGATGCCATTCGACGCGCTCCAGGCGGCGAGCGGTCTGATCCATAGCCAATGGATGAACCGGGCGCTCGCGATGGGCGCGCCCATGTCGCTCGATCCAGGCAACGTCGAAGTGGTCGAGATCACGCCGAATGTCATCACCCTCGGCGGCAGTATTCACCATTCCATGGCCGTTAAACTCGACCGCGGTGTGGTCGTCGTGGATTGTCCGCAGAACGAATTGCGCTCCTTGGCGGTGATTGAAGCGATCGAGGGCCATTGGCCCGGTCAGCCGATCACCCATTGTATCCTGACCCATCACCACCACGACCACAGCGGCGGCATCCGCACCTATGCCGCGATCGGGGCCGAACTGATCATGGCGGATGGCGACCGGGAATTCATCACCGATGTGCTGCATCGGCCGCACACGATCGTGCCCGACCGCCTGTCCGAGGTCGATGTGGAGCCGACGATCATCACGGTGGGCGACAACCACATGAGCCTCGGTGGCGGTGCCATCGAGATCCACCGGATTTCCTCGCCGCACTGCGCTGAAGACCTCGTGACCTATGTGGCGGAGCCGAAGGCGCTCTTCAACGCGGATCTCTTCAATCCCGGTTTGGTGCCTGGGGGCGCGGTGCCGCCGCCCTACTGGGTCAAGTATTCCAGGGATTTCCGCGAGCAGATCGAGGCGTTGAACCTCGATATCGACCTGATGATCGGGGCCCACGGCTCGCTTCAGGGCGGGCCCTATCAAGAATTGATCGATTTCACCGAATAGACGCGAGGTTTTTCGACCCATGAGCAGCGGACAAGTTTCCACCAAGCCGGATGCGCCCCTCATCCCGCAGACCTCCAGCCTGTTCACCGGTGAAAAGCCGGCTGGCAATCCGGAGGGCAAGCGCGGCACCGCCGCCGAGGCGGTGGTCCGGACCATCATTTCGCACCCGTCCTTCGGGGATGGCGAAGGGTTCCATTTCCTCAGCGGCAACACCGGGTCGAATGAGGGCCCGATCTGGCAGGCCATTGAAGACGTGACCGGCATGAAAGGCCTCGTTCACGGCGCGACGGAGTTCATCGCGGCCTGCATGGCATCGGGCTTCGAGGTCCAGACCAACCACGACGGCGATGCGGGATGCCGCAAGATCCCGGTGCTGGCGCTCCATGCCCAGGTCGGCATTAAATACGGTGCGGCTGGTCTCGATTTCATGATGCGCCAGCGTCAGCCCTGCCTGTTGGTGGCGGGCGACGCCGGCAAGCTCGCGCGGGAATACGGCGGCCACAATTCGGTGCCGGACTACCGGGGCATGCTGTCCCAACTCGGCGTCAAGAGCGTGCACTTCCCCGACCCTGATGCGGGGCCGGCAGGCATGATCCCCGCCGTGGAAGAGGCGATGACCGCAGTGCTCAGCGAGCCCTACGGCATGGTCGCCGTGATCCTCGACGAGGATGTTTTGAACACCAAGGCCGAGATCGCGCCGGGCTCCGTCGAGACGCCGCCCCTGCGCGGGACCACCGATGGCACAACGCCGACCGATGAGATGGCAGAGGCCATCCTCAAGGCCGCCGAGGTGCTGGAAGACAAGCTGCGCCCGGTAATCGTGATCAACCAGGAGGTTGGCCGCTCGCCGGGTGCCAAGAAGGCCGCTGAGGATCTGGCGACAATGCTGGGTGCCCATGTCGCCGCCTGTTACGCGCCGGGCACCGTCTTTGACCGGGCGCATCCGTCCTGGTGCGGGAACCTGACCTTCGGCGAAGCCAAGGGTGTCGCCAAGGAGATCTCCCACTACAACCCTGATGTCGTCGTCGTGGTTGGCGGGCCGTTCCCGAACAACGTGTGGCCCAACGGGCACTCTGAGGTGCCCTATGGCGTACCTGCGATCGTCATCAGCCCCGACCCCACCGACGAGACCCGGTGCAACATCGAGGCCGAGGTCTTCGTCAACGCAGACGTCGGCATCGCTCTGTCCCATTTGATCGAACGGCTCGCGCCTCTGCGGAACGAGACTCAAAAAGTGATCACCGACAAGGTGATCGCGGATCTCGAGGCCGAGCACAAAGAGGCCTTCGACGCGCGCATCGAAGAGTACGAAACGCACATGGACGAGACGCCGATCCACCCCGCGCGGATCGCAAAAGAGCTTGCTATGGCGCTGAAGGAGCGGCTCGACAATGGCACGCTCACGGCGGATCAAACCGCGATCTTCGACGAGGCGCTGACCAGCTCGCCCCCGTTCCTGGATTATCTGAAGCTCTACGGCGTGCTCGACATCTACTACTACGGCACCCCCGGGCCGACGCTTGGGGCCCATGGCGCTTCGCTCGGCTTTCAGGCCGCGCGGCCCGATGGCCTCGTGGTGTCGCTCTTCGGCGATGGTGGGGCGGACTTCAACGAGGCCGCTTTCATCGTCACCGCCCGCGAGAACCTGCCCGTCAAACACATCATGATCGACAATGGCGGTTATCAGCTTGTCTCGGTGAATTTCGCCCGCGATGCCAGTCTGCGCGGCGAAAGCGCGGAGGAGCAGCTGGCGGCCGGTCGCGTGGGCCCGCTCCATGCCCAGTACCCTGTGCATCAGAACCGGGCGTATCAAGTGCGCGGCTACGTCTCGCGCGCCACGGGCGAGCCTGTCTTCGAGTCCGCCTATGTGGAGCTTCCCGAGCATGTCGGGCCGGCCATCGCCTCGATGCTCGACAGCACGGGCCCGTACTTCATGCAGATCATTACGTCGGGTCCGTATTTCCAGCCCGCCAATTCCTGAAGACCATTTTGCGACCCCGCCCGTTCGGGGTCGCACCGCATTGGGGAAGATCATGGACGCAAATAGCCGCCTCAACCGAGTGGATCGAGCTGAATTGCTGCTCGACACAGTGAAGCTGAGCCCCGATGCCGGGGTTTTGCTGCGCGAGATCGGCGATTTGGCACGGACGTACTTCGGCGCCATCGACGCGGGCGATGTGGAGACCATGCTCGCCCATCTCGACCCCGAGGGCTTCGACATCCATGTGCTGGCCCCCGATGCCCATCTCACGACCGAGTACGAATACCGCGCTTGGTATGCGGGCATCGAAGGTGCGTTTTCGCGGCGACACCACACCATCCTGGCGCTCGAACCCACCATGACCTCGCCGACCACGGTCGATGTGCGCATGGCAATCCATTCCGAGTTGGATCGCAGCGCGCTGGGCCCCGATGAGACGCCGCGCCTCGGCGTGACGGTCGAGATCGTCTGGGGCCTCCGCAAGACCGCAGACGGTTGGGTGATCTCCCGCCAGGACGAGGCACCGGACCCGACGTCTGCCTATTCCGTGCTTCGCACCCGTGAATTCGCCGTCAACTACCTTCAGGCGCTGGATCGCCGCGACCTCGACGCCATGCTGGCCGTTCTGGCGCCCCAAGGTGAGTTGAACATCGCCCTGAACCAGGGCCTGATCATTGAGCACTTTCCGACGTGGTTCAAGGCCATCGACGACGCCTTCATCAACTCGGTGCACCGGGTGCAGGGGTTGGTGGCGCTCGAAAACGCCGACGGCACGATCGATGCGCATCTCAAGATCCACTTCACGGCCGATTGCCGGGTGCCACTGCCCAATGGCGACACCGGGGTGAACTTTTCGGTCGAACGGATCTGGACGCTCCGCCCCGATGCTGACGGCAATCCGCAACTGATCAACCAACGGCCCTTTGTCGAGTTTGACATGGCCACCCGGCTCGACGTCATGGATGTCCCTGGCGCGCTGTCGGCGGTGCGGCGCGGCGATATGGAGGTCGTGCGCGACTGGCTCGAGCGGGGCGGCGACCCGAACGCCTATGGGCCCGACGGCTTCAACCTGTTCTTGGCCGCGGCGGCTGTCGGGAACACCGATGTGCTGCGGGTTTTGCTTCTTGAAGGTGTCGGCCCTGTCGCCGTTGACCCGACGCTCAGCCTGAAGGACCCCAAGCGCCCGGATTACGACACCAAGATCCTTGCGCCGCATCTCTCGACACAGAAGGGCGATGTGAACGGCACCAAACTTCTCCTGCAAAAATCCCCCGATCAACTGCACGCCCGGATCGAGGTAAATGCCCACACGCCGCTTTTGAACGCGGCGTTCTACGGCCATGTCGACTGCGCCAAGATGATCGTCGAAAACCTGGGCGACATCCTGCCCGAGGGGGCAGATGTGCCCGCCGAAATGAAGCGGATCTTCACGGAAACGACGCTCCGCGGCATCAACGCCACGCAGTTTGGGCGCCAGTTCCAGAACCAGGCGATGATCGATGCGCTGGAGCCGCATGACACGGCGACGGCAGAAGAGATGGCCGCCGACACCGCCGCGCTGCTGGAAGCCTTCCCGGCTGGACCACGCCATCCAGAGGCTGCCACCTCTGCCCAAGAGGCCAGCGAGGCCGTCTTCCGAATCATCACCGACGGACTTGCCGAAGTGGCCGGTCTCGACGGCGACGCCCGAAGCGATGCGGTGGCCCGCGTGACGGAGGCGTTGCTTGCCGCCGTGGACAGCCCGGATTTCGACGCCAACCGTCTCGCCGGGCCGATGCTGCAGACACCGATCATTGCTGCGGTGACCGGAACGAACGCGAATGAAGGCGTGGCCGCGCTCCGCCTCGCGATCGTCGATATGCTCCTCGATAAGGACGCAGACGCAGACAAAGAGGAAATGTACCCGATGGCCGTCGACGCCATCATCCGGGCAGCGGTTTTCAACCACCTCGACTGCCTCCGGAAGTTCGAAGCCGCGATGACGCCCGAGGCGATCAAGAACGCACTCAACGACAAGCCGGCGGTCAATGGGTTGACGGCGCTTCACGACTCGGTGCTGCGCGCGGCGACGGGCGTCTCGACTTATCTTGATCAGATCCGCTGGGCCCGTGGCCTCGGCGCTTCGCCCGACATCCCCGAGCACACCGGCCGCACCCAACGCGACTTCGCCGCCGCGGCCTTCGTGACCGATGGGCAGAGAGAGAACGCTGCCGGTGTTTGGGAAGCGCTCGACGTGGGCCCGGCGCCGAAACCCTACAGCACATTCAACTATGAAAACCTCACTTTCCTGACGATCCCGGACATGGTGTCGGACAAGGGCGCTGTTTGGGGGACGCTGTCGAGCGCACAGGACGTGATCGTGAAGAACATCGATCTCGACGGCCCGAACGCCATGTCGGCAGAGGTGGTGCAGAACCACAGCTTCGGCACCGCCACCATGAACCGGACATGGCCTGACGGACGGCTGATCGACGCGAAGGACGTGCAGCTCTTCGCGGCCCAAACCCGCGGCACGCCTCTCCTGCCGATTATGCGGTTCGAGGCGGCAGACGCCTATATCAAACAATTGTTGGGCGCGGGCCTTTTCGGGGCGCTCTTTGTCAATCCCGAAAGCCCCGATGCCGTGCGCGCGATGCTGCGCGACGTGTACTTCCCGCAGCGCCCGAGCGCGGATGTGGAGCCCAAAGCCTCGACCGCCGAGTTCCCGCTCGGCAAGCGGGCGGTGGGGGCCGACAACCTCGCGCAGCGAACCTTCGCGGAATACCCCAAGATGATGGACCATGTGAACACCATGTTCATCGGCGGCCTGTCCTTCAGCGCCCCGGCTGCGCCGGAGGTTCTGGCCGGTTTGCCCGCGCTTAAGCTCGTGGGCGTGAAGATGATCGAGATCGACCACGCCGCGATCCTCGCGGCTACGGCTGACGGAGACGCCGCTATCGCGGCGATCGAAGAGGCCGCCAAAGCGGCCGGGATCGTGCTTTCGGGCCGGTTCGGAAGCGAGGCAGAGATCGACGCGGCCTTTGAAAAAGGCTACCGCCATATCACGACGATCACGGAACGGGCGGCCCATGATGTGGCCTGGAAAACGTGGTTGCCCGAAGGGATGGACCTGCGCGCCCGCGATCCCCTGCCGCGGGAGATGCCGGTGCGGCCCCCGAGCACGGAGTTCAACGACGTCCGCCGGGCGCTCGCGGATGGGGAGCTTGTGGTGTTCGGTGCATTGACGACACCGGATATCAACAACGCGGTGCAGTTCGCCAAGAGCGGCATCCTCAGCGCCGTGGCCATCGAACGAGAGCACGGCACATGGTCGACGGAGGAAACCCTCCGCCATATCAAGGTGATGAAGCCGCACACCAATGTCGTTGTCCGCACCTGTAGCGCGCTCGACGCCGATATTGGTGCGATGGTGGCGGCCGGTGTCACCGCGCTGATTGCCACGGCGGTGCGCGGTGCACCCGAGAGCCGGATCTTCCTCGACGCGGTCTGCGCGGCGAACCTGGCCACCTATGGCGAGAGTGCAGAAGCGAAATGGGTCGTGCCCGTCATCATGATGGAGACCGAGGAAGCGGCCGATGACGTCGAAGAGATAGTGGCCATGCTGAAAGAGCACGGCGGCGTTTGCCACCCTGGACCGCTCGACCTTTCGGCCTCGCTGGGCGCGGTCTGGGGCACCGAGAAATACGAGACGACGCTGGCCAAGATCGAAAACACGGCAAAGGCCGAAGGCGTGCCGCTCGCCGGCGTTCTCAACACCCTGCAACAATCCCTGGACCACGGCTTCGGCATGGTTCTGGCCCCGATGGCGATGGACGCCGGGGGGCTCAATGCCGGGATCCTGGGCCTCAACCCGCTGCAATCCCTGCAAGGCACCAACTCCGCCAAGTGATCTGGCGACGCAATTGAGAAGGACCGAGACATGAGCGTGACGGAGACCGAAGAGGTCGTGATGCGTTGGTTCGATTCCCTGGGCTCCGGGGATTTCGACGCCGCGATGGAGTGCCTCGACGACAACATCCACTGGGTGAACAGCCCCGGCGAAGACGGCAAGCCCGGCGGCATTCCCGGCCTCAGCGGCATCGTGCCCTGGTTCGGCGACTTCAAGAACAAAGAAGAGGTCATGGCGACCTTCGGGCCCTATGGCGAGGCGCAAGAGACGCTGGAATACGAACGCCTGAACGTGATGTTTAAAGACGATGAAGCCCTGGTCGTCGCCCATGAGGTCGCCAAGATCAAAGCCACGGGTGAGATCTACGACATCGAGTTCGTGCAGCGCTACAAGGTCGCCCATGGCAAGATCGTGCTCTTGCGCGCCTATCTCGACACCTGCCGGATGGTGAAGGCCTTCCGCGGCGATCTGCCGGCGCGTCTCATCGCGGCCACCAAGGACGGCGACGCGGATATGGTGTCGTACCTGCTGGAGAACGGCGCCAACGCAAACCAAGTCGATTCCGACAGCGGCGACACCGTGCTCAAGATGGCGGAAGCCGCGGGCCACAGCGCCGTGGCCGAAGTGCTGCGCGCGGCCGGTGCCCTGGCCACCTAGGACGGGTCTGGCCGTCGCACACACATCGGGTGCGCAGATGATTGCACAGCGCGCCCCCAACGACCGGCGCCAGTTTGTGGCGCGGCACCCATCGGGCCCCGTGGCCTGGACCGAGTTCAAGCCGGACAGGCGGCGCCAACGGCGCGGCCCCAAGGGCAACGTGTTTTGGAAGCCAGAAACCCGCGGACCGGGCGGGGCAAGGAGTGATCTATGCGTGATGTTGTCGACTATATCGTTGTAGGAGCCGGGACCGCTGGCTGTATCATGGCCAACCGCCTCAGTGTGGATGTGAGCACCACGGTTGCGCTCATGGAATTCGGCGGCATGGACACCAACCCCGATATCTACGACCGCGACATCGACGCGATGTACCGGCTCTGGGATCCCGAGGCCGAGGAGAACTGGGGTTATTCCACCGTGCCTCAGGTGGGCCTTAACGG
>Ga0213861_10003442_pt1 | contig 13050 bp, 16 predicted proteins | sample PICome_4_FD_160110 | JGI IMG/M metagenome (GOLD analysis project Ga0213861, IMG submission 160110) | Coastal seawater microbial communities near Pivers Island, North Carolina, United States - PICO131 | ecosystem: Environmental > Aquatic > Marine > Coastal | place: USA: North Carolina...
AATACAGCGTTAAGGTTGGAATATATGCCCTTTTTTTTGAGAATGATCAATACCAATTTCCACAACTTAATGTTGATTTCCATATTTTTTCATTACCCTTACATACAATATTGATAAAGGTATAGGCCTGCAAACCTTTCGTTGTTTTATCGTGGAGAATAGGGGAGTGAAGTCGAACTATTTTGGGGAGGATTTAATCAAAATAGTTAAGTAATAAATCTTCTGAAAAATAGTAGTAGTTAAGTTTTTTGTTCAAGCTTAGGTACCTGGTTTTAATTTTCTTTTTATTATAACTGGTAGTTGTACTACTATACAAATAAATAAAATGTATTAGGCTTATAAATTCTTTATAGCTGTCCCTGCAATCACTTAGTTTAAAAGATTTTAAAAATTTAGTTTCATTTTCTATGTCTCCCTTTAATTTGTAATAAAATAGGCACATTAAATAGAATGAATTTAAGTGTGTTTTTTGATAATAAAATTCAACATTTAAATTAATTCTATCGATTAAAAAGGACATGATTTCGATATTTTTTAAAAGAATTGTAGTTGTAAATAATTCGTAATAATGGCTTGCTATATGACCTTTTATCGAAAGAGATGAATGGTAAGTATTTAATATCTCAATAGTTTTATCTGAATCTGCATTAAGCAATTTAAGGCTTAATAATCGTCCACTTAAAATTGGATGGAGACGTTTTGTTTTAGATGCCTTAAAAGTTATTTTATTGACCTTTTTGTTGTTAATAAAATTTTTAAATTCGATTAATGATGATGAAAATAGTGTAATGTCATTTCTGATATTATTTTTTTTGATGATTTTTAGCGCATCTCCATAATATGTATTCAAGCTTGAATAGTCTACGAAAATTAAAAATACACATTCTAAAAAATTAACATTATTTAAAAGAACCGGATCTATTTTTGATTTTTTTCGAATTAATAACCCAATAGAATTTCCAAGTTTAAGCACCTCATAGTAGGAAAATGAGTTGAAATTAAGCGCTTTTAATCTGAATATTCTGTTTATTAAATTATAATTTTCGTTATGCCATAATTCACGTATTAAAATTATAACCATACTTATAAAATCTTCAGAACTATTCTTTGTTCTATTTATAAGGTTAATAATTTCTTTTGAGTTGTTTTCTGAAACTGTTTTGTAAATAATATCAGTTAGGTCAATTTTTCGGTTGTAATTGTAATTTTGAGAAAAATGAATATAATTTTTATAGCCTATAAATTTGGATAAGGTATCTAATGTTTTGTTATTTGGTTTTGTCTTATTAACAAGCCCGTATAATCGTCTAATGGTACTATAACTAATTTCTTCATCAAGAGTCTCTAAAATAACATTGGAGACCAATTCACAATCTCCTCTATTGGTTACTTTTTTTCCAATTTTTTTTTCAATTTCTTTTTTTAAAATATCAATCAAAATAAATATTATTAATGAACCAATTATGAACCAAATATAAGCTTTTAAACCTATAAATTGTTCTCATTAAAAAATTAATAATATAACTCTGGCGCAAAAAAACCGGAGGTTTTACAACCAACTTAAATAAATATCATTAAAATGGCAAGAGACTATACAAAATACACAGTAAAAGGATTGGGAGAAAAACTCAACAAGAGAAAATTAGTATTAAAAATTGTTCAGGACTATGTTGAGAAAAATAATCCTTCTTATGATCAATTAAAAAAGATTTTTCCGGATGATTTACAAGGATCAAAAGGAATGATTCGAAATGTAGGATCTGATAAATACGATGCAAATCGTTTTTTTCATAATGATCAAATAAATGTTCAAGGTCAAGTTTGTGTTGTTTCAAATCAGTGGGGTACTGACAACACTCAACGATTCATCGATTATGCATCAAACCTTGGGTATTCCATTGAAAAAGTCGAGGCTAAAAAGTCAAACATATCAAAATCATCAGCAGATAATATTAGTATTGACTTAGAGTTAAGAGAAGATAATCAATCCTTGATATGCTCAATAAAGAATTTCAAAATCAACACTCAAGGGAATAATAAAGAAATAAATGAAATGTATGAAGCACTTATTGAAAACTTTGATGATGCTGAATGCTCATCTCTTATTTATAAAATAATTGACAATTTTGAAAGAGAAATATATCATGAGTTTTTGACTAATTCCCATGCTTCTGGGATTGAATATGGATTAACTATCGATGATGTAAAACAAGAACATTTTGATTGGTGGGAAGTTTGTCCTCATCTTGTCGTATCAAGAATAGGAAATATTGATCTTAATCCAATAGTCAATTTAGATGAAGATGATCAAGATATTTTTAATAAATGTTGTGAGATGATGAAAATCGGCGATGAGGATAGAGATTATTGGGAAGATTATATTTCCGATTATTTTGTTAATACTCGATTTAGTGTCGTTGATGACTTATTTAAAGAAGTGAACGAGGAATTATAAAACAAAAAAATGGCATGAGATTATACTAAGTTTTCTGTCAAAGGTTTGGCAGAAAACTTGAATAAAAGACAATTGGTTTTTGAAATTGTCAAAGATTATGTAGAAAAAAACAAACCATCTTTTGATGAGCTTACGGCTATTTTTAAAGACGAAATTCAAGGAAGTAAAGGATTCATCAGAAAAGCCGCTAAAGTGGAAGATCCAAAGCGATTTAATACCAAAAATGCCCTTAAAATTAAGTTTGGAGTGGAAGTGGTAGTTTCCAATCAGTGGGGAAGTAAAAATATAGATGCTTTTTTGAGTTTGGCTTCGAAATTAAAGTACAATATTTTGGAAGACAATAAAGCAGAAGAGGAAAGTACAACTGAAGAAACTAATGTGGGCAGTTCAAGCGATGTAAGCAATGGAGTAAAAAGTTATGTTTACATTAAAGTTTATGATGACAACACAGGGAATGATCTTAAATTATCTCAATCAACCATAGTTCAATCAAATGGAGAATATACCCTGTCTTTTCATTTAGATAGTGATGGAGATGGAGTTATTGACCAATATCGCTTTTTTGATATCAAAACTAAAGTCTATGGTTCAAACGGTTCACCTTGGGATTTTGAAGAATTTACTGATGAAGATGATGAATGGACAGACCACGAATCATTTGAGGATTTTGGTTATGATTCCAATGAAATTTCAGAAACGTTATACAATATGCGGTTAGAGTTTGTCAAAAAGTATTTAAATGAAGCGTCTCAAGAAAATATGCTTTATGAAGCTGCAGTACCTTATGAAAAAAGAGATATGTTCAAAGAGGATATAAATGCTAAAATAATAATTGATAACGGATGTCTTGTTTTTGAAGAGGGAGACAAAAGTATACTGCCAGAAGAATAGAAAGGTGGATATGATATAAGTTGAAATTTAAGACTGACAAACCTCAAAATTTGAAGTCAAGAAAAAGTATATTATAATTTTAATGAGAAACTGTAATTATGAATATATATAAGAAAAATGTTATTGAAATTTATAAGTCTTTTAATTCAAAAAAAACATTTTTTCCAGGGGTAAGATGGGCATTTGATACATTGAAAGTTGATACAGAATATCTTGTTTTAGGAATTAACCCTTCAAATTCATATGAGGCATTGTGTAAAGCACTAAAAAATGCGAAGGAAGATGATTATAAATTACTTATTAAAAAACTAAAATTAACAAAAGATGATATTATAAAAAAAACAGAAAGGATAGTCAATAAAATTGACAGGTATAATTTTTTGAATGATCAAAAAAACTATGATGAGTTTCTTAGCGATAGAAAGAATTGCGATGACATTTTATTTCTTCAAAAATTAGCTCATGAATATCATAAACATTTTGAAAAACATAAAATATTTGTCGAAGCTTTAGGAATAGATAAATATCAATTCATGGATCTTTTCCCTATTTGGAGGATTAGTCAAAAATCATTTGAAAAAGATTTAAAAAAGGAAAGTTTAAAAGGTTTTGATCAGAAAATACTACAAGAATTTAATACGCTTATTTCAAGACACAAAGCAATTAAGGGTTTGTTTTTTTTAAATAAAAGTGCTGGAAAATTTTATGTTAATAAAAACAATCATGAAATAAAAAAGCTAAAAGAAAAAACATTCACTATTTCATATGAAACAAAAGATCAGGTGTCAAAAACAAGAAAATCTGAAGTAATTAAATATGAGTTGGAAATAAAAGATAAAAAAATTAGTGTTTTTATTTTTGGTATTGGAAATTTTGATTGGAATAATATTGCTTTGCAGAATCTTGCTAAAGAATCAAGACAATTATTATAAAGATTATATTATTAAAAAAAAAATATTCATAGACCTTGATGGTGTTGTTGCAGATTTTGTAACTGCCATGAATACAGATTCTTTAAGAAAAGATATTCGGTATGCTCATGACCCAGCTTCAATTCCAGGTATTTTTAGACATTTAAAACCCATTGATGCCGCAATTAAATCGGTTGAAAAGTTACTCAAATCTCTGAAATATGACGTATATTTTCTTAGCACAGCGCCTTGGAACAATCCGTCGGCTTGGACCGATAAGCGTTTATGGATTGAAGAACAATTTGGAGATAAAATTAACAGAAGATTGATCTTAACCCACCGAAAGGACCTAGTAATGGGTGATATTTTAATTGATGACAGACCCAATAACGGAGCTAAGAATTTTCAGGGTGAATGGATTCATTTTGGATCAAAAGATTTTCCCGATTGGAATTCAATTATAAAATATTTGTTATGAGAGCATTATCCAAATCAAGATTTAAACAAGGCTTAGAATGCCCCAACAAACTCTATTTTTCAAACAGTAAAGAAGTCTATCTCAATAAGAAAAATGAAGACTCTTTTTTACAAGCCCTAGCAAGTGGTGGTTTTCAAATAGAGGAGTATGCTCGTTTACAATATCCTGGAGGTATCTTAATTGAAGATCCTGAAGACCGAGAAAACTATGATTACCAAGATTTAGCAGATCAAACTTCTGAGCTATTAAAGCTTGAAAATATAGTAATTTATGAGGCTGCTTTTTATGTTGATGATTTATTTATTAGAACCGATGTATTAGTAAAAAACGGATCTAATATCAAGCTCATAGAAGTTAAAGCTAAATCTATAGATCCTAGAAATGAGCATAATTTTATTGGTAAAAAAGGAAAACTTGTAAGCGCTTGGAAACCTTATCTGTTTGATTTGGCTTTTCAAACCCATGTTGCCAAATTGTGTTTACCAGAGTATAAAATTTCTCCCTATCTCTGTTTGGTTGATAAATCAAAAGTAGCCTCAGTAGATGGGCTAAATCAATTCTTTAGAGTAAAACAAAAGACCAATAAAAGAACAGGGGTTGATGTCTTAGTAGATGATAAAAGCCAGCTAGGGGATAATTTATTGTACCAAGAAAATTTGTCTGAACTTATTTCAAAGATTCACTCTGGAGAATTTTTGTATTATGATAATTTAAATTTTTATGAAGCCATAGATTTGTTACGAGATGTTTGCATAAACAATTATTACCCCAATTGGCCTGCTCAATTCTCAGCTTGTAAAAAATGTGAGTTTAAAATAGATGACTCTAAAACGACACCACAAAAAAAATCTGGTTTTGAACATTGTTTTAAAACACAATATAATTGGACAGCTACTGACTTTAAAACTCCTAATATTTTTAATGTTTGGGATTTAAAAGATCCAAAATTAATGGCTCAAGGCTTATTATTTAAATCTCAGCTAACCCCTGAAGACATCAAATATAAAGAAGCAGCAGGAAAGCTCAGTCGTACCGAGCGACAATGGTTGCAAATCGAAAAAGAACGAAACAAAGACACCTCAGAATTCATAGATATTGAAGGATTAAGAGCTGAAATGGCCACCTGGGTGTATCCTTATCATTTTATTGATTTTGAAACCTCTACAGTACCCTTACCTTTTCATGAGGGTCGTAAACCTTATGAACAGATAGCCTTTCAGTTTTCACATCATATATATTACGAAGACGGTCGTTTAGAACATGCCAATGAATACATCAATATTACACCGGGGGAATTTCCAAATTTTATATTTTCACAAAATTTGTTAGATGCATTAATTCATGACGAGGGTACTATTTTTAAATATTCAACCCATGAAAACACTATTCTTAACGCCATAAGAGACCAGCTTAAATCCAGTAATTATCCTTTTAAAAATGAGCTTGTATCTTTCATAGAGTCGATAAGCCATCCCAAAGATAAACATCCAGATCCGTGGGAGGTACCTACACGACTCTCAGGAAATGGAACCCGAGATATGGTTGATCTTTGTGCCGTTATTAAAAAGTATTACTACAATCCTCATACAAAGGGATCAAATTCCATTAAACAAGTACTACCATCAGTTTTAAAGTCAAGTAAATTTATCCAGAGCAAATACAGTAAATCAATTGATAAAATAAGAATAACTAGTAAAAACTTTTCTCCTGATCATGTCTGGTTACAGTACCATAACGATGAAATAATTAATCCCTATGACTTGTTACCTCCACTTTATGAAAATATGACTCAAGAACAAATCAATGACACCTTATCTGAATTAGAAAATATTAATGACGGTGGTGCAGCATTAACTGCCTATGGAAAGATTCAATACACCGATATGACCAAACAGGAAAGGGAAGAAATTTCTAAATCCTTAAAACTTTATTGTGAGCTAGACACCTTAGCAATGGTTATGATTTATGAACATCTTAACTCTTTGGTTCAATGAATTTAGATATTGAATTGCCAGCTTTTATAACACCTTTAATGGCCAAATGGTTAGCTGAATATAAAATAAAGGTGATAAAAGATATTACAATATTGGGATTATTTCATTGGGATTTTAGACCAAATAAGCGAAAACCTGAAAAACCAAGAAGAGTTCCTAGGTTTGGGGAATCAACTAAACTAAAAGAATCAGTTCTTAGTTATGGAATTTATTTTTTGGAAATTGATGATAAAACCCTTCATGTATTTGAGAGCTCTGGACCAAATTTGGCTGGGTTAAAAATTGCTAAAGAATATATTTTTGAAGACAATAAATTTATAGAAAAAAGTACTTTACTTAAGTATATAAGCTGACAACAAAAATTATTCCCAAGAACAAAAAATTATTCTTAGGAATAAAAAGTGGAGCCTAGGGGAGTGAAGTCGAACTATTTTGGAGAAGATTTGTCAAAAATGACAAATCTTTAAGCATTGGGATCGTTGGTTCAAGTCCCACCTTGTGTACAATAATTATTAGTAAGAATAAATTATTACTTCCGGAAATAATTGTGGAGCCTAAGGGAGTGAAGTCGAACTATTTTTTCCTTTTTTGACTAAACGTCTTTTGATTTCTTTGAATTCATATCCATTAGAGTTATTGAACAAAACTACACTGAATGTCTAAAATAAATAAATTTTTATTAAATTTATTGAAAAACCGAATTATGAAAAAAATATTATTAGTTTTAATTATCCCTGTTAATAGCTTTTCTCTAGGTATTGTTGAACTGGATATGTCAAATAAAGAGTATAAAAAAATTAGATTTAAAAATTTTAAATAGAGGTTATGATGGTTCTGGTTTAATCTGGGTTAAAGTAGATAATTATGCTTCAGACAAACCTAATAATTATACTAAATTTTGGAATGAAGCTTTGTTTGAAATGGATATGCCCACAGGGAGAATTACAGAATCTAATGATTCTATGATTACAATTGATGCTGACTGGATTTTTCAAATTGAGGGCAGAATAACAGCTAATGGATATGGAACGCGTATGGTTGTAGGTGGTGGTTTTTCAGGAAAAATTTTAGATTTCAGTGATAACTCAAAAGTTGTTGCCACATTTTCAACAAAAGAAAAGATGCTGACGACGTTAAAGCCATAAAAGGAATAGACGGAGAAGAAATCAACAAAATTTAAAAATTTTGTTAAAGTAGTTGTTAATGAGATTTTACTTACTATAAGATAAACTAAGCACTACCACCCTCTAGGAGGAGCCAAGGAGTAAAGTCGAACCATTGGACGTAAATTGAATGGTAGAGGTCTTAAATGTTCAAATGAATTTGAAATGCAATGATAAACGCTTTGTAAAAATTTTAAACTTATAGCTATGAAAATCTTTTTTAGTGTTATGTCTTTTTCAATAACAATCTTTTCATTTGGTCAAATGAATAGTGAAAAAGTAGAAAAAATTTTAAATGAGATTATTGAAATAAACAGTTATACTTCTCATGGTCAAACTAAAAAATTAATCTCTTTTTTTGATAATAAAAATTTTACAAAATTGCCCAATCAAAATTATGAAGGAGTTACGTATTCTAAATTTTATCCAGATAAAAATCTTGATTACACAATTATTATTGGAGAATCTGAAATAGAATGTGTGCTACTAAAAAATTTTTTTGATATAAATTGGAATAAGTATGAGGTTTCGTCTGTGTATTACAGTCTTAAATCATTGATGGGGCTTCCTAATAAAACATTTAATCAGGCAAAAAAACAATTGGAAGAAGATTCAAAAAAACCATCATCTAAATATGTTGTTAGGAATATTTCTGACAATGAATTTAAAGTAATTAATAGTCAAGTTGAAACTACTTATGTTAAATCAAAATTTACAGATGTATTTAGCAAAAATCAAAACCCAAATTTTGACAATAGATATTTTGAGTATAATTTTTTATATGTTTACCCCTATAATGAAAATGCAGTTTTTAGTATAAATTTTGGTTATTTTATTGATGATAATGGAAATTATAATATGTGGTTTAAAGCACCCCTAAAACAAAATAATTTAAATTCAAATATTCAAATTGATTCAAACAAAATTTAAATATCAATTTATTTTATTTATTTTTTGTGTTAACATATCGTTTTCTCAAAGGTCAGATAATACAAATCCTTTTTCATTTGCAGGCATTTATGACTTATCCCCTTATGATTTGAAGGGATATGTTAATGCTTTTTACTTTGATTTTTACGTAAATAACCCCTCATTTAAAAATAAAGACTTTGTTAAATTATCATTAGAACTATATAATACTTTAAACACAAAAATATATTTCAAAAACATTCAAGAAAATCAAAAAAAAGAAGAAACTAATGTTTTGGCGATTGCATGGGGTATGTATGATAATTGTAGGGTTGAAATTCAAGTAGATAAAAAAAATTGGCTAAAAGCAGATAATGTAAGACGCTTGTGGGTAATCTATCATGAGCTTGCACATGATATTTTTAACATTGAACACGGTAAAGGAGGTCCTCTAATGGCCCCTTTTATTCCTCCTTTTATTGATGAAACACTATTTATTCAAGCTAAAGATGAATTAATGTATTATGTTTCAAAAAAGACTAATTCATTAAAATGTCAAAAAGATTTTAACGAATTAGACTCAATTTTAAATTAGATCACCTGTAATAAGTTTTGTTGCTATTGTAATATTCAATCACTCTTACCCAGTCGATAACTAATGAAAATGTTCGAGTGATATTTCCAGAATTAATTAATTCATTAAATTTAGATTTTTCATATGTGTTTTCTGACATAGCTTTCAATAATAAATTAGAATTTAAATCATCACTATTAATTATTAAAGAAAATGCAACGCATTGTTCATTAATTTCTTTGGAAACCAATTGGTTAGATGCTCCATGTTTTTTTAACGAAAGCAATCTTATAGATTCGTAAGTTGTAGGCGATGATTTCATTATAATTCTAGAAACATCATTCAATTGACCAAATGAAATGTTATAAATGGAAATCATCAATATGAAAATTACAGTTCGCATAAATTTTTATTTTCAAATTCCATTTTTCTAAAATACAATTTAAAATCCTCTTCAAATAATTCTAGGGTTTAGTTACAGTCAGAATTTAATCTCCAAAGTTTATAACCACCAAAGTCATTATCATTTATCATTTATTGACAGCGAGCTATTAATCGTTTTTTAGCACCTTCATGTCCTCTGTAAGCTGCTTCTCTCCAAGATTTACAGCAATCGGCTAATGCATAATTTGAATTCCATTTTACAATTCCTAAATTAAAATAAGCATTTGCATAATCTGGATTTATCTGAATAGCCTTTTTTAAAGCATAATACGCTCCTTCATTATCATTTAATTCAATCATAACAACAGCCATGTTGTCGTAATAATAATATGACATTTCTGGATTATTTGGGCTTAAATTTATTGCTTTTTTAAAATCAGAAATTGCTCCATAGTTATCCCCAACTTTACTTTTGCTTAGTCCTCTAAAGTTGTATGCGGATTCATAATTAGGGTCAATCTCTATAGCTTTTGTATAATCTGATATAGCTCCGTAAGTATCATTTTTTTCTGATTTGTCGATACCTGATAAAAGGTAATCATATTTGCTTTGTCCAAAAGAGCTAAAAGAAACAACCAAAGATATTGTGAATAGTATATTCCTCATAATGAATTATTTAAGAATAAAATTATTATTTATTTTTTTAGTCAGTTTAAATTAAATTTACAAATTAATGTATAAATATAAAAAAAATATTCCCTAAAATAAATTTTATTTTAGGGAATAATGCCGTGGATAAGATGGGATTCGAACCCACGACCTCTTGACTGCCAGTCAAGCGCTACGCCTACATAATCACTTGATTTCAAACGACATAAGAACAGATAAAATAAATGTCTGTCAAAAGTATGTCAAAATTGAGTGTAAAGTACCCTAAAATTAAGTCTGATAACAAGAAACGTTTCTATGTAGTCTTTTATCAAAAAGATAAGCGGTATAGGTTGTTTAATGGTTCTAAGATTAATTCTAATCTCTATCCTAATTCGTATCCACTAAATAAGCGCTATGAAATAGCACAGCTTTTAGCTGCTGAGGTATTTAAATATATATCAAGTGGTTTAAGTGTTCAAGACTCTGTTGTAGTTATATGCAAGTCTGATAAGCAATATTTAAAGTTAGCGTTAGACAACAAACTAAAAGGAGATTATTCAGACAAATACAAGTCTATGCTGAGGTTTGTGTATGATAGTTTTACATCCAAACTTAGTGATGAAAACATCGCTTCTAATGACGTTAAATCTTATCTTAATCAATATGCATCAGGCGTATCCTATAACGCCATTAAACGCCACCTAAATGTGCTTATAAATGAAGCCAGAAATGCTGGAATGATAAATAACCCTATGGAGAGTTTAAAAGCCAAGAAAACAAGGGCTAAATTACACAAACCATACAAGGATATAAAACTGATATTTGACGAAATAAAATTATTTAATGATAACTTGTATCTGTGTTGTTTAATGACCTATGGATGTCTATTAAGACCTCATAGAGAAATAAGAGAATTGAAGTGGTCTGACTTTAGTGATGATTTGAATTATATTCATTTATCGGGTCATAGAAACAAATCGGGTAAAAACAGAATAGTTCCTGTGCCTATTTACATAAGAGAATTGCTTGTTAAAGGACAACCTCAACACAATATATTCACAGACACTACAAGACCTTTAAATGAAGACTATTTTAAGACCCTTTGGGGGCGTTTTAAGAGAGTTTCTAAACTGCTTGAACAAGACCAAACACTTTACTCATTTAGACACTCTGGGGCAATAGAAATATTCAAGCGTACAGGCTCTATAACCAAGCTACAGAAAGCTATGGGGCATTCGTCTATTAATGTATCTCTGACCTACTTAAGAGGATTAGAAATAGCTGAATTGAAGGAGGAAGATATGCCTATGGTTTAAGTTTTAACAAAAACTATTTGCTATATCTTTTTATTAGACCATAAACTCCAACAGGCCAAAATAAAAATAACCAAACCCAAACCCACGATGTATTATACCAACTTCCTGATTTTTTGCTTTTAGCAGATGCTTCAGAAATAAGCCCTGATAATTCTTTAATTCTATTATCAAAAGCTAGTGCTTCATCTGAAGCCTTAACATCAATAAGATAGTTAGTTACGTTTGTATGAATATTTGATAATATGTTTAGTAGAAATTGACCTGCAGCCTTGTAATCGTGAATATCTCCTAGCCTACCTATAGCAACTCCCGTTCCTGCAGCGGCAATAGAACCACTTACAATTGAGCCTGAAAGGGACTTGGAACTTGTTGCCAATCCCGCAGCTATTCCTGCAACAATTACAGCATTTGCTATATCTTTTTCAGCTTGTACCATTTCATCAATTAAAGTAATACAATAAGATGTGGCTTGTTCTGCAACAAGAGCAGAATAAGAAATTAATTGTAATTCAATAGCTTTTTTGTCAGCTCCCTCCATTTCTCTAGCTTGATTAAAACAATATACTACTTCCTCCATTGTTTGATTTCCTAGCAACTGAAAAAGTTTTGTAATCCCAAGCCCTGTCCAAGCCTCAACAGATGGAGCATTTTGTAAGGCAGCCTCATAAGCTCCTTGCCCCTCCTCATATCTTTGTGCTTTTACTGCCATAAAAGCCTTATCTAAATTAAAGTCTTTCACTTTCAATATATTATGTGGTTAGTTTGTTCAAATATATAAATTTTATTTAACCTATTTAAGAGGTTTAGAAATAGCGGAATTAAAAGAAGAAGATATGCCTATGGATTGTTGATTTATTGAAGTATAAAGAATGCTTCATCTCCTGTTATTAGTATCTGTTTAATACTGGTGCTTGAAATCTTAATGAATTCATAATCAAAGATGTTTGGGCCAATAGTTATTTCAATATAATACCTATTGCTATCTATTTCCTCGTAAACATTAGTTTCAATACTAGAGGCGCCATCGTACATATCCATTATTGCCTTATTGCAAGATGTACTAACCGCTATTGTACAGAAGTCATTTGTTTTGAATTCGTATCCATTGGGATACACTTGCCCTGAAATCTCCTGTAAATAAATACCTTGTATCCAAGATGGGGGATTTATGCCAGTTGCGGAAGTAGAACTATCATCACTTGAACAAGCGAAGATGAATAAAGCGAAGAGTATAAGTAGTTTTTTCATAATAATTGGTTTTACAACAAAAGTAATTATTTTTTTTAGAGGCTTGGAAATAGATGAACTAAAGGAGGAACATATA
>Ga0213861_10003443_pt1 | contig 13049 bp, 11 predicted proteins | sample PICome_4_FD_160110 | JGI IMG/M metagenome (GOLD analysis project Ga0213861, IMG submission 160110) | Coastal seawater microbial communities near Pivers Island, North Carolina, United States - PICO131 | ecosystem: Environmental > Aquatic > Marine > Coastal | place: USA: North Carolina...
TTTATTATAATTAGCTTGTTGTTTTTATTCCACGAATGAAGATCGTATCCTTCATTAATTTTTACAGCTTTATCTTCGTCTCCGTGAATAATCAAGTAAGGAATTTTCAGCATATTAACTGCAGATTTTACATTGAATCTTTTGGCATTATTTTTAAAATCTAAAAAAAATTGAAAATAATGTGGCATTTGCTGTTTAGTTCTTTTATTTTCAATGAACTTAACTCCGCTGGATTTCCATGATTTAAACTCATCAGAGCCAATGTTAAAACGGCTTTCAAAGTCACTTACTCCAGCCCAAGAAATTAGTCCTTTAATTTTTTCATTTTCAGAGGCTTTAATAGCACATGTCCCTCCCCCTCTACTATGGCCAATTAAAAAAATATTATTTAAGTCAATATTTTTAAAAACTGATTTTTCACATGAAATAAAATCCAGAACTCTTTCTATATCGTTTAGTTCGTGACTAAAATTATTATTACCAAAAGCCTTAAGATCAGGAAAATCAATTGGATTTTCCACCGTTCCTCCATTATGCGAAAAATTAAATTTAATGAAGAAAAAATTTTTATTCGCAAATTCTTTCCCTACTAAATTCCACGCTCCCCAATCTTTGAACCCTTTATAGCCATGACAGAAAATTACAATTGGCATTTTTTTTGACCCTTTTTTATAAAAAAAATCAACTAGTATAGGCTTTATTCCTCCTTTTTTAAGTACTATGTTTTTAACTACTTCCAAAACTTATTTTTTTTTAACTAAATTTAAAACTTTAATAGCTCCATTATGAAAAAATTTTTAGCAATATTCTTATTTTTTATTTCAGTTAGTTCTTACGGACAATCTAATACGGTAGACAAAATAATTGAAGAAGCAACTGAAAACTCACAACTTGAACAACTGGCCCATGAGCTTTTTGATCTTATAGGCCCTAGATTAGTTGGAACACCTCAAATGAAACACGCTCACGATTGGGCAGTGAAAAAGTATGAAACTTGGGGTATGCCTGCTCGACTTCACCAATGGGGAGTTTGGAGAGGATGGGAAAGAGGAATTACTCATATTGACATGTTAGAGCCAAGAGTTAGAACTCTAGCGGGGAGACAACTAGCATGGAGTCCGTCAACATCCAAAAGAGGTGTGACCGCTGAAGTTGTGAAAGTACCAGAAATTCAAGATAAAGCTGAATTTGATCAATGGTTAAAGACTATCAAGGGTAAATTTGTATTAGTTAGTCAAAATCAAATAACAGGAAGGCCCGATTATCAATGGGAAGAATACGCCACTCCTGAATCATTTGAAAAAATGAAAGAGGACCGCGATAAAATGGCAGAAAAATGGTTTGCGAATTTTAGAAAAACAGGATACGGATATAGAGATATAAACCAAGCTTTTGAAGATGCTGGTGCAGTTGGCTTAATTTCAAGTTATTGGTCAAAAGCGTTTGGAGCAAATAAAATTTTTAGCGCAAGAACTGAAAAAATTCCTAATGTAGATTTAAATCTTGAAGACTACACAATGTTATATAGAATGGTCGAAAACGGAACAACTCCAAAGGTTAAAATTATATCAACTTCAAAGGATTTAGGCGATATGCCAACATTCAATACTATTGCACAAATAAAAGGAGTTGAGAAGCCAGAGGAATATGTTATTCTTTCAGCACATTTTGACTCATGGGATGGAGGACAAGGTACAACTGATAATGGAACAGGCTCTCTTGTGATGATGGAGGCAATGAGAATTTTGAAGAAGATTTATCCAAATCCAAAAAGAACTATTATGGTTGGTCATTGGGGAAGTGAAGAACAAGGTCTTAACGGTTCAAGAGCTTTTGTGGAGGATTTTCCAAAAATTGTTGAAAATACTCAAGCGGTTTTTAACCAAGATAATGGAACGGGAAGAGTAGTTAACATTAATGGACAAGGGTTTTTAAACTCATACGATTATCTTTCTGATTGGCTTTCTGAAGTTCCTCAGGATGTTAAAAAGCATATTAAAACTGATTTCCCTGGAAATCCAGGCGGCGGCGGAACAGACCACGCTTCGTTTGTTGCTGCTGGAGTTCCAGCATTTAACTTAAGTGCTTTGGATTGGGCTTATTGGAATTATACTTGGCATACTAACCTGGATACACATGATAAGATCGTGTTCGATGATTTGAGAAATAACGTTATTTTAACAGCTATTCTTGCATTTAAAGCAAGTGAGGATGAGGATAAGGCCTCAAGAGATAAAAGAGTAATGCCTGAAAGAGTTAAAAATCCTAGGACTGGAAAAATGATGAGATCAAGAGGTTGGCCATCAATAAGAAAACCAAACAGAGACGGAACAGGTTCTAAATAACATTAGTACCCAACCTTTTATTGATTTGCTTTAAGTGATGATTAAAGTGTATTTCAAAAAAATACAATGTTAAAGACAGGTTTATTCTACCCATTAGCGCATGTCTAAAAATGGCTTTTTCTGAAAGATTCTTTTGATCAAGTTCTACAATTAGTTTTGAAAAAGAAGATCTTGAATTAATCCAGTTTTTTTTAAGCTCTTTTAAAATTATTTCTTTTGGAAACTCTGCTGTTACTTTCGGCGCATTAATACTATACCCTAATAAAAGAAAATACTTAGTCAAAAAAGCTTTTATATATGATGAAACAGGAGTTTTTATAATAGTTTCAGGATATTGTGTTTTAGTTCGGATATATTTTTCAGAGGAAATTTCAGCAAGCCATATGTGATATATAATTTGTAAAACAGACCACTTCTCATCATAAAAAGATAATTTATCTTTTGGAAATTCTTCAAGTTTATCTAAAAGCTCAAAAGTTAGGTTGTTTAAATTTTTTAATTTTTCTTGATTAGTCATTCTTAAAATTATCGGAAATATTTTTTAAAACATCTGGGAAAATTCTGTGATCACCATCGTATCTAACAAGACTATAATTTAAGCCATAATCTGATATTATTTTCTCAAATTTATCACTGAGATCTTTTGTTATTAATTGATCTTTTTTACCCATAACTAAATAAGTATTTAAGTCAGACCATTTAGACTTATTTTTTTCGATTAGAGTATCTTTAGGAATATCTCCTGCCCAAATTAATAGGTTTTTGACATTTATTTGGGATGAAAAAACCCAACGGCACCCCGTTGGACTTCCTTGAGAAAACCCAAGCACATTAAGTTCAAAATTCAAATGACCAATCTGTTCTACTATTTTTTGGTAAAGCGATTCGATATATCTGTTATTTTCCAAAATATCATTTTCACGGTCTTCTTTTGTCATCCAGCTAGCCCCAACGCGGCTAAAATTTTCAGTAATGTAAAATCTATTTAAAGCTTCAGGAGCAACTATTAATGTTTCACCATCATCTAATACATTAAATTTTTTAATAAAAAATTCACTTAACATCGCATAACCATGGAAAACCATCCAGACTTTTTTAATAGAAGAATTAGCCTCTCCAATTTGATAATATTTGGCTCTTTTTGTAACATCTAGAAAGTTTTTATTCATTTGGATAATTTAATTTGTAAATCTATAACATTAATTAAAAAGCAAATAATTAAATTTGTGTAGATAATAAAAAATTAAAGAATGATTTCGTTAAAAGAAGTTGAAAACATACAAAAAGATTGGGGGGCCAACTTGGTTAAATTAGGTAGTCTTAAGGGAAACTTTGAGGCTTGTGAAAATGAAGCCAGCCAAATGATTAAAAGACTTTATGGATACGATAATGGTATAGTTTTATTTAAGCCTACCAAAGCAAAAGAGAGTCAATTTAGGCTTTCTTTTGAAGGAGCTAAATCATATTTTATTGGAGGTGATGAGAATTTTTCAGAAGACAGTGGCTTCGCGCTTCAGCCTTGGACAAATGTTAGGTTTGAGAATGCTTCAGTTATTTTAAATGAAAAGACAGCTATTGCTATGGGAAATTATTTTTTTACCGAGCTTAACGGAAATGTAGTTAAAGTCGAATATACTTTTGGGTATTTTTTAGACTCAAAACAATGTTTAAAAATTAATTTACACCATTCATCGCTTCCTTACACTATTTAATCAAATCTTTATAAAAATATTTCGTTTATACATTTCTTTTACAATTAAGTATATAAAAAAGGTATAAAATAGTGCCCACAGCAAAGAAATCATTTGTGGATCAATTCCAGAGGAAATCCCAAGTTCCATCCAGTTTTGTTGAATACCTTTTTCATTAAAAATAGGAATCTGAAAAAGTCTCCAAAGCATTGAATGTAATACATAAGCAAAGATTGCATTAGATCCAAAAACAATTCCAAAATGAAAAAACCTGGTCTTCTTTTTAATATCAATAATCCAAATACAAGTAGCTAAAAATAACATTGCAAGACCAGAGCTAAACAATACGTATGAGCTTGTCCAAATGTGTTTGTTCATAGGGAAACTATAGTCCCACAACATTCCTAAACACATTGCACTGAACCCAGAAACAAAAATTAGAATGATTTTATCTTTCAAATCTTTGGATTGATTTAAAAGTACATGACCACAGAACATTCCTGATATTCCTGATGATATAGCTGGTATAGTACTAAAAAAGCCCTCAGGGTCCCAAGTTTTTTGATACATTCTTCCAGGTGTAATGTATTGGTCAACCCAGGCAGCAAAGTTATTTCCAGGTTCAAGCGTACCTGCTATTGAATCTCCAAAAGGAATATAAGTCATAAATACCCAATAAAGTATTAGAAGAATAATTCCAAGCCAAATTTGAATTACAAACGTGGAGTTTAGGTAGATAATTGAACCAAAAAGATAAACAAGCGCAATCCTTTGAAGGACTCCAGCAACCCTAAGATTTTCAAAATCAAAATTTGGGAATAGTGCCAAGAACAAACCAATTGCAAAAATGATTATACTTCTCTTAATGATTTTGAAATAAATAGAAGAATCTGTTTGTTTTCTTTTTGAAAGAGCTAAAACAATTGAAACCCCAACAATAAATAAGAAAAAAGGAAACACTAAATCAGTAGGAGTAACCCCATGCCATTCCGCATGTCTTAGTGGAGGGTAAACATAAGACCAGCTTCCAGGATCATTCACTACTATCATAGCAGCGATTGTTAGCCCCCTAAAAAAATCTAATGAAAGTAACCTTGAATTCACATATTCAAGTTACAAATAATTTATAATCCTAATCCCTCAAGGTCTTTAGCTTCAGAAGAATTTTCTTCAGCAGGGATTAAAGCTTCGCAGTCTATTGGGATAGAAAGGTCTTCAGGAGCTATAAAATCTTCTTTTGAGATTCCTAATTCTTCATTTTCATAACATTTTTTCATAAACATTCCCCATATTGGAAGCGCCATGGTTGCTCCTTGTCCATAAGCAATAGTTTCAAAATGAGTTGCCCTATCTTCAGCACCCACCCACACGCCTGTTACTAAATTTGGTACCATTCCCATAAACCAACCATCACTTTGATTTTGAGTAGTTCCAGTTTTGCCAGCAATTGCATTATCAAAACTGTAGGGATAGCCGGTAACTACGTCTCTGTATACTGGGTTTCTATCTTCTTCAGGGATGTTATGTCTTAATCTAGCTCCTGAACCAAATTTGGTTACACCCTCAAGAAGATTGACAGTTACATAAGCAGATTCAGCACTGATAACATCTTTAGTTTCAGGAACAGACTGGTATAAAAGACTTCCATTTTTATCTTCAATTCTTGTAATCATAGTAGGTTTTACATAAATGCCTTGATTTGCAAAAGCACCATACGCTCCTACCATTTCAAAAACACTTAAATCCGGAGTGCCAAGAGCAATTGCAGGGACATCAGGAACGTAAGATTCTATTCCTAAATTTCTAGCAAGGTCAGCCACAGGCTTAGGCCCAACTTTATCCATTAATTGAGCACTAATTGTATTTTTTGAATTAGCCAATGCATTTTTTAAAGTTCTAAAACCTCCGTACTTATCGCTAGAATTAGTTGGGCACCATGGCTCGGGATTCCCAAACTTATTTGGTTCAATACAATAAATGGCATCAGGAAGAGAGTCACATGGAGATAGCTTTAATTGATCAATTGCAGTAGCATATAAAAATGGCTTAAAAGTTGAGCCTATTTGTCTTTTGCCTTGTTTTACGTGATCGTATTGAAAATGCTTATAATTAATTCCGCCAACCCATGCTTTTACATGTCCTGTTTGCGGTTCCATTGACATCATCCCTGCTTGCATAAAATGCTTGTAGTAACGGATAGAATCTATGGGCTTCATAATAGTATCAATTTCTCCTTTCCATGAAAAAATTGTCATTGGAACCTCTTTTTCAAATACTTGAAACATTTCCTCTTCTGATTTTCCGCTTACTTTCATTTTTCTCCATCTTTCAGAACGTTTCATCGCATTTTTAAAAATTTTTATAGAATCTTCAGACTCAAGATCTAAAAAGGGAGCAGTTGGATTTAATTCAGGTGTATTCTGTCTAAAAAACTCCTCCTGAAGATTTGCCATATGAAGCTTTACAGCCTCTTCAGCGTATTGTTGCATTTCATAGTTTATAGTAGTGTAAACTTTTAACCCATCAAGATAAATATTGTATTTACTTCCATCAGACTTTAGGTTTTGAGTAGTCCACTCTTTCATAAAATTTTGAAGGTATGCTCTAAAATATGTAGCAAGACCTTCCCTATGAGATTGAGGAGTATAATTAATTAATAGCGGAATTTGCTTAAGAGAATCAACGGCTTTTTCATCTAAATGACCATTTTTTTTCATTTGATTAAAAACAACATTTCTTCGTTCTTTAACAAGCTTTGGACGCCTTAATGGGTTGTAGTAAGAGGAGTTTTTAAGCATTCCAACTAGCGTTGCCGACTCTTCAATAGTTAAGCTGTCTAATTCTTTATCAAAATAAATGCTTGATGCCGATTTTATTCCGTCTCCGTTATATCCAAAATCATAAATGTTTAAATACATTGATATGATTTCATGTTTTGTATACTGTCTTTCTAACCTGACAGCAATAACATATTCTTTAAATTTTTGAGAAAGAGCTTCAAAAATATTTTTAGATCTAACTCCAACAAAAAGCTGCCTGGCAAGTTGTTGGGAGATAGTGCTTGCCCCACCTCTTTTACCTAGAAATACAATTGCCCTTAAAGTTGCTTTAAAATCAACTCCAGAATGACTATAAAATCTTTCATCTTCTGTTGAAATTAAAGCATCTATTAAATTTTTAGGTAAGTCATCAAATTGAACAGGAATTCTATTTTCCCCAAAATGAAATTTTCCTAAAATCTTATTATCTGATGATATAATTTGAGTTGCTAAATTGGTATTTGGATTTTCAAGCTGCCTAAAATCAGGCATTTCACCTAAATAGCCCTCAGATGCTGCATAAAACATTCCAGTTAAACCAATTATTCCTGAGAAAAATATGATCCAGAATCCATATAAATAAAGTTTATATTTTTTCGGCATAGAACTTTTTTTCTTACTCATTTAATTAATCAATTAGTATTCCAAAATTAATAACTCCATCAAGTTTTTCAATCTCGTTTGACTGATTATTTGACCTCATTGAAGTTCTAACCTTTAATGAAAAATCATTTTCATCTAGTTCTAGGCTTTCTTTAAATAAAAGTTTGTGTTCAATTACGCTTATTTTTTTATCACCAAGCCACTCTCCATTTGCTTGAGCTAATTTAAACTCAAAAGTGTCTATTAGAACTTGATTAGTTGGATCTTGGAGCTCAGTAATTAAAAAAATATTTGAATAGGGATAGTTATTATTGTGTCTCAAAATAAAAAAAACGTCTTTTGTCTTAGGTTCAATTGTCTTAGGAAAATTAAAAGTTAAAATGTCATTTTTATCCCAACCATTTTTAAAGTCATGAAATTCTAAAAATTCAGTATTATTACAAGAACTGAAATTTAAAAGAAGTATTATAATCCATATTCTGTTCAACATAGAGTTATATTCTTTTGGAAAATTTTTTTTTCTTCTTTTTTTTGTCAAACCTAGTTAAGCTATCCTGCCCAACAACATTTTCAAAATTAATATCCGAGAGAGTTTCAGAAATGGTATAGTCTTCAAGGTTATCAATTTTTTTCCCAGATTGATTAATTTTTAAAATCTTTTTGACATTTTCTTCGCTGATCTTATGCCAGTTTATACTGTCGTTTTTATAAACAAACCAAAGGGTTTTTTTAAAAATATCTATTTTTTGACAGTATGCCAGCCCTTTCTCTGTTAAAAGTTTTGTATTTGATTTAGGAAAATCTTTTAACGCTTCTTGGTAAAAATCTAACTCATAGTTAAGGCAACACTTTAGTTTTCCACATTGTCCTGCTAATTTTTGAGGGTTTAAGGATAGTTGCTGATATCTTGCAGCAGAAGTAGTAACAGATCTAAAATCTGTCAACCAGGTAGAGCAGCACAATTCTCTTCCACAAGAACCTATTCCTCCTAATCTAGATGCCTCCTCTCTGAGCCCGATCTGTTTCATTTCAATTCTTGTATTAAATTCACGAGCCATGTCTCTTATCAACTGTCGAAAATCAACTCTCCCTGCAGCAGTATAATAAAATGTAGCTTTTGAACCATCTCCTTGATACTCTACGTCTGAAATTTTCATTTTTAGATTTAATGAAATAGCCAGTTCCCTAGATTTCTTTTTTATATTTTCTTCTTTGTTTCTAGAGTTTTCCCATTTTTCAATGTCTTTTTCAGACACACTTCTTAGAATGCTTAAAAATTCAGTTGTATTTGGATTTATTTTCTTTCTTTTTAGCTGTATTGGGATAAGCCCTCCTTTAAGAGTAATATAGCCAACATCATAACCTCTTTCTGCTTCTACAGCCACTAAATCACCAACGGTTATACCTAATTCTTTTGTGTTTTTATAGTATTGTTTTCTTCCATTTTTAAATCTAACCTCAAAAATGTCTGAGGTTACCTCTTCTCCAATTGGCTCCATATTTTCAAGCCAATCAAAAACAGTAAGTTTATTGCATCCATCGGTTCCGCAAGTGCCGTTATTTTTACAGCCTGCTGGTGCACCATTTGAAGAAGAACAGCTATTGCAGCTCATAAAATTTTTCTAGTTTAAATTTAAAGTTAATTAATTATGAATTCTATTCACATAATCAGGATGATGTTTTTTTAAATTTCAAAACATCAGATCGTCCTTTTTTAAAAATCTTATTACTATTTTTTTTACCCTTTCTTAGTTTTTTTTGCTCTTCATAAGGAAGGGAGTTTATTTTTGCACATTCATCAGAACAGCAGTTTTCAAATTTTATTGCACAATTTTGACATTGGATAAAAAGTAAATGACACGCTTCATTTTCGCAATTCACGTGTTTATCACATTTTTCTCCACATTGGTGACAGCTTGCGATTATTTGGTTGGAAATTTTTTCACTTCTTCGGTGATCAAAAACAAAATTTTTACCTAAAAATTTGTTCTCTATTTTTTCCTCATCTACTTGTCTGGTATATTCAATTATACCTCCCTCTAGTTGATATACATTATTGTATCCTTTATGCTTAAGAAATGCACTAGCTTTTTCGCATCTAATTCCACCGGTACAATACATTAAAATATTTTTTGTTTTTTTTTCTTTTTCAAATTTTTTTTCAATTATTGGCAAGGATTCTCTGAAGCTATCTACATCAGGGAGAATAGCACCTTCAAAGTGACCAATTTCACTTTCATAGTGATTTCTCATATCAATCAGTAAAGTGTTTGGATTTTCTGCTAGAGAGTTAAATTCTTTTGCATCCACATGTTTACCCGTATTAGAAAGGTCAAAACTATTTTCTTTCAGCCCGTCAGCTACTATATTTCTTCTAATCTTGACTTTTAACTTTAAAAATGAAAAATTATCTTGTTCAATGGCAACATTAAGCCTAATTCCTTTTAGAAATTCTATATTATCTAAATTATCTTTAAACTTCTCAAAATTTTGTGAAGGCACAGACAGCTGAGCATTGATGCCTTCCGTAGCGATATATATTCTTCCTAAAACACCTAAGCATTCCCACATTTGAAAAAGATAATCTCTAAACAATGAGGTATTTGAAATTAAATGATATTTGTAGAATGATAATGTAATTCTTTTATCTCCTGCCTTCTCGATTAATTCGGCCCTTTCTTTGGCGCTAAGTTTATTATAAAGCTGCATTATATTTGATACAAAAGGCGAAAGTAATATTTTAAAAATTAGCATAAAAATGCTTCTAATTATTCTATGACATAATTTAAATATATTGTACTTTAGATAAGTTATTTAATTCCACATTTTTATGAGCAAAGAGAAAGATTCTAAAATAAAAGCATTACAGTTAACTCTAGATAAATTAGATAAAACTTACGGAAAAGGAACTGTAATGAAAATGGGAGATTCTGAAGTAGAAAAAGTTGAGGCTATTTCAAGTGGTTCGTTAACTTTAGACGGAGCACTTGGTGTAGGGGGTTATCCAAAAGGAAGAGTAATAGAAATCTATGGGCCAGAATCTTCAGGTAAAACTACTTTAACATTGCATGCAATAGCAGAGTGCCAAAAGGCAGGTGGAATTGCAGCGTTTATTGATGCAGAACATGCATTTGATAGATTTTATGCAGAAAACTTAGGAGTTAATATTGATGAGCTAATAATATCACAACCTGACAATGGAGAACAAGCACTAGAAATTGCGGATAATTTAATAAGATCTGGGGCTATTGATATAATAGTAATTGATTCAGTAGCGGCATTAACCCCAAGAAGTGAAATTGAAGGTGAGATGGGTGATTCTAAAATGGGATTACACGCAAGATTGATGTCTCAAGCTCTAAGAAAATTAACTTCTAATATTAGCAAGACTAACTGTACAGTAATGTTTATAAATCAATTACGTGAAAAAATTGGAGTTATGTTTGGAAATCCAGAAACAACAACTGGTGGAAACGCACTTAAGTTTTATGCTTCAGTTAGATTAGACATTAGAAGATCAACTCAAATTAAAGATACTAACGGAAATGTCCTTGGGAATAAAACAAGGGTTAAAGTGGTTAAAAATAAAGTAGCACCACCTTTTAAAGTAAGTGAATTCGATATAATGTATGGAAAAGGAATTTCTAAAATGGGAGAAATTATTGACTTGGGGGTTGCTCACGAAATAATCGATAAAAGCGGATCTTGGTTTAGCTATGGAGAAACAAAACTGGGACAAGGAAGAGACTCGGTTAAGTCAATTTTAAAGGATAACCCTGAATTATCTGATGAAATTGAAGCTAAAATTGTAGAAGCAATTAAAGCATAGGTTCTAGATCCTTCAACATAAAATCGTAAACTTTTTGTTTTAGACTTTCCATATTTTCACTACTGAGACCTTTTGTCTCTATATGATTGTGAACCTTAGCTCGTAAAATTCCTGGCCCTCCAACAAAGTAATTGTAGGAAAAATGGTATGGATATCTTCTTTCACAATCGTAAAATGACATTGGGACAATAGGGATTTGATAGTGTATAGAAAATCTAAAAACGCCATTTTTAAATGGGGCTAATTTTATGTCTGGTGAAGTTACAAGCCCTTCAGCAAAAATACATAAGCTTAAACCTTGTTTAAGTCTTCGTTCGGCATGACCATAAACCGCAGCTCTACTTTTGGAATTTTCTCTATCTACCATTATACAAACTCTACGGTAAAAGTATCCGAAAACAGGAAGCCTTTCTAATTCTTTTTTCCCAACAAAAACTATAGGGTTTTTACTGATTTGAAGCATAAGCATTACGTCAATCATACTTTTATGATTGGCTGTTAGCATATAGTTTTTTCCCTTAATAAGTGGTTCAGAAAATTCTATTTTTGGGATTAATCCCATTCCCATCAAAATAAGTTTTGCCCAAATGTTTCGAGCAACCCAGTAAAAGGCAGGATACCATTCTTCCTTTAAACTAAATATAAAAAAAAGGGGGAGACAAATTATGATCCCAGTTGCAGCTAAAGCGTAGAACCAAACATTATACAATCCACACAAACACATTTTTACGACCCTAATCATGACTGTAAATGTAATTAAATGAGCGATATAATTTTTAAAACTATTACTTTTGTTGATAATCTAAACTAAATGTCAAGAATTTTAACAGGAATACAAAGCACTGGAACACCTCACTTGGGTAACATTTTAGGGGCAATCATCCCAGCTATAAAAATGTCAAATAAATCTGAAAATGAATCTTTTTTATTTATAGCAGATATGCATTCTTTAACTCAAATTAAAGAAAAAGAAATTCTTAAAAACAATACTTATGCCACTGCAGCAGCTTGGTTAGCGTTTGGTTTAGATACTGAAAAAACAATATTTTATAAACAAAGCGATGTTCCTCAGGCAACAGAACTAGCATGGGTTTTATCATGTCATTTTCCTTACCAAAGATTAACCTTGGCACATTCTTTTAAGGATAAATCTGATAGATTAAGTGATGTAAACGCTGGAATTTTTACCTATCCTATGTTAATGGCAGCAGATATACTTTTATATGACGCCGAACAAGTTCCTGTTGGAAAGGATCAACAACAGCATTTAGAAATGACCAGAGACGTTGCATCAAGGTTTAACAATATTTATGGTCAAACCTTTGTACTTCCTGAGGGGAAAGTAAATGAAGACACTATGTTGGTTCAAGGTACAAATGGAGAAAAAATGAGTAAATCAAAAGGGAATACTATTGATATTTTTCTTCCTGAAAAGGCATTGAAAAAACAAGTGATGTCCATACAGACTGATAGTACTCCAATTGAGGACCCTAAGGATTATAAAAACTGTAATGTTTTTAAAATATATAAATTAATTGCAGATCAAAAATCTGTTGACAAGTTAAAAAGCAATTACTTAAAAGGCGGCTTTGGCTATGGGCACGCTAAAAAAGAATTACTAAATTTTATTTTAACGAATTTTTCTAAAGAAAGACAGAAGTTTGAGTATTACATGTCAAATAAAAATGAATTAGAAAAAGTATTAAATCTTGGTGCTGAAAAAGCCAATTTAGTTGCTCAAGAAGTTTTGAATCGTGTTAGG
>Ga0213861_10003446_pt1 | contig 13047 bp, 9 predicted proteins | sample PICome_4_FD_160110 | JGI IMG/M metagenome (GOLD analysis project Ga0213861, IMG submission 160110) | Coastal seawater microbial communities near Pivers Island, North Carolina, United States - PICO131 | ecosystem: Environmental > Aquatic > Marine > Coastal | place: USA: North Carolina | collected...
GTTTGTTGAAAACCAACATACGCATTATAAACAAGCTTTAGCGGCATATCTTTACGCCCTGTTTTGGTTGTAATCAAAATAACACCGTTTGCAGCTCTTACTCCATAAATACCAGCTGTAGCATCTTTAAGAATATTCATGCTTTCAATATCATTAGGATTTATTACGCTTAAATCTTCAACAACATTTCCATCTACCAAAATTAAAGGCCTGCTATCTCCATTAGTAGAAACACCACGAATGCTAATTGTAGAACCGCCACCTGGTGTTCCAGAGTTGGTGGTTATGTTTACACCCGCCACTTGACCTTGAAGGGCTTGCTCTATTCTTGTTGGTTTTAAGGCTTCAATAGTCTTAGACCCTACAACACTAACAGCACCCGTAATTTCTTTCTTCCTTTGTGTACCATAACCGATAACTACAACTTCATCAAGTTGAGCCAAATCTTCTTCCAACTGAATAATCAGATTCGAATTATCCGCAATAACTAGTTCTTTCGTCACATAACCGATATAACTTACGGTAAGTGTAGAACCAATTTCAACATCTGTAATTGTGAAATTACCATCAAAATCGGTAACCGCCCCCTTACTTGTGTTTTTTACAATGACATTTGCACCAGGAATAGGAAATCCTGTATTGTCTTGTACATTTCCACTAACATCTATATTTTGAGCGCCAGTAAACGCTACAAAAAAAAGTGCTAGAATTTTCAAGAATGTTTGTTTCATATTGATTAAGTTGTTTGATTTGAAGTAAAAATAACCACAAACAATAAAGAATTCATGTTTCTTACCTCAACAAAAAACATACATCGCAAAAAAACGTCTATAAAATTAGCAAAGTGATATTCATTAAGGGTTTTGTTAACAATACAAAACAGATTTCACCATGAATGTAGTGGTATTGTATGGGTTTAAATAAGAATTGTTGTGCTTCTATATTTCTAAAATATAATCTGTTAAGTTAGATTCATGGGCCAAATCCATTTTTTTTCTTAACCTGTATCGTTTTACTTCTACACTCCGCGCAGATATATTAAGCAGTGGTGCAATTTCTTTTGATGATAGATTTAACCTAAGATAAGCACAAAGCCTTAAGTCGTTTGAAGTTAAACCTGGATGTATACTTTTTACTTTTTTCAAGAAATCTTTATCCGCATTATTAAAAGCTTCTTCGAATACATTCCAATCATCAGTATTATTTAAGTTCCTATCTATTATTTTAATAACTTGTTTAATACTCGTATTGTCTTCAGCACTTTGTAGTTCCTTTTTGATGCTATTTAAAAATTCATTCTTTTTAATTAAACTCATTGTAGACTTGCCAAGTTCCCTATTCTTATTATCGATGTCCTGTCTTAGTTTTTCATTATTAAACCTCATGAGTTGTTGCTTATTTTCCAATTCCTTTAACTCCAACTCATTGAATGTTTTTTGTAATATTTTTTCCCTTTGCTTCTTATAATATCGTTTGTACATATTATGCAAAACGAAAGAAAAGAATAAGGCCAGAAATACATATATAGCTATCATAGTAATTGATAAATACCAGGGTCTTTGAATCTCAAACTTATATGACGCTTCGTTTTTAGTTATTGTATTTCCAACTCTAGCCCTTACTTTAAAATTGTAATTGCCATGTGGCAGATTTTTAAATGTTATAGATGGGTTAGCTGACCAGTCGCTCCATTCGGGATACATGCCCTCTAATTGAAACTGGTACTCTGTATCTAGAAATTTATCAAACTCAGCAACGTTATACGTAAATTCAATATTATTATCTTCATTTTCAAAAGAGCCATTACTTGTTTTGCTTATTACTTCTGGCGTAGAATTTATGCTATGTTTCCTTATCGAGTTTATTGAAACAAGAAACGCTTGTGTCTTTAGCTTATCTAAGTCTACTATAATAAATCCATTAGAAGTTCCTATGAGGTATTTTTGGTCTCTTAAATGTGAAACATTTTCATAACCCGTCAACCCTTTTGGTAAAGACTTAGAAAACGCAATTTTATTCACCTTCGGAATATTACTTAATTTACTACGATAGATATAGTTTAAGTCATTTCGAGTGAAACCCCAAAGCGTATTGGTGCTCTTATTAAAAATAAGCCTACCAGAAGTATAGTCTTCCTTTTTAGACAAAACACTTAAAACATTGTCTTTAATAAAACCTTTACTCACAGTATCATATATAAAAACACCCTCATTATAACTGTAAAGCAACTCGTTATTATACTTTATTAAACTGGATTTTAATTCATTCTTAATTACAGGATCTTTTTCAATATTTAAAATCTTTGTAAAATCACTATCTAGTTTTATTTTGAATATCCCTTTGTATTCATGACTTACAAAAACATGGTTATTATATATTTCAAAAAATTTACAAGATTTATCAAAACCTTCAATTTTATTCCTAAAAACCCACTCGTTATTAACTTTTTGAAGAACATAAAGACCATTGTAATTGCCCTGTAATAATAAGTCAGCTCTACCATCTATAGGCTTTATACCCCAAGTACCTTGAGATATTCCTTTTATCTTTTTAGCAATGTTATTAGTAACAATAGACGTTCCTGTGTCATGCCCACAGAATAAAGTATTGTTCAGCTCTGTTAAAGTCCAAACAGCCTCTTGTATGCCTTCTACTAATTTAAAACCCACTTCAGAATCAAGTTGCCTATAAAATAAACCTTGATTAGTTCCTAAATACAACTTATTATTAAACACTATAGACGTATATACAGACCCAATTTCACCCTCTTCATCTTTGTAAATACTGAAAGCAGATTTAATATTAACACAATTAATTCCGTTTTCTAAAGCCAGCCAAATATTATTTTCTGCATCTTCAAAAATACCATGAACCGTATTATTACTTAACCCGCGGATAACATCAAGCGTATAGTCAATGTCTCCACTTGGAGTAAGGTGTAAAATACCGTTGGACCTTGTTCCTAAAATAAAGCTACCATCTTTTAACTGAGCACTACGAAACACACTTAATTTGGAAAGTGTTTCGTTTCCTGAAATATCCCATTTTGTTAAGGCATTGTTATCTAAAATATAGAAGCCACTATTTTCAGTTTCAATTAAAAGTTTGCCGTCTTTACTAAAAATATTAACTAACCTATTGTTCTTTAAAACTTCATCGTTTGATACTAATTTAGATTTTCCGTTTTCAATTTTATAAACACCATCCTTTGTTTTTTGAAAATAAATAGTCTCATCAACTTTAAATATTTTATATATAATGGTTTCAGAATCAATGACATTATACGTATTATTCGTTTTGTCATATATATATATTCTTTTTAAAGACTGAAACAATACAAAATCATCAACACTAATAATATTCCAGAATTCTTCATCTTCGAGAAAATCAATTTCTAAAGATTTAGACAACGACGTATAAAACAGTAAACCAAGTTCATTTCTTTGCCAATAACCAAATTCATTATTGCATCCCGTATATATTAGATTATCAATAACTTTAACTGAGCGTATTATGGTTTCGTTAGGTGATAGGTGTAATTTCCAATTAGCACCATTATATTCTAGTAAGCCTTTGTTATTTGCAACATAAATATATTTTTCCTTTGATTGCGAAATAGACCAGTTTTGTGTTTCAGCACCATAATCCTTTGGAGAAAAAACATCAATAGGCGGGCGCTCTTGAGCAAAAGCTGTTACAGAGAAAAGTACCCAGAATACTATAGAATTAAGTAGCTTCAAAATATAAAATAATTAATTGTAGTGTTGCTAAGGTAATAAAAATAACGATTAACAAAAGAAATGTATAGTTTTGGTATGGGTAATTTCTGAAAGATATAAAATAATGCTAAAACTTTTCTGTCCATTTTTTTGAATTTAGAGAACTGTTAATATTTCAAATCAAAAGTATGAGCAATTTAAAACAGAGAAAAAAAAGATATACCTACAAAAAAAAGTATCGACAAACAAGGAATATGTATCGATACTTTTTTTAAAGTTTAAAAGAGATTTACACTCCAAGTCGTTCTAAAAAGACGGCTTTTGTACTGTATTTTTTCTTAAGGATCTTATTTACATCCTTTTAACCCTGCCACCTAAAACTCTACTTTCGTCGATTCGATCTGGGTTACCGTATATAAAAATATCTCCTCCTGCTCTTACTTTGGCAGTTACTTTTTTAGTTGCATTTACATTCGCTGTACCCGCCAATCTTATCGAAACATCTGTAAACTCGGTTATTAAAGTCTCTCCATCATAATCTCCTCCTGTATAGATGGAGACATCTTGATGTATAGCTAAACCAGAAGCTATAATATCTGCGCCAGTAACCGCTCTTACATTCACATACTTTGTATCAAGTTTCACACTAATTTTACCACCTTCTTGAGCATTTAAGTCAACTTCAAACTGTTTAATGATGTCTTCTGAATGAATATAAGCCCCTTCGTTAGCATCTATAACATCTAGATTAGTGTAATAGAGTTTCACTTTGGTTTTATTGCCATCAAAAGCTTCTTCTAGTTTCATTTTAATTTTTAGGGTACCATTTTTGTTATTTACCAATACATCATCAGCATTTCGTCCTATTATAACTATTTTATCTATATCCCCTTTAATAAGTTCAACTTCTATTAAATCATAAACTTTTAACTCACTGAATTCTCCAATAGTTTTTTCGATAGGATTTTGCGCAAAGCATGTTGTTGTTATAAAAAGCACAAAAATTTTAACAAGTGTTTTCATTTGGTATATGTTTATATTAAAAACGTAAAATTATTAAGATTTATTCCATTATGTAGTCACTTTATGAAAACATTATAATTAAGTATAAAATTTTAAGCAACTTTTACAGCTGTACCAGTAATGGAAACAATTATAGTAGATGAATTTGCTAGGGGTTCCATATCAATTTTAATACCTACAACAGCATTTGCATCAGTTGCCTTAGCATTATCTTGTAACTTTTTAAACGCTTCTTCTTTAATACTCTCCAAACCTTGCGCATAGGCTGAATAATATTTAGACATTTTAAACATATCTTTAAAAGACATGGATCTTCCTTTGTATTTGTAGCTTGAATTATAGGCTATTCCTGTAACAATACCCAAATAATCTTTTATAGCATACCCTTCAATTGAGTTTGTAGTTGTTAAAATCATAATTTCTAGTTTTCTTATTAGTAAAATAATTTTAAGTATTGTTACACTACCTTTTATTGTAAACTACTTAGTTAGATATTATGCTTCTGGTTTCCCTATTAAATTAAAGTCTAAGTGCTTTTTTACTAAATCTGTATTCTTAACTTTTACTACCACTTCATCACCAAGTTGATATACCATTCCATTACTTCTACCAACCATAGCATATTGGTCGGCATCAAACGCATAATGGTCGTCTTTCATGTCGCGAACACTTACCATACCTTCACATTTATTAGCAATGATTTCTACATAAATACCCCAATCGGTTACTCCAGAAATTACACCTACAAACTCATCATCATTATGATCTTGCATAAATTTGATTTGCATGTATTTAATAGAATCACGTTCTGCTCTAGTGGCTAAACCTTCCATATTACTTGAATGGTTACATTTATCTTCGTAAACGGCTTCATTAGCCGATTTACCACCATCCAAATACTGCTGCAACAAACGATGCGCCATCACATCTGGATAACGTCGAATAGGCGATGTAAAGTGACTGTAATAATCGAAAGCCAAACCGTAATGCCCAATATTACGTGTCGTATATTCCGCCTTACTCATGGTTCTAATGGTTAGCGTATCGACTAAATTTTGTTCTTTTTTACCGTTTACTTCTTTTAATAAATTATTAAGTGTTGCTGATACACTTTTACGATCTTTAAAATTTAGTTTATAACCAAATCGACTTACAACATTTTGTAATGTAGCAAGTTTACTATCGTCCGGTTCATCATGAACACGATAAACAAACGTCTTTTTTGGATCTTTTTTACCAATAAATTCCGAAACTTTTCGGTTGGCTAACAGCATAAATTCTTCAATAAGTTTATTAGCATCTTTACTGGTTTTAAAGAACACGCCAACAGGATTAGCCTGCTCATCTAAATCGAATTTTACTTCAACTTTATCGAATGAAATAGCCCCAGAACTCATGCGTTTTCCACGCATAATTTTAGCGAGTTCATCCATTTTTAAAATGGCATCTGCTATTTTTTGGTCTGTTTGATAGGCTTCTCCGGTTAATGAAACTTCAGCAGGAATAGTATTGGTTTTAGACTCAATTACCGCTTGCGCTTCTTCGTAAGCATAACGTGCATCACTATAAGTTACCGTTCTACCAAACCATTCATTTTTAATTTCACATCTATCATTCATTTGAAACACAGCAGAAAACGTTAATTTTTCTTCATGTGGACGTAATGAACACGCTTTATTTGATAACACTTCAGGAAGCATAGGCACCACTCGATCTACTAAATACACAGAAGTAGCACGCTCGTAAGCTTCATCATCCAAAACGGTGCCTTCTTGTAAATAATGTGATACATCGGCAATATGAATTCCTATTTCATATAAACCATTATCTAACACTTCAAAAGAAAGTGCATCATCAAAATCTTTAGCATCTTTTGGATCAATAGTAAACGTTAGATCGTTACGCATATCGCGTCTTTTTGCTATTTCCTCTTTTGTAATTGATGTGTCTAGTTTATTAGCGTAATCTTCAACTTCATGCGGAAATTCCATTGGTAAACCATATTCAGCAAGTATGGCATGAATCTCTGTATTATGATCTCCAGGCTTACCAAGTACTTGAACTACTTTACCATGAGGTGAATCTGCTTTTTCTGGCCAATCTTCAAGTTTTACTAATACTTTATCGCCATCTTCTGCCTTATTAATTTTATTAATAGGCACAAAAATATCGGTCTGCATTTTATTACTATCTGGTACTACGAAAGCAAAATTCTTTTTGTTGTGAATTTGAATAACACCAACATATTCTGATTTTGCACGTTTTATAACATTCGTAATTTCGCCTTCTATCTTCCCTCGGTTTCTGCGTTTGTAGGCATAAAATTCTACTTCATCGCCATGTAAAGCTTTGTTAATATTATTAGATGCTACAAATACATCATCATCAAAATCATCACAAATAATGTACCCATTACCTTTTGCCGCTAAATCTAATCTACCGGTGTGGTATTCTGTATTTACAATAACTTTAAACTTACCGCGTTCCACTTCTTCAATTTCTTGTTTTCCTTGTAACTCGCGAAGTTTTTTTATAATTTGATTTCTACTACTAGCATCATTAACACCGAGCTTAGCAGCTATTTGTTTGTAGTTAAAACTTTGATTTCTTTCTTTTTTTAATATACTTAAGATTGTATTTGTAAGGTTTGAAATCCCTTTATTGGATTTCGATTTTCTTCTATTTGTCATTTAAATTGTAATCATATTAATTTCCTAAGATACTGGAAATTGTGTTATTAAATAGCTTTGTTTTAGGAGAAGAGTTGCTATTTATTTTTTACAAAGTTAGGGTTTTAATATTAAATAGTGCTTTATTACTTTTAAGTTATAAAAAAAGCTCACATGTTACTGTGAGCTTTAATAATTTATAAAACCTTGCTTTTATTCTTTAATAATTTTTTTAGCCGATTTACCTTGATTGGTTATTATTTCTATAAAATATATACCACTTTTTAAAGTATTAGTATCAATTATTGTTGTTTTAGCAGAATATAAATACTGGCCTAAACTATTATATATATTGACTTGTTTTAATTCTAAACCTATATTTATATTTATATGTAACACCTCTTTTACAGGGTTTGGATAGAATGAAAAATAATTTTGTTTAAAACTTTCTGTTGATAATACCGCACTTAAATCATAAACACGTACATGTCCTGAACGATTACCATTGCCATCATTTAAGCGTGATCCTATAGCAACTATACTGCCATCTGACGATAGGCTTACTGACGCACCACTTTCGTCATCAGCAGCTTCCCCATCAATATCCTGACCTACCTGCGTCCATACACCTCCTGTGTTACCATAAATACGTACATGGCCAGAATTATCACCATTTCCATCATTTCTTCGAGCTCCTATAGCCACAATAGACCCATCTGATGATAGACTTAATGAATTACCACTAAAATCACGTTCAGCTTCTCCATCTATATCCTGGCCTACCTGTGTCCATAAACCTCCTGTGTTACTATAAATTCGTACATGACCTGACGACCTACCATTTGCATCATTACCTGATGCACTAATAGCTACAATAGAGCCATCTGATGATAGACTTAAGTACCCACTAATATCTTCAGCAGCTTCTCCATCGATATCCTGGCCAATTTGAGTTTGAGCGATTAAAAATAAAGGGCATAATAAAAAAAGTAATAATTGTTTCATAATTTATAGTTTTAATAAAAACTAAAATTACTTTAAGCACTATTACCAAACAATACCCAGAAGTTGGTATATTTTTACATTTTTAAGAGTTATCCACATATATATATATATAATCAGTTTTCTTTTAAAATTTAAAAAAATAAATGGTGGTTATTATAGTCTGTGAATAGCGGTATAACTTTTTTAAGTTTTATTTTGATGGTAATTATATTATAGTCTATTAACATATTATACTATTTTAAAGTGTTCATTTTTAATGATTTTAATTTTTATACTAACAGTTGTTAATAACTATAAAATGTGATATTTATAATAAGTATTTTAATTTTTGTGTTTACATCTATCATTATTTTATCTCATAACATTACTAAAAAAAGTGAGTTAAATATTAGGTTTTTTAATGTTAGTTTTTGATTGGAAAATTAAATACATAAACCTAATAAAAGTTATAATAAACGCTGATTAGATATTAACAAGTACTCATCATTTAAGCCTATACTTATTAACAGTCTTTTTAAATTTAATTATCAGTATCATTTTCAACACCATAGAATAACTTAAAACAATACATAATAAAAGGACTCTAACTACATTAGGTATGATATTAAGCTTTATGGTTTCAAATCTAAAAAACATGAATAAGTTAAACTGTTTTAGTTATTAATAGTTCCCACCAATTATTAACTTTGAAATTATAAATAATAGAACAAGATTTTCGTAGTTTATCTTAAGGGTAGTCGAAGTGCGGAACTAAATAAAATATAATATATATGACAATTTCTATAGGAAACGATCACGCTGGAACAGACTATAAGTTTGCAATAAAAACATTATTAGAGTCGAAAGGAATTACCGTTAATAATTACGGTACAGATGCTAATGATAGTGTTGATTATGCAGATTTTGTGCATCCAGTAGCTGAAGATGTTGAAACTGGTAAAGCAGACTTTGGAATTTTAATTTGTGGAAGCGCTAATGGTGTGGCTATGACCGCTAATAAACACCAAAAAATACGTGCTGGATTATGTTGGACTAATGAAATAGTTGAGTTAATAAGACAACATAATAATGCAAATGTATTATGTATTCCTGCACGGTTTACTGCTATTCCACAAGCTTTAAAAATGGTTGAAACTTTTTTAAACACAGAATTTGAAGGTGGTCGTCATCAAAACAGAATAGATAAAATTCCTTTATCTTGTTAATACCAATCTAAAGATATATTAACACATATAATTCAATTTCTTTATGCATTACTATATATTTAAATTGGTATAATGAGTCATCAGCATTCTAATAATAATTCGCATTCACATAACGACTTAAAAGGACGTAATCTTTTTATATCTATTTTACTTAATATTCTTATTACTGTAGCACAAGTAATAGGTGGTATACTTTCTGGTAGTTTAGCACTTTTAAGTGATGCACTTCATAATTTTAGTGATGTTATTTCATTGGTTGTAAGTTTTTTAGCAAATAAATTAGCAAAAAAACAAGCCTCTTTACACCGTACTTTTGGTTATAAACGTGCTGAAATATTAGCCGCATTTATTAATGCATCAACCTTAATAATAGTTGCTATTTTATTAATTATTGAAGCTGTTAAAAGATTTCAAAACCCAGAAGAAATAGAATCTAATTTAGTTATTTGGTTATCTCTTCTAGGTATTATTGCTAATGGATTAAGTGTTCTTTTATTAAAAAAAGACTCTGAGGCTAATATGAACATGAAAAGCGCTTACCTGCATTTATTAACCGATATGATGGCTAGTGTTGCCGTTTTAATAGGCGGATTATTAATGAAATATTATCAAGTTTATTGGGTAGACAGCGTCCTTACTTTTATTATTGGATTGTATTTAATTTGGATGGGTTTTGATTTATTAAAAAACTCTACCAAACTACTCATGTTATTTACTCCAGACACCATTCCAATAAAAAAAATTGTTGAAGAAATTAATGGGTTTGAAACAATTAAAAACGTACATCATGTGCATGTTTGGCAATTAAATGAAGCCGAAATTCATTTAGAAGCGCATATAGATTTTAATAAGAATATTACCTTATCAGAATTTGATGTTATTTTACATGAGATAGAACATTTAGTATTTCACAAATACGATATCAATCATGTAAATATTCAACCAGAATTTGGAAAAGACGATGCTAAAGATGTTATTGTGCAAGATTAAAATAAAACGTCATTCCGAGGATTTTGCGACGCGGGAATCTGTTTATTATTTCGATAAAATATAGTTTTACTTCAATTAAAAAGATTGCCACGGCTTTTTTTAGAAAAGTCTCGCAATGACGAAAAAATTAGTATTATGTTAAAGGTTAAAATCAAATCTTTCGAAGCGCTTACAAAGCACGAGTTGTATTATTTATTACAATTACGTAGTGAAGTATTTGTAGTAGAACAAGATTGTGTATATCAAGATTTGGATGGAAAAGACGAAAAAGCACTTCATGTTTTAGGTTTTAAAAATGAAAAATTAGTGGCTTACACGCGTATTTTTAAACCAGGAGATTATTTTGAAGAAACCAGTATTGGAAGGGTAGTGGTGTCTAAAAATGAAAGACAATTTAAGTATGGGTACACTATTATGAAAGCCTCTATTGAAGCTATTAAAGACCATTTTAATACTTCTAAAATAAAAATTTCAGCGCAATGTTATCTTAAAAAATTCTATACAAATTTAGGGTTTAAAGCAGTGGGTGAGGAGTATCTTGAAGACGGTATTCCACATATGGCCATGGTAAAAGAATAATTTAAAATTTTCAGAATTAAAGAGGTTTGGACATGGCTCAACCTGATAGTTACTTATCTTTTTAAGGCAAAATAGCCACGTAAAATTTCTCGCGAGTTTAAAACAATTTCATACCAATAGCTACCACTACTTAGTAATTCGCCATTAAAAGTACCATCCCAAGCTGAAGTATTATTTGGTAAAAACTTTAAAAGCTTACCGTGTCTGTTATAAATACTAATATTATTAATTAGGTTTAGCTTATCATAAACTTGCCACACATCGTTTGCACCATCATTATTTGGTGTAAAATATTTTGGTATAAAATAATCGTTGTTATTAATTATTACTTCAAAACTACTTTCATTGCTATTGCAGGTGGTTTCATTAAAAATATAAATGGTTTGCGTACTTGTAATAACGTCTCCAGAATTTAATGACGCTCCCATTCCGTTGGTTTCAGTAAAATAATTCCCATTGTTAAGTATTGGTAATATATAACTTGTTCCAATCACATTTTCTAATGAATCAACAGGAATAAAATCTCTGCATTCTTCAGGTGATTCAACATAATTTGATAACGAAGCCGGAACCCAAGTAGAATGATTTCCGTTAGCATTATCAACAACAACACAATTTAAATCGGTATTTAAATCAAAATTAACAGTTGTAATAGTGTTGTTATTGCCGTTATTAAGGTTTAATGAACATAATTGATTAGCGCTACAATTTACATCGGTTAAGTTGGGGTTTCTTGTAAGATCTAATTCCGTAATTTGATTATTAAAACAGTATAATAAGCTTAGTTGGTTATTATTTAAAAGATTTAAATCAGTTATCTGATTTTGCTCACACGATAAATAGGATAAGTTCGCATTGGTGCTAACATCTAAACTAGTCAATAAATTATTTCCGCATTGAAATCTATTCAAACCAACACTATTTGAAACATCAACGGTAGTTATTTGATTTTGTTCACAAGCTAAATCAACCAAATTTATATTATTAGAAAGATTTAAACTTGTTAGCCTATTGTTTTCGCAACGCAAGGCGGTAAGGCTTATATTTTGCTCAACATTTAAATTTGTTATTTGATTTTCAAAACACCATAAAATCTGAAGGCTTGAGAGGGGTCTTACATCAATATTTATTAATAGATTACCAGAACAATCAAGATTTTTTAAGGCTGATAAATCTTCAATACCAGTTAAATCAGTAATACCTCTATTTGTAACATCTAAATCAGTAATACCGCTAATGTTTGAAGTAAGTACATTGTTATCTAGTGGCCCCGAATCATAACCTAAGTCTATTAAAGCTTGTTCAAAATTAGCATCTGGAACAAATGTGTTTTGGCACAGACTGTTAAAAGAAATAAAACAGAAACTAATTAGAATAAACTTAGTTTTGGAGCACATTAAAGTTTAATTAGCTTTTTTATCCGAATAGGTTATAAGTATTTCTACGCGTCTATCAAATTGAGGGTCGCCACCAAGCGGAAATTTTCTACGTAAACCTAAATGACGCATGCGTTTTTTATCGATGCCTTTATTAGCAAAATAATCGTAAACATATTTGGCTCTAGCTTCAGATAAATTTCGTTTTTTAGTTTTTCTGTTAAGCGCATCTCTAGAGAATTGGGTACAACACACATGCCCTTGAATGGTGAAATAAATATCATCACGTTCTAAAAGTGCTTTAGCAATAGATTCTAACGTTTTTTTAGAATTTGGTGTTACGGTTGGATATCCTGTTTTAAATAAGATATTTTTAAATAAAATTTTATCGCCTTTAGTGCTTTCTTTTATAAGATCTACAACACCTTTTTCTTTAGGTGGTTTTTTGGCTATAACTTTTTCAACTATAGGAAGTTTAGGT
>Ga0213861_10003454_pt1 | contig 13032 bp, 13 predicted proteins | sample PICome_4_FD_160110 | JGI IMG/M metagenome (GOLD analysis project Ga0213861, IMG submission 160110) | Coastal seawater microbial communities near Pivers Island, North Carolina, United States - PICO131 | ecosystem: Environmental > Aquatic > Marine > Coastal | place: USA: North Carolina...
ATGAAAAGACCCTCGATAAGTGCTGCAAGAATAATGGAGATCACGAGAATAGGAGTAGCTGCACCAGGGTTACGACCTGTGGCTTCAGCTGACTTTGATCCGAGAATTCCGATTCCGATTCCACCACCGAGTGCGGCGAGTCCGACTGCAATTGCTTTAAGTGCCATTGTATTAGTTTGTTGGTTTTGTGTTTGTTGGTTTAAGAAAGCCCCCACAGTTTGCCCATGGTCAGACTTCCAAAAGTATTTAGTGTTCTTCGCTGTGGCTGCACATGAGTTTAAGGAACACTGCGCAGAGCAGTGTGAATACTAGTGCTTGGACTAGGCCGACGAGAAGTTCCATAAAGTAGAAGGGCAAAGCGGGCAGGAAGGCAAAATACTTGGGCACCAGTGCCATCAGGCCCTCGAGAGTTTGCTCGCCACCGTAGATATTACCGAAGAGACGGAAGCTGAGCGCTACCGGACGTATGAAAATGGACACGACCTCTAGAATTCCAACGAGGAAGAACATGACGATCATGCCGACTCTCATGAAGCCGGTGAATGTGCCCTGCGGGGCAAAGATGTGCGCAAAGAAGTTTTTCACGCCGATCTCAGTGAATGACCAGTAAAGCCAGAGCAAGAAGAAGGTGATCGACATCGCTGCGGTCATGTTCAAGTCAGCATTACCACCACGAAGTAAGCCTTTGAAATGGCCCTGTGCATCGGTAGTTCCCAGCGTTCCAACTCCGGGAATCAGACCAAGGTAGTTGATAGTAAGAATGAGGAGGAACGTGGCACCAAAGAACCAGAAGGTGCGTTTGACGAGGTGCTCGCCGAGAATATTACCGAAAAAGTCATAGAGTCCCTCAACGAGCCACTCGGCCAGATTCTGAACACCACTTGGAATAAGCGCCATCTTCTTAGTGGCTATACGACAGAACGCGACGATAATGAGCGCCGCGAGCCAAACCATGATCATGGAGTTTGAGATCCAACTAAACCCAGACCCCTCTGTAAATGGAGATTCTGGATACAAAGGTAGCTGATGGCCACCGCCAGCGAAAGCCGCCCCCGAGAATAAAAGGAGGAGAACTGGAATGAAAATGCGCACTGAGAATAGCTGGGCCATGGAAGTGGTTGAAATGGGTGTCTTTACTTAACCGGGCGGAGGGGACATATCTCGCCTACAAATGCTCTGCAAGCCTATTTGTGAAATTTTTCACAATCTCTGCTCAGGCGCTCGCAAGTGACTGCGGTGCAATCAGATATATGGCGCTTATTTATCAGAAAATTCTGACCGCATCCTCCTCTACACCAAAGTCCGCCACCTTTTCGAAGCGGCCAGAGCCAAGGGCCTGCTCAATTAAGTCTTCTGCGGATATACAAGGGCGCCCCGAATGACGCCTTAGCTCAAAGGAAACCGCCTGATCCAGCTCACCAATGCCGTGATAAGTGCGGTAGATGACCTCCGTGCATGCAAGCCGGTCGGCGACTCGGAAATCAAACATGAAATCGTATAGTTTACCCTCATGAGTCAGCCCGCGCGACAAGGCCTGCGCTCGCTGCTCCTGCTCTAGCTTTGGCCGCAAGACCATAAACGCATCCACGTTCAAAGTCTCCTCAATCCGCCGCAAGAGGACTCCGTCTTTTTTAGCTTCCAGAAAGTGACACTCTTCGACGCGCAGCGCCCCTGCCCCTGCGAGCTCAACCCCTAGCTCCCTGCGTTCTTGTGCGTCTCCTATATATAATGCTGCATGGGGCCAGTATCCTGGCAAAAAAAGATTACTCATGGCGTCGTCGTGACGTGTGATAAGCACATCCCCCGCCCGCAGCAGGGGCTTGATCGTGGCGAGCACACCAACCGTAACTCGTTTGCCCTGCCCGTGAGCCTTGACGAAGGGCTGCCTCATTTCAGAAACTACGCGACCGCTCAGCTTAAGCAGCTGAAACATGACTTTCTTGTATCCAGAAACGTGGCGCCGCTTAAAGGAGTGTAGGCGGTAATGTAATTTTCTTTTTATATGGGCTTGTTTGCTGTCTTGAAAATACTTCGATTCCTCATCAAGAAGCTCAATCAAACCCTTCATATGCTGATCTCTGGCCAATGCAGCAATATCTTCGGCGTGCAGCTCATAAAACCTGACCGCAGACAGGAAGCGCCACATACTCCTGTACGAGCCAAGATTTTTATAAACCGCGGTGAAACTCTTCGCAGGAATACCAAAACGGGGCTCGGCCTCATCGAGCTTCTTCCTAACGACCGAACGGCCAGCCGCCAAATCCACCACAAAAGATGCAGCCCTCATCAACATTGCCGCAGCAAGGAAGCCTATGACAAATGCACGGAGCCTATCATTCCAGACTTCCTCGCGGTCCCCCGCCTCGTCCAGTTGTTCGATCAGCCCTTGGATACTACCCACAACTTCCAGTAAAGCGGCACGCAAAGATAGGTAACGCACAAAAACATCGCGTAGCCGTTCATCTTCATCGGGCAAAAAATACCCCCTTGCTTGCGCTGCCGCAGCATCCGCCAACTCCTGCCGCATATCACCATGCGCAGACATGGCGGCAGCAACGGATCTAACAGACATTGCAGCGCGCTCGATGGCTACACTAATAAGATGTCCATCCTCCTTCATTGTTGACCTTGTGACATGAGTCACGATCTTCGTCAATGACCCATCTACAGGCACCCCCTATATTCTAACAACTTCTAACAAGCGGGTTTCCTCATGAAATGGGGATTCTCTCTTTTAGGGCTAGTGCCGCCGATCAACCCCAAAGCACCCTCAAGTCAAGCAATCCCTAGGGGAAATTCGCAATTATTTAACTTTACAGAATCAAATCAGAAGGCCATAAGAAGGACGTTATGAATAAATCCGAACTCGTCGAAGCCGTTCAAAAATCCTTAGGGAACGAAGCAACCAAACGTTGCGCAGAAGATGCACTTGCAGCTGTCCTTGGCAGCATTGCTAGTGGTGTTAAGAAAGATGGTAAAGTCCAACTCATTGGATTTGGCACCTTTGCAGTCAAGAAGCGCGCAGCCCGTCAGGGTCGCAACCCTAAGACTGGTGAAGCTATGCAAATTAAAGCCTCCAAGACTGTTGGCTTCAAATGCTCATCCAGCCTTAAAGGCTCCCTGTAAACATTAATCCGAGTTTACACCGTAGAATCACTCTACCGTAAACTCAAACAATCAAGCCCGTGTCATCTAGGTGACACGGGCATTTTTTTGCTTAATGAAAGCTCGGCCCTTCAAGCTTCTAGCTCCATTCATTTTGATGTTTCGCTAAAGAGCATTCCCCCCTAGAATACAGACATGCTACTACAGATAATGGGACGCCCAGCGCTGTGGCTCACCGACTATCTCGGCCAACTCATCGGGCTCATCTTTGACATCGGGGAATCCCTGCTCCGTGGCAAACCCAGATGGCGGCGCTTTTTTGACCAGATTGTTGAAATCGGTTTTAATTCGCAACCGGTAGTATTGATCACAGGAGCTTTTGTAGGCGCCGTTCTTGCCGCCCAAGGATTATTTCAGCTCAGCGGCTTACAGATGGAGTCCATGGGAGGTGCGCTGGTTAGTGTTGGCATGCTCAGGGAGCTAGGCCCAGTTTTAACAGGCATCATGCTGTCTGGTCGCGTCGGCGCCTCGATGGCAGCAGAAATAGGAACCATGAAGGTCACCGAGCAGGTTGATGCACTGCGATCGATGGGGGTCAACCCTATCGACTACCTCGTGACTCCTCGTTTTCTCGCCATGCTTGTGTCAGTCCCATTACTTATCACAGAGGCGGCCGCACTTGGCATCGGAGCAGCCTGGATCGTCGGCACACAAACCTTCGGAGTCTCAGAAGCCTGGTGGAGTTACCACACAATGATACACACAGAGCTTGGCGACATTTACATTGCCCTGATCAAAGGGCTCGTCTTTGGCCTCCTCATTGTTGTCATCTCCTGCCACCAAGGACTGAAAGCTACGCACGGGGCCGTCGGGGTCGGCAAAGGAACAACACGGGCAATGGTTTATTCATCCCTGGCGATCCTTATCACCAATTTTTTCCTCACCATGTTCATGAATATCTTTTTGCCGATTGGGCTGGCTGGCTAAGCTGCTTGCATAGGGAAATTTGACAAATCCTCTAGCGCAAGGAATAATAATATTGCTCGTATATCATACCAACACCATGAAAACTTCATTTCGTATTCTACTGCTTGCATTAGCCGGTGTAGCTGCCGCTACATTTGCAATCCAAGCGCAAACACAACAACCTATGGCAACCGCAGACCAAGCCCCTGAACAACCACAGAAACCTGTCACTAAAACTGACGCTGAATGGCGCAAGCAACTCACTCCTGAACAATACCGCATCGCTCGTCAGTCTGGCACCGAGAGACCTAATGGAGAGGTGTATCAAACCTTCAAAAAACAAGGGGGTGGGACCTACTATTGCATTGGCTGCAATGCCGAACTTTTTTCCTCAAAGGTGAAATTTGATTCTCACTGTGGATGGCCATCATTTTATGACCCCTCGAATGCCAAAAACGTAAAAGCCATTGAGGATCCAGATGGCTCACGTACAGAGGTCCGCTGCGCGGTGTGTGATGCGCATCTTGGCCATGTGTTTACAGGTGAGGGATTCAGTACCCCGACAGACAAGCGCTATTGCATCAATGGCACCATTCTGAAATTTGTACCGGCAGAGGTCAAAAAATCCGATTAAATCTCGCGCTTCTCATCTTCCACTTCCATGCCGTGAAAGTGGAAACCTTGCGTACCAGAATTACCCCTGTTTTTTGCATGAAAGGGTCTAGACCTCTGAAGCAAAATAATATAAGAATAATACCCCATCTAAAAAACCCATCTCTATGTCAGACCAAGCCCAATCCCAAGAATTAGCTGAATCATATCTCCAAGAGCTCATAGCAACTAACCCTGAAGACTGGGAAAGCAGAAAAAAGCTAGCCCAACTCTTGTATAATGAGGGCAAAACCAAGCAAGCCGCTGAGATCGTCTGGGACGCACCTGAAATTCCTTCTATCGACCTCGAGCTTGGTTTTGCCGCTAAAGTGCTTGGCAAAGGAGCTCCACAAAAAGCGATTCGTTTACTCAGCAGCCTACAAGAACTCAATAAAGGAAAGCCGGTTCAAAACCTGGCGATCGCCAATGCCCTACTCCATTATGGCATGGTCATGCAGGCAGCTCGATTTTATGGCGCCGCCTTCGCAGATGACCCCAGTTTAGTTAATCCAGACCTAGAGCACTTTCTATTATGGGTGGATGACAAAGAAAAGATCTGGGGTGATTTCAAACAAGACAAACCCAACTTAGCTGAGCTGCCGTGGATAAAACGTGATGCCAAAGAAGCTGAATCACTCAAGATGGCGATGCGGGGGCATACCACCCCCGTCAAAATACCCAACCTGGCAGAAGTTACGGCAGAAACCGTAATTCACGATATGTATTCTCAAGCCAGCCAGCTTAATGTGCAGTCAACACCTCCACCCTCCGTCACCATTCCGATGGACCGCGTCAATCCCAAGGATGTGATTATTGATTCACAACTCGGGGCCGCACAACCAGTGGCCCCCGGCCAGCAGGGACAGGCAGCACAGCCTATCGGGCAGAGCACAGGTCAGGGCTTACCTCCCTTAACACCATCTGCAAACCCAGTGCCACTGACCCAACCCAAGCCTTTGGCAGCCCCCAAACCTCTGGCCCCGCCTAAACCGCTAGCCCCACCCAAGCCTCTGGCTCCAACCAGCACATCAAATCCGCAAAAAAATCCTGCCATCCCTGCAACACCCATTCAGCCTGCTGCGCCCATCGCCCCCGCCGCATCGATACCTCCGCCTGCCGCCGCGACTCCGATGATTCTCAGTGCAAACAATCAATACCCACCGCCAATACTAAAAGCCCCGCAAGCAGCGCCCGCCATGCCCGCGGCTCAGCAAGCTCCTCCCAGCAGACCCGCTATACCCATTGTAGCTGCCCCTCCGGCACCAAGCATTCCGTCCCCTGCAAGCTCTGTTGCAATAACGCCACCTGCACGTCCAGGCGCGCCAATAGCCGCAGCTCCCCCAGCCGGCCAAAAGATGGCTGCGCCTGCTAATGCCCCGACGATCCATATGCCCAAAACGTTGCCAGATCAGCCGCCAAAACCTGCCATTAGCGCACCAACGATTCAAATACCCAAAGAATCCAGTGCCCCCAATCAGGCAACTATTCCAGCTGCCCCACAGGTATCAGCATCCAACGCTCAACCAGCTGCTGCACCTCTCTCTGCCCTCAAACCAATCGAGGCTGACAACGATGGCAGCGTTAAGCCCATCAGACTCAACGCACCTGGACTCAGTAATACAGAAGCACCCCTTCTTAGGCCAGTGAACACCTCCACTCTTGTTGATGGTAAAATTGTCATCAACAGACCCTAAGGCAAGAAGCCATAGAGCAGAAATCAATATGATTTCATATTTCCAATATTATTGTATTATATAGGTATTTTAAAGGCCTTCCCTGAGTGGCAAAATCCTCACACACTGGCATCTTGACTTTCCTGCCAAGCTTGTTAATTCTACATGCATGGAATTACATGATGCTTCGAATGCCCTTTCTGCTTTGTCGCAGACATCTCGTCTCGAACTGTTTCGACTCCTCGTCATCTCTGGTGATGAGGGCATGCCTGCAGGCCAAATCTCCACCGAGCTTAATATCCCAAAGCCGACTCTCTCTTTTCATCTCAAGGAGCTCAGCACAGCTGGTTTGATTCTCGCTGAGCGTCATGGGCGCTCGATCACCTACAAAATCAATATTGAGGGAATTCGAGAATTAATGGAATTTCTCACCGAGGACTGCTGCCAAGGTCGATCTGATCTCTGTAACCTTTCGAGTAATTCCTTCAACACCCTGCCCACCAACCTATTATGAATATCGCCATCAATGGATTCGGCCGCATAGGTCGGCTTGGTTTCCGCGCTGGCTGGGATCACTCAGCATACACGATCAGTGTTGTTAACGAACTTCACGGCACGCCTGAGACTGGCGCTCACCTCCTTGAATTCGATACCGTACACGGCAGATGGAATCGTCAGATCGATCACGATTCATCAAGCATTACCGTCGACGGTCAACAGGTCGCATACAGCAACGTTTCGACTCCAGCTGAAATGGATCTCCGCGAGGTAGATATTGTCATCGATGCAACAGGGGCTTACCGCACGCCTGAATTACTGCAGCCTTATTTTGATGCTGGGGTTAAGAAGGTCATCGTCGCGGCACCGGTCAAAGAAGGCGCACTCAACATTGTCATGGGCTGCAATGATCATCTCTATGAGCCGGACAAGAACCACCTGCTCACCGCGGCATCATGTACTACCAACTGCATCGCCCCCGTGGTTAAGGTGATCCATGAAAATCTCGGCATCAAACACGGCATGATCACCACCATGCATGACGTCACCAACACCCAGGTAGTGGTTGACGCACCACACAAGGACCTTCGACGTGCCAGATCATGCCTCAACTCGCTCATCCCCACCTCGACCGGATCGGCCACAGCCATCACCATGATCTACCCTGAGCTGAAAGGTAAATTAGACGGTATCGCTGTTCGCCTTCCCCTACTCAATGCCTCACTCACCGACTGTGTCTTTGAGCTTCCCAATCCAACAACTGTGGAAGAGGTCAATGGCTTGCTCAAAGCAGCCTCGGAAAATGAACTCAAGGGTATCCTTGGCTATGAAGAGCGCCCACTGGTCTCGGCGGATTACACCAACGACACACGCTCCGGTATTGTCGATGCCCCTTCCACGATGGTCACCAATGGCACGCAGCTCAAGCTACTCGTCTGGTATGACAACGAGGTTGGCTATGCTACTCGCATGATGGAGCTTGTCGCCAAAGTAGCCAACTCCATGTAGCTGGTGTCACTTGATATATTGCCTGCATGAACACCAAGAGCTACGCCATCGTCACAGCTTCGTACTGGGGTTTTACCCTCACCGACGGAGCTCTGCGCATGCTTGTATTGCTGCATTTTCACAGCCTTGGTTTCTCACCGCTCAATCTGGCATTTCTGTTTTTACTCTATGAGTTCTGTGGTGTTCTCACCAACCTTTTAGGCGGCTGGGTAGGCTCACGAGTAGGGCTTAAGGTGACACTCTACACAGGGCTGGCACTTCAGATTATTGCTCTACTCATGCTCTCTATGGTTCATCCCCATTGGGCCATGAGCTTGTCGGTTAGTTATGTGATGGCATCACAGGCGCTCTCAGGCATCGCCAAGGATTTGACCAAAATGAGCTCAAAGAGCGCAGTGAAACTCGTGGTCAACGGAGGCGAAGGCGCATTATTCAAATGGGTTGCCATTCTGACCGGATCAAAAAACGCCCTCAAGGGGGTCGGTTTTATGCTGGGAGGGGTCTCGCTCACCTGGCTTGGCTTTATACACTCGCTCTGGTTGATGGCCGCTGCCCTTGGGCTTGTGCTGCTTGCCGCACTGATTTTTCTCAATCAGGACATGGGGAAAAGCAAAAAGAAGGTCAAGTTCACCCAGCTCTTTTCTAAGTCACGAGAAATCAACTGGCTTTCCGCCTCGCGCTTTTTTCTGTTTGCGTCACGCGATGTCTGGTTCGTGGTGGCTCTGCCCGTCTTCCTCAAATCCCAACTGGGCTGGAGCTTTAATCAAGTCGGTTCATTTATGGCCGCTTGGGTGATTGCTTATGGACTCGTGCAGGCAAGCGCCCCCCGCTTGATTGGTCACCATCGACCTGAGCGAAGTGCCGCCCGCTGGGTTGGATTGCTAAGCCTTGTCACTGTCTGTCTTGCCGCAGCCATCATGCTCGACTTTCATCCCGTCGCCTCGATCTTTGTAGGGCTTGGCATCTTCGGCATTGTCTTTGCCATCAACTCAGCAGTGCATTCCTACCTCATTCTGACCTTCACCTCAGATGATCAGGTTGCGCTCAACGTAGGCTTCTACTACATGGCAAACGCATGGGGGCGACTTGTCGGCACTCTACTATCGGGGCTCATGTTCATCTTCGGCGGCTTGGCTGCCTGCCTTTGGACCAGTGCCGTAATGCTGTTCGCTGCATTCATCATGACCTTGCCCTTACGTAACACAGAGCGCACCACTCAATGCGCCGTGGACAGCAACGATGAGCGCTAAAATTCCGGACTCGAGGCAAAGGTCAAACGAGCTTCTGTAAGCGGGTGCGAAATGATGAGCTCGCAAGCATGCAGCTTAAGTTGGCCTGGCCCATCCCCATGGCCATAAAAAGGATCCCCAACGATGGGAATGCCGAGACCTTTCTCGTGGTAGGCATGAAGACGCAGCTGATGTGTACGCCCCGTAATGGGAATGAATTCAATCCGTGTCCTCTCTCCCTCAAGAGCTAATTTTCGCCAGTGCGTGATGCCTGTTTTTCCATGGATCTCATCATAGATCTGAATGGGGCGGTTATCGACATCCAGGCGGAATGGAAGCTCGATGGTTCCGCTTTCTTGCTCCAACACCCCATCCAACAAGGCGATGTATTTCTTTTCGGTCAAGCGCTCATGAAATTGCCTTGATAAGTTCCGGTGTGCTTCAGCACTGCGCGCAACCACCATCAAACCCGACGTATCCATATCCAAGCGATGCACCGCAGGCTGTTCGATGCAGCCAGGGAACATACGCCGGACTCGGTCAGCAACACTGTCCACTTTATCCGGGCCTCGGCCGGGCACGGCCAGCATACCACTGCGCTTATTGACCACCACAAAGTCTGGATCAGTGTGCACAATGTCTAAAAGTTTCTCGGAATCCATCATTTGCAAGCATCTCTGACTGGGCTCGTGCCATGTGTCAAGAGCCGTGCATGGCGTAGATCGTGATTGCCCGGGCCTCTCCCCGCAGGGCATGATGCACTCATGAACGACGCCATGCTCCAAGATGCTTACCGCAGATTTGATGCCGCCAATTCCGAAGACCCCAATAGTATAGAGGTCGATGGCAAGCCTCAGCCTAAGGAGCTTGTCTTTGCTAAGCGCCTGACAGCGGCTGTTTTGGCCTTGGATCCTGACGCATCATTGGCGCTAAGACTTGCGGCTCGCTGCCAGCATATCCGGCGTTGGGAGACACCTCGCTCTACTCAACCCATGGGAAGAGCAGGTTATTTGAAGTGGCGCACGCTATTAAAAAAATTTCATGCGGAAACCTCAGCAGAAATTCTCATGGCCTCCGGCTATGATGCCGAACTCATCGAGCGCGTTCAGGATCTCAACCTTAAGAAAAATCTCAGCACCGATAAAGACTGTCAGACATTAGAAGATGGTCTCTGCCTGGTATTTCTAGAATACCAATTCGACGCCTTGATCGCCGAAACCGAAGAAGAGAAACTACTCGGCATCGTTCGGAAAACTTGGGCGAAAATGAGTCCTCGCGGGCAACAAGCCGCTGGTAACATCGCTTTCTCAGAGCTCGGAACCCGCATTCTCGAAAAAGCCCTGTCCTGATTACCCAACTCACGAGATCACGTAACAAGCTAAAAACTCGACTTTTGTATCCAATTACACTAACCCAATGCCCGTGAGTAATACCGAACCATCACTCAAAAAAAGCCCCGATCTGGAAGTCAAAGACGCCCAGCTCATCTTTAATTCTGTCTGGGAAACACTTGAAGCGGAACGCGGACGGGAAAAAATGCGTTTCCCAAAGGAACTCATTCTTCTGGGTGGTGCTCCAGGCTCGGGTAAAGGAACCAACACGGCCTACATCTGCAAAGTTCGCGATATTTCAGCGGAGCCAATCGTCGTAAGCGCACTGCTTGATACCCCTGAAATGAAAGCCCTCAAGGCGGAAGGCCATATGGTAGGTGATCGCGAAGTGGTGGATATTTTGTTCCGCAAAATGCTCACTGCCAAATACCGGGAGGGTGTCGTGCTTGATGGATTCCCCCGCACCACCGTACAGGTAGAGTGCATCAAAATGCTTTATGATAAAATGGTCTCCCTAAGGCGAGAGTTTGAAAGCACCCCTCTCAAGGTCCATTTCAAGCAGCCTATTTATCACATTATGGTGCTCTTTGTTGACGAGGCCGAAAGTATCGCCCGTCAGCTCAAGCGTGGCCGTGAAATTATTGCCCACAACGAGGAAGTGAAGCGCACAGGCAACGGCACCATCCTAGAAGAAAGGCCAACGGACACCAGCGAGGACCTTGCACGCAACCGCTACCGCACCTTCAAGGAGCAGACCTACGACGCCCTGCTCTCACTCAAGCAAATCTTCCACTATCATTTCATCAATGCTCAGCTTCCGCTGGATGCCGTGCAGAGTAACATTCTCCAAGAAATGGAATACCAGAGCTCTCTGGAGCTCGACCCCCGCACTTATGACGTGCTACGCGTGCTACCAGAAGCCGCTGACATCACCAATCACGCCCGCCGTGACTTGGTGTATCGCCTAGATCGCTACAACCTTGAACATCCCGAACTCTTTCGCGATGTGGTCGAAATGATCGATGCGAAAATCATGTCCATCATCAAGCCTCACGCCATTTCCGGCAGGGCTCACGTCAACACGGAGGACTCACTGCTCTCAAAGCCAAAGGCTCTTGCTATGCTCATTGATGTGTTTTCAGAGCGCGGATTTTTCGCCTCTGTGGATATCCATTTGATGGAGGTACCCAATCGGGTTGACCTCAATACAGGCAAGATCGAATGCCGGGAAAAGAAGGTGTTCCGCATCACAGTCCACTTTAAAGGATCTGAAATCCGAAGGGGTTAACGAAGAGGCTAATAGAGCATAAGCAGAAACCAGGTTGCCATAATATGCGATAGCGTTAACATTTACGCCATCCAAGATGATTAGCTTCTCTCACGCTCACACCGACAAGGACCTGAAGCGCCTCAGGCAATTCCTTGCAGAGACGCTGAAAAAATCGGGCATCCAAATCCCTGGGCAGCCGGCTGATGGCATGCAACTCCTCAATCTCGCCTGTGGCCGAGCTGACGAAACTGAGGTTCTCGCAGATGTGTTTGGCAGTGAGTCTGACTCCATTCATCTCACCGGTATCGATATCCGGACACGGGAAATAGGTGAAGCAAGAGAGCGTTGGAAAAAACTACCGAGTAAGGCAAGTGCCGACTTCCTTGTTCAGGACGCTTCACAACTCGGCCATCTTAATCAGCTCGATAACGAATTCGATATCGCTTTCATGCGGCACCAAAATTTCTGGAACGGCGACACCACCTGGACAAAAATCTATGACGAAGCACTCCACCGACTCGACAATGACGGCCTATTGGTGATCACCTCTTACTTTGACCGGGAGCACCGCCTTGCGCTCGATGCCATTCAAGGACTCGGCGCCGAATTAGTCTGCTCTGAGAGAAACTCCGACTCCCGCATCATTAGCGATGCACCGAATAAATCGGTGGACCGCCACCTTGCCATCTTCCGCAAGCCTTGATGCCTCACCTTGCTATGGCTTCGCGTTAACTTCGGCCTTAACTCCGCCTCCAACACATCAGCCACTCCTCTCCCTCGCGCGACGGAAAATGTTTTTTGGGCAGGCGCTCCCACTCGAGAGTAAACCCCTTACTGAAGTGCCTATGAATGGTTTCGATGTTGGTTTTAAATGGTGGCCCGTCTCCGTCCGGATCTTCAGCAAAGGCGAAAAAAACTCCAATCAGCAGACCCTGCGGCATCAATAGCCGATGGGCGGCATCCACGTAATCTTCTCTCTTATCGGGTGTAATTGCACAAAAACAAGTGTGCTCCCAGATCACATCGTATCGCTTTTCTCCAGCAAGATCAGGATCAAAAAAGTCCGCCTCCTGGTAGCGCGCTCCCTCGATGCTGTTTGTCAACTTTGCTGCTGCGAGTGCGGTTGCTGAGACATCCAGCCCAGTCACTCGGCAGCCTGCCTGAGCTAGCGCACGCACATCGTGCCCGTATCCGCAGCCTGGGACCAATACCTCGGATTGTGCTGGCAACTCTCCACTTGTGATAACTTCGAGCAATGACGGTGACGGCGCCCCTTTGTCCCATGGAGTATGGTCCTCTAA
>Ga0213861_10003455_pt1 | contig 13032 bp, 10 predicted proteins | sample PICome_4_FD_160110 | JGI IMG/M metagenome (GOLD analysis project Ga0213861, IMG submission 160110) | Coastal seawater microbial communities near Pivers Island, North Carolina, United States - PICO131 | ecosystem: Environmental > Aquatic > Marine > Coastal | place: USA: North Carolina...
TTTTGAAATTCAATGTTTTTATATCAATATATGTGTCATCTACATTTCCAGTAGTGTTTTTTATAGACGTATTAATGGCGATATTACTCACCTGTTTTGGTAAATTGGGATATTTGAATGACGCATTATTTGAAGTGATACTGATATCTATATTTGGAATGGTTTCTTCTAAAATTAATCCTTTTATGATGCCTTTTACTTTAAAATCACCAGTGGTTTTAACATCTTCAATGTTTTTAGAATAGGCCTTTGGAATAACTGCTAAAAAATTTTTAAAATCTGATTCTGGATTTTCAAACGAAATATCAATGTCTTGTCCGTTTTCAAGTTGTTGCACATACCCTTGAAACTCTATGGATAAATCATTAATTAAACCTTTATTTTCTTTGAATGTGTATGTGTTGTTCTTTAAATCTATACCAATTAAAGCATCTAACTTTATTGGATTGCTATTTAAATAACTGATACTATCTATCGAGAAGCTCACATTAGCTTCACTTTTTGTGTTTAATTCTGAAGTTTTAGCAGAAAATGTACCATGGCCTTCATGATTCAATTCGGTAACATGAATTAAGATTTTTGAAATGTCATCAATATAGGTTAAAGCGCTATTTTTTATTTGGTAGTCTTCAATACTAAATGCAAAACTACTTACTTCTTTTTCCGCGGAAGCGTTTTTATCCTCTTTAGTAATATCGTAATTATTGTTTCCCAGTTTGTCTGTTTTTAACGTTAAAAGTGCCTCGTCAATATTGATAGAATGAACTACAATAGGGTCTTCATTTGCAGTTTTAAATAATTCTTTAACCGACATAGTAAACGAAATATCTTTCACTGTAGCAAAAGTTTCATCTTTAAAAGGCTCAAAATTGGTGATTAGTAAATCGGACACATTCACATGGGCCTGGGGAAAACTTCTAATAAAACTTAAGCTAACATTGCTAATCTCTACTTTGGCATTTAAGTTTTGGTTGATAAAGCGCTTTACCATATCTTTTATTTGTCCTTGAAATGCAAAAGGAATAGCAATTAAAAGTGTAACTATTATAAGTAAGGTAATTCCAATAATTTTTAATGCTTTTTTCATCGGTAGGTTTTATATTAAAGATCTCCGTCTGAGTGAGATCTTTAAATATCTATTATGGATATATACGCAAAAATGATACTAGAAGTTTAAAAACAGTAAATTTATTGCTAAATGACTAAAGCAAATCAATGTCTTCGTTGACTTTTAGATTGAAGCGCTTTCTAAATAAATACACACCTAAATATAGAAATGGTGTATCACAGGCTGCTACGATAACTTTAAATAAAAAACCGCTAACTAATAAGCCTTTAAAGTTTGCCCAATCAATAATGCCGAAGGAGCATAATAAAGATACAATAGTAAATGTGTCTATAAATTGCGAAAACCAAGTGGAGAAATTATTACGAAGCCAAAGGTGTCTGCCTTTAGTTAATCGTTTCCAGAAGTGATAAATCTGTATATCCACAAATTGAGCGAATAAGTAAGTGAGCATACTTGCGAAAACGGCTATCATAGAGTTTCCAAAAACGGTTTGAAATGTTTTGTCATCCACATAAGACCATGAAGTCGCAGGAACAATATCTGCAACATAAATTATTAAAAGTGAAAATAAAGAAGCGAAAATACCAACCACCACAATATCGTTAGCGCGTTTTTTACCGTAAATTTCACTAATTAAATCCGTGATTAAAAACGTTAGTGGATAAGGTAGAATCCCAACTGAAATTTCAAAAAGCTTACTTCCAAAAACTTCAATATTAAACGGATACCAATAGAGAAATTTTTGAAAAATTAGGTTTGAAACTACCAATGATGTAATGAATAAGCCTCCTAAAAGCATGTAAATTCGTTGGGCAGCAAGTTTATCTTTTAATGTCATTTACGATTGTGAATAAATAGGTTCTGTAAATATAAAGGAAACCATTTACTTTTTATTATTTTGCCTTCTTATGATAAAACCAACAACATATCATATTGCGTTAGGCAGTAATAAGGGCGATAAGTTTAAAAACTTGCAGGCGGCTGTTGATGCTATTTATAAAGATATAGGAAACATTAAGATGATTTCTAAGGTTTATAAATCGCCAGCATTTGGTTTCAAAAGTGATGATTTTTTTAATTGCTGCTTGGTTTTAGAGAGCTATTTAGAGGCCCAGAAAGTACTTGAAACGTTATTGGAAATTGAAAATTCTTTAGGACGTACCCGAGCCAAAAGCAATACTTACGAAGCTAGAACGATAGATTTAGATATTGTTTTTGCTGAAGACAATATTATCAATACAAAAACATTACAAGTACCACATCCAGAAATGAGCAAACGTAAGTTTGTGTTATTACCACTCAATGATGTAGCCTCAAAAATAAAACATCCAAAGTTTGATAAAGAGGTTTCGATGTTATTAGAGGAATGTAAAGACGATTCTGTTTTAGAGCCAATTAAGATTTGGTTAAAAAACCCAAGTAAGCAACACGATTTTTCAAAATACAATTACATCGCTATTGAAGGTAATATTGGCGCAGGAAAAACCAGTTTAGCTACTAAAATATCTCATGATTTTAATGCGAAACTCATTTTAGAACGGTTTGCTGATAATGCGTTTTTGCCTAAGTTTTATGAGGATGCCAATAGGTATGCCTTTACTTTAGAAATGTCTTTTTTAGCAGATAGATACCAGCAGATTTCTGATGATTTATCACAACTCGATTTGTTTAAAGATTTTATAGTGAGTGATTATGATGTATTTAAATCTATGATTTTCTCTAAAATAACATTGAATGAAGATGAGTTTAGTTTATACCGAAAGTTATTTTATTTGATGTATAAAGACATTGCGAAACCTGAACTCTATGTTTATTTATACCAAAACACAGAACGTTTGCAGAAAAACATTAAAAAACGTGGTCGCGATTACGAGCAAAACATCGCCGATGATTATTTAGAAAAAATAAATACTGGGTATTTAGACTTCTTAAAAACTCAAAAAGATTTTAATGTAAAAATTATTGATGTTTCCGATAGAGATTTTGTGGTAAACCGAACAGACTATTTGTGGGTTTTGGAGGAGATTTGTACTTAATGTTTTTTGTTTAAGGAATTGTTTAAAGATTTGAAGAAACAATGCCTCAATTTCAAAAAGGATACGATTTAAAATACTTTAAAGAGGGTTGTTAGAATACGCCCTTTATTATTTTCTAGAATATGCTCTTCAAGTTGTTTTTGGTCTTTAATTTTTAAATTAAAAGGCGGTTCTAATATATTAACACCACTGTTTTGCTTTAGTCTAATACCTTGCCCAGAAATAATGTCTTTGTTTGAAACAAAGTTGCCCAATGGTATATGTTCAGTTAGAATGATGTATTTAAAGACTGCTATTTTCTTTATTACTTTTTCTATGTCTTTATTAGACAAGTGCTGTAACACTTGCCTTAATATAATGCAGTCTCCAGACGGGAGTTTATCGTTTATAATATCTAAATAATGAAATTCTAAATTATCTTCTTTATATAAATTTTTATTTCTATTAATAAGGTTTTCAACAATATCTATAGCAATATATTTTTTGGAGTATGTAGTTAGGTGTTTCCCAATATTAAAATCGCCACAACCTAAATCACAAACTACTAAAGGTGTGTCGTTAGACTCTAAAAACGTAATTAAAACTTTTAAATAGGGATTTATGATATTCGGATCATACGAACCAATTCCAGAATAAAAATCGAATTGGTTTCCACCCCAAAGATTCATTTCATAAATCTGGTTCATGACATCTTTAGTAGGCCAAGGCTTCTTTATCCTTTTAGTCACCTATTTTAGATTTGCTGATAGCTTGCTAAAAACATCCCAAACAACAACTCCACAACTTACCGAAATATTTAGGGAATGCTTGGTGCCAAATTGGGGAATTTCAATAACCACATCGCTTGAATTAACTACATCTTGAGCAACACCTTTTACTTCGTTTCCAAAAACTAAAGCATATGTGGTGTTGGGTTCAACAGCAAAGTTGTTTAGCATAGTCGCATTTTCAGCTTGCTCAATCGAACAGATTTTTACGTTGTCAAGTTTTAGTTTTTCAACTAAATTCATCGTGTTTTCAATATATTCCCAAGCAACAGTGTCAGTGCTTCCCAAAGCTGTTTTATGAATGTCTTTGTGGGGTGGCGTTGCCGTAATACCACAGAGGTAAATTTTTTCAACTAAAAAAGCATCACTCGTTCTAAACACCGAGCCTATATTATTTAAGCTTCTAATATTATCAAGAATAATAATGATCGGTGTTTTTTTAGCTTCTTTAAAAGCATCAACGCTTAATCTGTCTAATTCACTATTTTTAAGTTTGCGCATGGTTTTATTGTTGAAATCTCGTTCTAATTGTAGATAACTTCTAAAGAATGAACTTCAAAAAACATGAAATTAATGGTACATTGCATGCTACAATTTTGTCAAAAATAACATTAATAAATCACTTTTCCATTGGCTAAAAAAGTAAAAAAAGTAACCCCGTTAATGAAGCAGTACAATGCCATTAAAGCAAAGTATCCTGATGCGTTGTTGTTGTTTCGTGTGGGCGATTTTTACGAAACCTTTGGTAGTGACGCTATTAAAGCGGCAGGTATTTTAGGTATTATTTTAACTAAACGCGGTGCTGGAAGTGAGAGTGAAATTGAGTTGGCAGGTTTTCCACACCATTCTATCAATACCTATTTACCTAAATTGGTTAAAGCAGGACAACGTGTTGCTATTTGCGACCAATTGGAAGATCCGAAACAGACCAAAACCATCGTAAAGCGTGGTGTAACCGAATTGGTAACTCCAGGAGTTGCCTTAAATGATGAGGTTTTAGTGTCAAAATCCAACAACTTTTTGTGTTCGGTATATTTTGATAAAAAATATATTGGAATTTCGTTTTTAGATATTTCTACAGGGGAGTTTTTAACCTCTCAAGGGAATGCGGAGTATATTGATAAGTTACTTCAAAATTTCAGTCCTAGCGAGGTTTTGGTTTCTAAGCAAAAACGCAGTTTGTTTAATGAAACTTTTGGTGACGATTTTCACACCTTTTATTTAGAAGATTGGGTTTATCAAACAGATTATGCTTATGAAACGTTAATAAAACATTTCGACACTAAAACATTAAAAGGTTTTGGAATTGAAGATTTGTATGAAGGTATTATTGCGTCGGGTTCTATTCTTCATTATTTAGGGGAAACACAGCATAATAAGTTACAACATATTACCTCTATTTCTAGAATTGCAGAAGATGATTATGTGTGGATGGATAAATTCACTATCAGAAATTTAGAGCTTTATAATTCTACTAACAACAATGCGGTAACGCTTCTAAATGTGATTGATAAAACCATTTCACCTATGGGTGGAAGGCTATTGAAGCGGTGGTTGGCACTTCCTTTAAAAAACGTTGAGAAAATTAAGCAACGGCATGAAGTGGTTAGTTTTTTGACTAAAGAAAATACGGTACTTCAGAAGGTTCAAAACCACATCAAACATATTGGTGATTTAGAACGTTTAATCTCTAAAACAGCGACAGGTAAGGTGAATCCGCGTGAGGTCATTCAGCTTAAAAATTCTTTGGAAGCTATTGTGCCCATAAAAGCATTGTCTTCAAATTGTGATAATGAATCTTTAAAAATTATTGGAGACAAACTTCAAAGTTGTGATGTGCTTCGTGAAAAAATAAAAGAGACTTTAAACGAAGAAGCTCCTGTAAATGTATTCAAAGGCAGTAGTATTGCTGTTGGCTTTTCTTCGGAATTAGATGAACTAAGAGGGTTGTCAAAATCTGGTAAAGATTATCTAGATAAAATGCTAGAACGTGAGAGTGAACGCACGGGAATCACATCGCTTAAAATAGCTTCAAATAACGTATTTGGATATTATATTGAAGTGCGAAATACCCATAAAGATAAAGTTCCTGAGGAATGGATTCGTAAGCAAACTTTAGTAAATGCGGAACGTTATATTACAGAAGAACTTAAAGAATACGAAGCCAAAATATTAGGAGCTGAAGATAGAATTCAAGCTATAGAGCAACAACTGTTTTCAGAATTGATTGGTTGGTTAAATCAATATATAAAGCCAGTTCAACAAAACGCATATTTAATTGGACAACTAGACTGTTTATGTGGTTTTGCTCAATTGGCAAAAGATAATAATTATATCTATCCAACAATAGATGATTCATTTGATTTAGAGATTAAAGATGGCCGTCATCCTGTTATAGAAAAGCAATTACCTATTGGTGAAGCCTATATTGCTAATGATGTTTTTCTAGATAGAACAAGTCAACAAATAATTATGATTACAGGGCCTAATATGTCTGGTAAGTCGGCCATATTACGTCAAACAGCATTAATCGTTTTGTTGGCTCAAATAGGAAGTTTTGTTCCTGCAAAAGCAGCTAGGATAGGTTTGGTCGATAAGATTTTTACTAGAGTAGGTGCTAGTGATAATATTTCAATGGGAGAATCTACCTTTATGGTTGAAATGAACGAAACAGCCTCTATTTTAAATAATATTTCTGATAGGAGCTTGGTGTTGTTAGATGAAATTGGAAGAGGTACGAGTACGTATGATGGTATTTCCATTGCTTGGGCGATTAGTGAATATTTACATGAACATCCTGCCAAGCCTAAAACATTGTTTGCAACCCACTATCACGAGTTAAATGAGATGAGTGAAACCTTCGGGCGTATTAAAAACTTCAATGTTTCTGTAAAAGAGTTAAAAGACAATGTATTATTCTTAAGGAAATTGGTAGCAGGTGGTAGTGCACATAGTTTTGGTATTCACGTAGCTAAAATGGCTGGTATGCCGCAACAAGTTTTGCATCGTGCGAATAAGATTTTAAAGAAATTAGAGCAATCACATTCTAGCGAAGAACTTACAGATAAAGTAAAAACCTTGAATGACGATATGCAATTGAGTTTTTTCAATCTTGATGATCCTTTGTTAGAAAACATTAAAGATGAAATATTACACCTTGATATTGATACACTTACACCTGTTGAAGCGCTAATGAAATTGAATGAAATTAAGCGTATGTTAATTAAGAAAAAGCAAGCTTAAAATTATTTTTATTTATTTTGCTAAAAGGCTTTGGTTTTAGTAGAAATATTTTAAATTTGCATCCGCAATCGAAAGGTTGTATGTTCATTTAAAGACTGCGAAAGTAGCTCAGGGGTAGAGCATCACCTTGCCAAGGTGGGGGTCGCGGGTTCAAATCCCGTCTTTCGCTCTGAAACTTTCTTAAAATATACCAATGCTGAAGTGGTGGAATTGGTAGACACGTTGGACTTAAAATCCAATGTCCATTAGGACGTACGGGTTCAAGTCCCGTCTTCAGTACTAAAGCCTTATCAAATTTTGATAAGGCTTTTTTTATGTTTTAGATTTAAGTTTTAGGTATAAAAAAAACCACCTAATAGGTGGTTTTTATAAATTGTAAAAAAACTAATCTAAATTAGATACCAGTTTTTAATTTATCTGCTTCTTTTTTAACTGCATCAGTAGCTTTATCTGCAGCATCACCCGCTTTTGCTTTTACATCGTCAACCGCATCACCTGCAGCGTCGACAGCATCACCTGCAGCGTTAACAGCACCATCAACTGCATCACCTGCTTTATCTGCAGCATCACTAGCGGCATCAACAGCAGAATCTACAGCGTCACCAGCAGCATTAACCGCATCACCTGCAGCATCAACGGCAGAATCAACAGCATCGCCAGCAGCGTCTACAGCACCTTCTGCTGCGTTTTCAACAGCATTAGCAGCACCTTCTGCTTTTTCTTTTACATCTCTACAAGATGTGAAACTTAAACTTAAAGCTAACAATAAGATTGAACTTAATAATAATTTTTTCATCGGTTTTTGTTTTAGTATTTATTTTTTTATTGATTGCCAATTTAATGACTTTTTATTAGAACTACGACTTTTGTAAAATCTATAACTAAAATATACTTATATACGTAGATAATCTATTATTTGGATTACAGCGCCTCGATTCTCTTTGATGTATTCTACATTTTTAGACCCACATTTTATCCTAAAGTCACTATCACAAATTAATTTGTTTAAAATTGAATTGAAACTCTTTTTTGTAGAAATAGAAAACATACCGCCATTATTAATAAGTGACTGAGCTTCAGGGAATTTAATATGATTATTACCAATAATTATTGGAACACCAAAAACTGCTGGTTCAAGTGTGTTATGTAATCCAGTACGTCCTATTGCGCCTCCTACATAAGCGATGTCTGCATAACTGTAAATTTTTGAAAGAATTCCTACGGTATCAATTATAAAGACTTGTGAATTAGTTAAATCTTGACTCTTTTTCTCAGAAAACAAAACAGTTTTTGAATTAATTCGTTCTTGCAAGTTTTTAATGCGTTCAGGTTTAATATCATGTGGAGCAATTATAAATTTTACATGTCTTGAGGCTTCAGAATTGATGAAATTTATAAATAAAGATTCTCCTTCGGGCCATGTGCTACCTGCAACAACACAAAGTTGGTTGTTTTTAAATTCTTCAATAAAATTTAAGGTATTGTCTATTTCTAATTGACTATAAACTCTATCAAAACGTGTGTCGCCGCTTACTGTAATTGCTTGGTAATGGATGCTTTTAAGGAGCGTTTTAGAAGCTTCGTTTTGAGTAAAAATATGTTCAAAAGCAAATAATGCGTTTTTAAAAAGTTTTCCGTAAGCCTTAAAATAAATATGGTTTTTTCTAAATGAAGCAGAAATTAATATAGCACGAAGATGCCTTCGTTTTAATTCATTTAAAAAATTGGGCCAAATATCATACTTTACAAAAATGGTAAGTTCAGGATTTACTAAATCTAAAAAGCGTTTAGCATTGGTTTTAGTATCTAAAGGGAGATAGATAACGATATCTGCAATTGGAGTGTTTTTTCGAATGTCATATCCCGAAGGCGAGAAAAAACTAAGAATAATTTTATGATTTTTATATTGATGTCTCAGTTTGGTAAAAACAGGAAGCCCCTGTTCGTATTCACCTAATGATGCACAATGAAACCAAAGTGTTTTGTCATTTTTATTTAAATTATTTTTTAAAATCGTAAAAGTTGCTTTTCTTCCAACAACACCTTTTTTTAACTTGTAATTAAACAAAGCCCCAAATTTTAAACCAAAATTTGCAAGATATATTCCTATGTTATAAATAAAACGCAATATTCTTTCTTTTAATGCTAAAATACATTTCTTTGAAATAAATTCATTGGTTAGCGTCAATCATTTTTGTAATTTTACTACTTGTTAATCCATATAAGATTGGCATTAAAATGAGTCTTTATTATTACTTAAAATATCGACTACAATTTTTTTTAGATGAAAAAAATTCAAATGGTTGACCTTAAAGGTCAGTATAATGATATAAAAGATATCGTTAACCCTTCTATCCAAGAGGTAATTGAAAACACTACATTTATAAACGGACCTAAGGTTCATGAGTTTCAAAAAAACCTAGAGTCCTATTTGGGAGTGAAACATGTTATTCCATGTGCAAATGGAACTGACGCATTGCAGATAGCAATGATGGGTTTAGGCTTAAAGCCAGGGGATGAGGTTATTACTACCGATTTTACTTTTGCAGCAACTGTTGAGGTTATTGCTTTATTGCAATTAACACCCGTTTTAGTGGATGTTAATGATGATGATTTCAACATCAATATTGAAGCTATAAAAAGAGCTATTACCTCAAAAACAAAAGCCATCGTGCCAGTTCATTTATTTGGGCAATGTGCCAATATGGAGGCTATAATGAAAATAGCACAAGAACATGATTTCTTTGTAATTGAAGATAATGCACAAGCTATTGGTGCGAATTATACATATAGTAACGGAACTAAAGTGAAAGCAGGAACTATTGGGCATGTTGGTGCTACGTCGTTTTTCCCATCTAAAAACTTAGGTTGTTATGGTGATGGTGGAGCTATTTTTACAAATGATGATAATTTAGCACACACGATTCGAGGTATTGTAAATCATGGAATGTATGAGCGTTACCATCATGACGTGGTAGGGGTGAACTCAAGGCTTGACAGTATACAGGCAGCAGTATTAGATGCTAAATTGCCACGCTTAGATAGTTATAATAAAGCAAGACAAAGTGCTGCGAAAAAGTACAGTAAAGCTTTAGAAGGCATCGAAAGTATTATAACGCCGAAAACAGTTAGTAAAGGTTGTGAAGGTATTTGTGATACCTGTGATTGCCATGTATTTCATCAATATACGCTTAGAATAAAGGGAGTAGATAGAGATGCTTTGGTAAAACACTTAAATGATAAAGGAATTCCTTGTGGTGTATATTATCCAATTCCGCTTCACAGGCAAAAAGCATATTTGGACGAAAGATATAAGGAATCTGATTTTGAAGTAACGAATCAACTCGTAAAAGATGTTATTTCATTACCAATGCACACCGAATTAGATGACGAACAGATAGAATTTATTACATCAACAATTATAAAATTTATAAATGGATAAAATATTAGTTACAGGCGGATTGGGCTTTATTGGTTCGCACACAGTTGTAGAATTACAAAATGAAGGGTATGAGGTTGTTATTATTGATGATTTATCAAACTCATCACTAAACGTACTAGATGGTATTACGGCTATAACGGGTAAAACACCAATTTTTGAAAAGCTAGATTTAAAAGATAAAGTGGGTGTTGAAGCATTTTTTGCTAAGCATAAAGATATAAAAGGAGTGATACATTTTGCAGCTAGTAAGGCTGTAGGCGAAAGTGTAAAAGAACCTTTGCTCTATTATGAAAACAATATTGGTACTTTAGTTTATATTCTTAAAGAATTGAAAAAGTTACCATCAGCAGCATTTATATTTAGTTCGTCTTGTACGGTTTACGGGCAAGCAGATGAGTTGCCAATTACAGAAAATGCTCCTGTAAAACAAGCGGAATCACCTTACGGAAATACAAAGCAAATTGGCGAAGAAATTATTAAGGATACCTGTAAAGTAGTGCCAACATTAAAAGCGATTGCTTTACGCTATTTTAACCCAGTTGGCGCACATGAGTCTGTTGAAATAGGGGAATTACCAATTGGTGTGCCTCAAAATTTAGTGCCATTTATAACACAAACAGCTATAGGGCTGCGCCAAGAATTATCGGTTTTTGGAGACGATTACCCAACGCCAGACGGCACGTGTATTAGAGATTACATTCATGTGGTAGATTTAGCTAATGCTCATGTTATTGCATTAGGACGATTACTACAGAACAAAAATAAAGCGAACTTTGAAACTTTTAATCTGGGCACAGGAAAAGGAAGTTCTGTGTTAGAGGTTATTAAATCTTTTGAGAAAGTTTCAGGAAAAAAATTAAACTACAAAATTGTTGATAGAAGAGAAGGTGATATTATTTCGGCCTATGCTGATACTAATAAAGCTAATGATGATTTAGGTTGGAAAACAAAATTATCTCTTGATGATGCTATGAGGTCTGCTTGGAAGTGGGAGCAGAAAGTTAGAGCTAAAGATTAAGTCTATTTCGAATTTATAAAAAAGGTCGCTATTTTAATTTAGCGACTTTTTTTATTCAGTAGTTTTCTTTTTCTTAAAACTCATAAATATGAGTATAATCATTCCTGTGGTTACTGATAAATCTGCGAGATTAAAAATACCCGTTCTAAAAACACCGCCAAGATCTATAAATAAGAAATCGGTAACTTTTCCAAAGGCTATTCTATCAAAAACATTCGCTATACCACCGCCAATAATACTTGCATAAGCGAAAAGCGACCAGTGATCTAATGATTTGTCTTTGAATATATGACGAAGCACAAAGCCTAAAACAAGTATTGGTAAAATGAGTAATAAAATGATTCTAAGCGTTTCATTTAATTCACTTCCCATGCCAAGAAAAGCACCAGTATTTTCAACATTCATCATAATAAAAGCATCACCAATTACAGGGATGCGTTCACCAGGATTAATTTCTGTTCTTAATGTTATATGCTCTCTAACTATAACTTTAGAAATCTGATCAATTGCTATCGTTAAAACAATAACTAATATAATGTAGATGGAGCGTTTGTTTAGCTTCATTTAACTATTGATTTCAAAAGTTGCAGAAGCAGTTTCAGATGCTCTATTAATCTTTTTTACTAAGCCTTGTAAAACTTTCCCCGGGCCCACTTCAGTAAATAATGTAGCACCATCAGCAATCATTTGTTGAACCGATTGTGACCAACGGACAGGAGCCGTTAATTGCGAAATAAGATTTGCTTTTATAGAGGATTCATCAATGACAGCGTTTGCTGTTACATTTTGGTAAATTGGGCAATTTGGCTTACTAAAGGTTGTGTTTTCAATTGCAGCAGCCAGTTCTTCACGGGCAGGTTCCATTAAAGGAGAATGAAAGGCGCCACCAACAGGTAAAACTAAAGCTCTTCGTGCTCCTTCTTCTTTTAATGTTTCACAGGCTTTGTTAATAGCTTCAATTTCACCTGAAATCACTAATTGTCCTGGGCAGTTGTAATTTGCTGCAACTACAACGCCATCAGTCATAGCGCATATTTTTTCAACAATAGCATCATCTAATCCTAAAACTGCAGCCATGGTACTTGGTTGTAATTCACAAGCTTTTTGCATTGCTATAGCACGTTGCGAAACTAATTTCAAGCCGTCTTCAAAGTTTAAAGCGCCATTGGCTACTAATGCTGAAAATTCCCCTAGCGAATGTCCTGCAACCATATCTGGCTTAAACGTATAACCTAATGTTTTGGCTAAAATTACTGAATGTAAAAATATGGCAGGTTGTGTAACCTTAGTTTCTTTTAAGTCTTCAGCAGAACCTTCAAACATCGTATCCGTGATATTGAAACCTAAAATATCATTGGCTTGTTCAAATAATTCTTGTGCTAAAGGTGAATTTTCATATAGGTCTAAACCCATTCCTGAAAATTGAGCTCCCTGACCTGGAAATATGTATGCGTTCA
>Ga0213861_10003456_pt1 | contig 13030 bp, 6 predicted proteins | sample PICome_4_FD_160110 | JGI IMG/M metagenome (GOLD analysis project Ga0213861, IMG submission 160110) | Coastal seawater microbial communities near Pivers Island, North Carolina, United States - PICO131 | ecosystem: Environmental > Aquatic > Marine > Coastal | place: USA: North Carolina | collected...
CGCGTTGCACACTAATGCCTTTGATGTATGTAATTGGGTAATTTAAATTCACTTGATCTCTTTTGCAACAACGAAAATAAAGAATTCAAAATTCACAAAAAACAATTATTGCTTCTTTTCAGGTTGGAATTCAAAAAAAAGCAGGAAAAAATTCCTTTTATTTAACCTATCTTTGCAGCCCGAAAGAAACGACACCATGAGATTACATAGAAACTTAACTTTTGCAGTTATAGATAGTATTAGAGATATTTTCAATGAAGGCGTTTACGCAGACAAAGCTGTAGAAAAAGCCTTAAAACGTGATAAGCGTTGGGGAGCTAGAGACCGCAAATTCGTAGCAGAAACCATCTATGAAATAGTACGTTGGAATCGACTGTATGCCGAGATTGCAGAAGTAAAGGTTCCGTACGATAGAGATAATATTTGGAGAATCTTTTCTGTCTGGTGTGTATTAAGAGGAATTGCTTTGCCCGATTGGAATCAAATTGGAGAGGTACCCGAAAGAAAAATAAAAGGACGTTTTGCAGAATTATCACGCACAAGAAAATTCAGAGAGTCTGTTCCAGATTGGATGGATGCACTTTGTGTTGAAGAATTAGGAGAAGAAATTTGGACCAAAGAAATCGCCGCCTTAAACATTCAAGCAAGTGTCATTCTTCGAACAAATACATTGAATATTTCACGGGAAGTTTTACAAAAAAAATTAAAAGCCGAAAACATCAATACCAACATTGTTCCCGAGCATCCAGATGCATTAATTTTACCGGAAAGGGCCAATGTTTTTAAAACAGAAGCATTTCACAATGGGTATTTTGAAGTGCAAGATGCTTCTTCTCAATTGGTAGCAGCCTATCTGGATGTGAAACCCGGAATGAAAGTTGTAGATACCTGTGCAGGTGCAGGCGGAAAAACACTGCACTTAGCCGCTTTAATGCAAAACAAAGGGCAAATTATCGCCATGGATATTTACGAAAGTAAACTTCGTAAGTTAAAAGTAAGAGCCAAAAGAAACAAAGCGCACAACATCGATATGCGTGTGATCGATTCTACAAAACCCATCAAGAAATTACATGGCAAAGCAGATCGGGTCTTAATTGATGCTCCCTGTTCTGGATTGGGTGTGATTCGTAGAAATCCAGATTCTAAATGGAAATTGCAGCCTGAATTTATTGACAACATCAAAAAAATTCAACAAGAAATATTACAAAGTTATTCCAAAATGGTAAAACAAGGTGGTAAAATGGTCTATGCTACTTGTTCAATTTTACCCTCCGAAAATCAAAATCAAGTAAAAACCTTCTTAGCCTCTGAAGCTGGAAAAGATTTTACCTTTGTCTCCGATAAAAAAGTAATGGCTCACATTGCTGGCTTTGACGGTTTTTACATGGCGTTGTTGGAAAAAAAATAAAAAAATACCTCAATTTAAATTATTTAAATTTTATAAATTCGTACAAAATATCTTAGAAATGAAAAATATCTTTTTATTTATTGCCATTCTTAGTGCTACCTTTAGTAGCTTCTCACAAGAATCTTATTACAACGATGTGGATTTAACCTTGACGGGTTTGACTTTAAAAAATGCTCTAAAAGAAAAAATTGTTAATACACACACAAATTTTTTACAATACACGCCCGATGTCTGGATCGCTTCGAAAATTACAGATGCAAATCCAGAAAACCCTGACGAAGTAATCCTTATTTATGGCTGGGAAGATGGATCTGATAGTGACAGTACCAATGATAGAACAAGAGATAATACACTGCAAGATAATGGTAGTAATGGAAATTTTGTTTGGAATCGAGAACATGTATATCCGCAATCACTTGGAACTCCTGCAATTACTATAACAACCATCCCTGGTCAAGATGCACACGCGCTTAGACCCGTAGACAAACCAACAAATAGTGCAAGAGGAAACAAACGCTTTGCAGATGGCGCTGGCAATGCTGGAGATTCTAACGGAGGTTGGTACCCTGGTGATGAGTGGAAAGGGGATGTAGCAAGAATGATGATGTATATGTACATCCGATATGAAGATATTTGCCTTCCTACCAATGTGGGTATTGGAGATAGTAGTTTAACAGAGGACGACATGATTGATTTGTTTTTAAAATGGAATGTAGAAGATCCCGTATCTGATTTTGAGCGAAATAGAAATACCTATCATGAAAATACTACAGACAATTCCTCTGCACAAGGGAACAGAAACCCACTCATTGACAATCCTTATTTAGCAACCCGAATTTGGGGAGGAGATTCTGCAGAAGATACCTGGGGAATCTATACCAGTAGCGATACAGAAGCACCTACCCAACCAACCGATGTAGTAGCTAGCAATGAAACCACTACGACCATTGATATTAACTGGACAGCGTCCACCGATAATGTTGAAGTGACAGGATATAATATATACGTAGATGATGTATTGACCGGTCAAACTGCAGCAGTAAATTACCAAATTACAGGATTAAGTCCGAGCACTACTTATGCAATACAAGTTGAAGCAAGAGATTTGATTAATAATAAATCGGATAAAAGTGCGGTTGTAAACGCTTCAACAACTTCAGACACAACAGCACCTTCAGTGCCTACAAACATCACAGCTACAAATATTTCAGGTACCGCATTCAAAGCAAACTGGGAGGCAGCTACCGATGATACTGCTGTAACTGAATACCGTGTTTTTGTAGACGGTGCCTTTGAAGCAGCTACTTCGGAGTTGAACTATACCATCACTGGGTTAACGGTTTCTACAACCTATCAAATATCGATCTCTGCAAAAGATGCCGCCAATAACGAATCTGCGCAAAGCCCTGCGATTGCTGTAACCACTACAGACGGAGGCTCTAATGGCGTTGAAGAGCTTTTTATCTCGGAATATGTAGAACCAAACGGTGGAAATAATAAAGCAATCGAAATTGTAAATTTAACAAGTGCTGCAGTAAGTTTAACAGGATATTCAATCAAAAAGCAATCCAATGGTAGTGGCGACTGGGTCAATGAACTGGACTTGAGTACTGGATCCGTACAGAATATTGTTTCTGGTGATGTTTTTGTGGTTATTCATGGCGATGCAGATGCCCAAGAATTAATTGACAATGCAGATTTAGTACATCAGAGTGTTTCTGGCATCTGGGGAGCTCCCATAAACTTTAACGGGAATGATCCTGTTGGATTATTTAAAGATGGAGTACTAATTGATATCGTAGGAACCTTTGGCGATAGTGGTAATTTTGGACAGAATATTACCCTCCGCAGAAAAGCATCCATTTTATCACCAAACACAACTTATGATGTAAATGAATGGGATTCCTTTGCCGCAAACACTTTTGATGGTATTGGCTCACACAGTTCTACCCTTGGTGTCACTGAAAACAACCTTAAAAACTTTCAAGTATATCCAAATCCTATCAAAGGAAATACTTTGTATTTCAACACAACCAAGGAAGTACAAGTTGCGATCTATAGCATTTTAGGAAAATTAATCAAAAATGAAACGGTGACAATGGCAAAGAAAAACATGGATATCTCTTCGCTTTCGAATGGTATTTATTTGTTAAAAATTACATCCGAAAACAAATCAATCACGAAGAAATTGATTCGAAGATAAAACGCAATTTTCATACAAAATATCCAAAAGAGGCATTCCAATAGAATGCCTCTTTTTGGTTTATAACTCCGTGAATAACTCTAAATATTCTCTCAAATAAATTGAGCGCTTCTGAACTAAAAAAAGTAAATTTGCGAGATAGAACAACACACCAAAAAAAATAGAATGATTCACTTTTTCGGAAACACAGACAGTATACTCTTTGCTGTTCAAACAACAAAAGAATTAACCAAAACAAGCATCTCAAAACTAACTTGGTTGTTTGGAGATCAACCCAAAGTAGCAGGGTCTTCAATTGACGCTTTTTTTATTGGTCCCAGGGCTGCAATGATTACTCCATGGAGTACAAATGCAGTAGAAATTACCCAAAATATGGGAATTTCTGACATTCTTAGGATCGAAAAATTCACAGCTGTTTCCGAAGGTTTTTCTGATTTTGATCCAATGATTTCAGAAAAATACAAGGGCTTACATCAAAAATCATTTGCGATTGAAATCCAACCAGAAGCCATTTTAAATATCGAAGATATTGCTGCTTACAACCTACAAGAAGGCCTCTCTTTGAGTGATGAAGAGGTGAACTATTTGGAAGGTGTTGCTACCAAAATAGGTAGAAAATTAACCGACTCTGAAGTTTTTGGTTTCAGCCAAGTAAACTCAGAACACTGTAGACACAAAATATTTAATGGCACCTTTATTATTGATGGAGAAGAACAACCTACTTCCCTATTCAAAATGATTAAAGAAACGTCAAAACAATTTCCAAACGATATCGTTTCAGCATATAAAGACAATGTAGCTTTTGTAAAAGGCCCCAGAGTCGCACAGTTTGCGCCCAAAACTGCGGACAAACCTGATTTTTATGAAACCCAAGATTTTGACTCGGTAATTGCACTCAAAGCAGAAACACATAATTTTCCTACTACTGTAGAGCCATTCAATGGAGCTGCTACCGGTTCGGGAGGAGAAATAAGAGATCGTTTGGCAGGAGGAAAAGGTTCTTTACCCTTGGCAGGAACGGCAGTGTATATGACTTCCTACTCTCGTTTAAACGAAGACAGGTATTGGGAACATAAATTTAAAGCAAGAGATTGGTTGTACCAAACTCCAATGGATATTTTGATCAAAGCTTCCAATGGTGCCTCTGACTTTGGAAACAAATTTGGGCAACCCTTAATTACAGGTTCTGTATTGACATTTGAACACGAAGAAAATGCCGCTTCTAGTGATGCCAAGCCAAGAAAACTAGGCTATGATAAAGTAATCATGCAAGCCGGTGGTATTGGGTATGGAAAAGCAGATCAAGCGATAAAAGACACGCCAAAAGACGGCGATAAAATTGTAATCCTCGGTGGTGAAAATTACCGAATTGGTATGGGTGGAGCGGCAGTTTCCTCTGCAGATACTGGAGAATTTGCTTCAGGAATTGAACTAAATGCAGTACAACGTTCCAATCCAGAAATGCAAAAACGTGCTGCCAATGCAGTGCGTGGTATGGTAGAAAGTGATGAAAACTTTATCGTATCAATCCATGATCATGGTGCAGGGGGACATTTAAACTGTTTGTCTGAACTGGTGGAAGATACTGGAGGAAAAATTGACTTGGACAAATTGCCTGTTGGAGACCCTACCTTATCAGCAAAAGAAATTATTGGAAATGAATCTCAAGAAAGAATGGGATTGGTCATTGCTGAAAAACATATCGAGACCTTACAAAGAATTGCAGAACGTGAGCGTTCGCCAATGTACACAGTTGGTGAAGTAACCGGAAATGACCGTTTTACTTTTGAATCAAAATCCAAAGGAGACAAGCCAATGGATTTGGCTTTAGAGGACATGTTTGGCAGCTCCCCAAAAACCATACTTACCGACAATACAATTATACGTAAATACAAGAACCCAAGGTATAAAAAGAAAAATATAAATACCTATTTGAATCAAGTTTTGCAATTAGAAGCTGTAGCATGTAAAGATTGGTTGACCAATAAAGTCGATCGCTGTGTGGGTGGGAAAGTTGCCAAACAACAATGTGTAGGTCCTTTACAAATTCCATTAAACAACGTCGGTGTAATGGCACTTGACTATAATGGAAAAGAAGGGGTTGCAACTTCAATTGGGCACGCCCCTATTTCAGGATTAATTCATCCAGGAGCAGGAAGTAGAAATTCAATTACGGAAGCATTGACCAATATAATTTGGGCGCCCTTAAAAGACAGCTTAAAAAGTGTTTCTTTATCTGCAAATTGGATGTGGCCTTGTAAGAATGAAGGTGAAGATGCGCGTTTGTATAAGGCCGTAAAAGCCATTTCCGAATTTTCAATCGACTTAGGAATCAATGTTCCAACAGGAAAGGATTCCCTATCCATGAAACAAAAGTATCCAGACAGTGAAGTCATCTCTCCAGGAACTGTTATTATCTCTGCTGCAGGAAATTGCAACGAAATTTCACAAGTGGTAGAACCACTTTTACAGGTTGATGCTGGAAATATATACTACATCAATATCTCTCAGGATGCCTTTAAATTGGGTGGAAGCTCATTCAACCAAGTATTAAATACGATTGGAAACGAAGTGCCTGATGTAAAAAATGCGGGATATGTAAAAACGGTTTTTAATTCGATGCAAGAACTCATCAAAGCTGGTCACATTGTTGCCGGACACGATGTGGCTTCAGGAGGATTGATTACCACTTTGTTAGAAATGTGTTTTGCAGACCTTAACTTAGGAGCAGATTTGGACCTTACAGCACTGAACGAGGAAGATTCTATCAAAGTGTTGTTTGCTGAAAATGCCGGGATTGTTTTTCAAGCTGACCCAGCTATAGAAGGGGTTTTAAAAGAAAAAGGTATTGAAGTATTTACACTTGGAACCGCCAACAATCGTGGAAAAGTAACCCTCAAAAATGGAGAAGACAACTTCTCTTTTGATGTTTCAGAAACACGAGATACTTGGTATCAAACCTCCTTTCTTTTGGATCAAAAACAAACCGCTAACGGATTGGCCAAAGCACGTTTTGAAAATTATAAAAAACAACCTTTACAGTATACCTTCCCAAAGAATTTTACAGGCAAATTGCCCAAAACAACAGCAAAAGCAAAACGTCCAAAAGCGGCCATCCTCAGAGAAAAAGGAAGTAACTCCGAAAGAGAGATGGCAAATGCGATGTATCTCGCTGGATTTGATGTGAAAGACGTGCACATGACCGATTTAATTTCAGGACGTGAAACACTAGAAGACATTCAATTTATAGGGGCTGTAGGTGGATTTTCCAATTCTGATGTTTTAGGCTCTGCAAAAGGATGGGCTGGTGCTTTCTTATACAATGCAAAAGCAAAAAAAGCATTGAAGAATTTCTTTAAAAGAGAAGACACTTTATCGGTTGGTATATGTAACGGTGCGCAATTGTGGATGGAATTGGACTTGATCAATCCAGAACATAAAGTTCACGGAAAACTGGTACACAACGATTCTAAGAAGCACGAATCTTCTTTTACATCTGTAAAAATTCAGAAAAACAATTCAGTCATGTTATCTTCATTAGCAGGAACGGAATTGGGAGTTTGGATTTCTCACGGAGAAGGAAAGTTTCGCTTACCAGAACCAGAAGAACACTATCACATTGTTGCAAAATATGGTTATGAAGGATATCCAAACAACCCAAATGGTTCGGACTTTAACACTGCCATGTTGTGTGATGCCTCTGGTCGTCATTTGGTAACTATGCCTCATATAGAACGCTCTACTTTTCAATGGAATTGGGCAAACTACCCAATGGGGAGAAAAGACGAGGTATCTCCTTGGTTGGCCGCTTTTGTAAATGCCAAAGATTGGATCAATGCTAACAAATAAGAACAAATAACTCCATTTTTAAAAAACAAACTTTTCATGAAAGTTTGTTTTTTTTTGTGCCCTACAAAAGCTGTGAACAAATGTGGGTTTTAAAAGAAGGGATTCCTTGAGGGATACCAATGAAAGCCTCGCCGATCTGAACACTTCAACATCATGCGGTCTAAAAATATTTTTCTTATCTTGCTATAAATACTACCCCATGAAACCTACACGCCTTTTTGACTTTGCCGACTACCAACTTGCAAACTATCCACAGAAAGCCTGTTTTCGTTACAAAGAAAACAATCAATGGATAAAAATAAGCACACAAGAATATATCAATAAAGCCAACAAAGTGAGTGCATCCCTGTTGGCACTGGGCATTAAAAAAAACGATAAGATTGCAGTTATCACAACCAACAACCATCCTAATTGGCATATTTTAGATACAGGTTTACTTCAAATTGGCGCACAAAACGTTCCGTTGTATGCGACCTTGTCTGAAAAAGATTATGCCTATGTTTTGAATCATTCAGATGCTCAATACTGCTTTGTTTCAAACCAAGAATTGTATGAGAAAGTTAAGAAAGTACAAAGCAGCACCTCTATTAAAAAGGTGTTCTCCTTAAATGAATTTGAAGCGGATGCTAGTTGGCATGCATTTTTAGAAATGGGAACTGAAACAGACCGATCGGAAACGATTTTACAACGAAAAGAGAACGTGCTCCCCGAAGATTTGGCAACCATTATTTATACATCTGGAACTACGGGGACTCCAAAAGGGGTAATGCTTTCACATCAAAATATCGTTGGAAATGTTTTTAAAACAGCTCGGGCATTGGATGTCGCTGGGGATCACAAACGAATTTTAAGCTATTTACCCATCTGTCATATTTTTGAACGTGCTGCCTCCTACTATTATCAGTATTTGGGATATCAAATTTACTTTGCAGAAAGCATCGAACTATTGGGTGATAATATTCGGGAGGTACAACCTCATTTCTTGGCGGTTGTTCCCCGATTGTTAGAAAAAATATTTGATAAAATTGTTGACAAAGGAAGTCAGCTAACAGGCATTAAAAAAGCATTGTTCTTTTGGGCAATCGCACTGGGAGAAAAATACAAACCTTATGGAGAAAATGGGGCTTTTTATACTTTTAAATTACAGCTAGCCCGAAAACTTATTTTCTCAAAATGGCAAGCGGCATTGGGCGGGAATTTAGAATTTATGCTCAGTGGAAGTGCCCCAATGCAAGATCGTTTGATTCGTATTTTTTTAGCAGCAGGAATCCCTATATTTGAAGGATATGGAATGACAGAATCCTCCCCTGCAATTACATTAAACGACCTTAGAAATAAGGGATTAAAGATTGGAACTGTAGGAAAACCACTCGCCGGACTTACTGTAAAAATTGCTGAGGACGGTGAAATACTTATGAAGGGATCCTCTGTAATGATGGGCTATTACAAAAACGAAGAAATGACCCAAAAGACCATTGTTGATGGGTACTTACATACGGGAGATATTGGTGAAATTGATGCCGATGGGTTTCTAAAAATTACCGACCGGAAAAAAGAAATGTTTAAGACTTCTGGTGGGAAATACATTGCACCTGCGGTATTGGAAAGCGAATTGAAACAATCTCGTTTTATCGAACAAATAATGATTGTAGGCGAATCTGAAAAAATGCCTGCTGCTTTGATTCAAGTAAATTTTGAATTTGCCAAAGATTGGGCGTTGCGCAAACAACTTGATCCATCAACCATCCTCACCCAGGAACGTTTTATCAATCGAATACAAAAGGAAATCGATTTTCACAACCAAAAATTTGGAAAGTGGGAACAAATTAAACGGTTTGAAATTACCCCCGATGAATGGTCTGTAGCTGCAGGGCACCTAACCCCTACTCTAAAAATGAAACGGAAAATAATTAAAGAAAAATACAAAAATCTGCATCAAAAAATATACAATTCGTAATATTTTAACACTTTACTATTCATTTGCAAAATCAAGAGAAATTACCTAATTTGCCGTACCCAAACTAAAAAAAGTATGTCAACTAAAATTACTCGAATATTTGATTTTCCTTACCACCAATTAGAAAAATACAATTTACCCAAAGCCTTTACCACAAGATACGATGGAAAATGGGAGTCAATCTCTACTCAAGAATATATAAATCAAGCCAATACAATTAGTAGAGGTTTGTTAAAATTGGGGGTGCAAGCCAACGATAAAATCGCGATTATTTCTTCCAACAACCGTACCGAATGGAACGTCTGTGATATTGGAATTTTGCAAGTGGGCGCGCAAAGTGTGCCAATTTACCCAACCATTTCCGAGCAAGACTATGAGTATGTATTAAATCATTCAGAAGCTACCTATGTTTTTGTTTCCGATCAAATGGTCTTGGATAAAATCAATAAAATAAAAAACAATACAAAATTAAAAGACGTTTTTACCTTTGATGCTATCGCAGGTGAAAAGAGCTGGAAAGAAGTACTCACCTTAGGAGCAGATACTGAAAATCAAGATACTTTAGAAGCGCGAAAAAACAACGTAAAGCCTGAAGATTTGGCAACTTTAATTTACACTTCGGGAACCACAGGAAGACCCAAAGGTGTAATGCTTAGTCACAACAATATTGTAACCAATGTATTGGCAAGTGAAAAAAGAGTTCCTTTAAGTTATGGAGAAGACAAGGCATTGAGTTTTTTGCCTGTCTGTCATATTTTTGAACGAATGATTCTCTATTTATATCAATATTGTGGTGTGCATATTCATTTTGCGGAGTCCATTGAAAAACTGAGTGAAAATGCGCAAGAAATTAAGCCACATGTAATGACGGCAGTTCCACGTTTGTATGAAAAAATATACGACAAGATTATCGCAAAAGGGGCAGATTTAACGGGCATTAAAAAACGTTTGTTCTTTTGGGCGGTAGAATTAGGTTTAAAATACGAGCCATACGGAGCAAACGGTTGGTGGTATGAGAAACAATTGGCTTTGGCCAAAAAATTAATCTTCTCCAAATGGCAAGCTGCTTTGGGAGGAGAGTTGAAATTAATGGTTTCTGGGGCTTCTGCTTTACAGCATCGATTGACCAGAGTTTTTACGGCCGCAGGAATGCCAATTATGGAAGGCTATGGGTTAACGGAAACGTCTCCTGTAATTACCGTAAGTTCCATGGATGACGGTGGTTTTAGAATTGGAACTGTTGGTAAAATTATCGATGATGTAAGCTTAAAAATTGCAGATACTGGAGAGATTTTGGTGAAAGGACCCAATGTGATGATGGGGTATTACAAAGATCCAGAAAAAACCGCTGAAGTCATTAAAGAAGGGTATTTTCATACGGGAGATAAAGGAGAATTGGATGCCGATGGGTTCTTAAGAATTACCGGAAGAACCAAGGAAATGTTTAAAACTTCCGGTGGAAAATATGTGGTGCCACCATTGTTAGAGGGCGATTTAAAACAATCTCGTTTTATAGAACAAGTGATGGTTATTGGTGAGGGGCAAAAAATGCCTGCAGCAATCATACAACCAAACTTCGAATTTATCAAAGATTGGATACAGCGCAAGCAATTGAATATTGGTACTTCCCATGATGAAATTATTGCTTCCAAAGAAGTTATAGCGCGGATACAAGAAGAAGTAGACAGTTGTAATAAAAACTTTGGAAACTGGGAACAAATCAAAGTATTTAGACTTACAAATGACGAATGGACCATAGACGGAGGGCATTTAACCCCAACCATGAAAATGAAACGTACCGAGATCTTAAAAATATACAAAGCTTTGTACGATGCTATTTACAATGCATAACTAAAAAAAGCGCTCCACAAGAGCGCTTTTTTTATTCAACAATCAGCTGTTTTTCTTTCTTTAACAGCGCAGGAAATTTTCTTTTGAAACGATTCAACCTTGGGATGGAAACAGCTTTTACATAGGCCTGATTTGGATTCCTTCTTTCAAAGTCTTGATGATATACTTCTGCTTTGTAAAACTTGGTAAACAAGGTAACCTCTGTGGCAATTTTCTTGGTATACTGTTTTTGCAATGTTGCAATTGCACGATCAATAATTTTTTTTTCTGTATCGGTTTTATAAAAAGCAATAGAGCGATATTGCGTTCCATAGTCTGGTTTTTGACCGTTTACCGTCGTAGGGTTGTGCGAACCAAAGAAAACGGTAACCAGCGTTTCAAACGTCACTTCTGCAGGATTGTAATATACGGCTACTGCTTCGGCATGGCCAGTTTTTCCGGTACCAATAGACGTATAGGTTGGGTTGTCTGTAAATCCACCTGCATAACCTGAAACGGCTTCCTCTACCCCTCTTACACTCTCAAAAACAGCTTCTACACACCAAAAACAACCGCTTGCAAAATAAGCAACTTCCGTAGTTTTATTGGGTTGATATGGTTTCTCGGGAGCCTCGTTGGTGTCTGCAAAACGATAACAGGCCATCAAGAGGATTGATAAGGCGACAATACTACTTGTTTGTAAAAATTTCATGATCACTGAATTAAAAATTATTGTAAATACTTCACACTACATTGGGTGTTTTTAACATCCTTATGGATAAAACAAATTTGTGAATCTCTTTCTTGTAATTGTTTACAACTTTAGCATTTTGTTACAAATGATTCTTGTAAAAAAAGAAGGAGATACCTACATTTGTTTCACAAAGATAATCAATATACATGGAGCATTTTATAGTTTCTGCGCGTAAATACCGTCCTCAAATTTTTGAGGATGTTGTTGGGCAACAAGCCATTACCAACACGTTAGAAAACGCTATAAAAAATGACCATTTGGCTCAGGCGTTATTATTTACAGGTCCTAGAGGTGTTGGAAAAACATCTTGTGCAAGAATCTTGGCCAAGAAAATCAATGAACAAGGCGTAGACACGGCAACAACGGAAGACTTCGCTTTCAATATTTTCGAATTGGATGCCGCTTCAAACAACTCTGTAGACGATATTCGAAGTTTAACAGACCAGGTTCGGATACCCCCACAAACGGGAAAGTTCAAAGTCTATATTATTGACGAGGTACACATGCTTTCACAAGCAGCTTTCAATGCTTTTTTAAAGACACTGGAGGAACCTCCTGCACATGCTATTTTCATTTTAGCCACCACTGAAAAACACAAAATAATCCCTACCATTTTATCGCGATGTCAAATTTTCGATTTCAAAAGAATTGGGGTTTTAGATGCAAAAAATTACCTAAAAGTAATCTGTGAAAAGGAAGGCATTACTGCAGAAGATGATGCCTTGCACATCATTGCCCAGAAGGCCGATGGTGCTATGCGAGATGCCTTGTCTATTTTTGATAGAGTGATTAGTTTTTCTGGAAAAAACCTAACTCGAGAAGCCGTAACCGAAAACTTAAATGTCTTGGATTACGATACCTACTTTTCGATGACAGATTTGTTGTTGGACAATAAAATTCCCGATGTTTTAAATGCATTCAACAGCATTTTAGGAAAAGGCTTTGAAGGCCATCATTTTATCAACGGATTGGCAAGTCATTTTAGAGATTTATTGGTTGCCAAAGACAAATCAACAATTGCATTGTTGG
>Ga0213861_10003460_pt1 | contig 13026 bp, 12 predicted proteins | sample PICome_4_FD_160110 | JGI IMG/M metagenome (GOLD analysis project Ga0213861, IMG submission 160110) | Coastal seawater microbial communities near Pivers Island, North Carolina, United States - PICO131 | ecosystem: Environmental > Aquatic > Marine > Coastal | place: USA: North Carolina...
CGGCGCATCGGTGGGGCGTGGTGTAATTGGTAACACAGCAGTTTCTGGTACTGTCGTTGGGGGTTCAAGTCCTCCCGCCCCAACCATTTCAGTTGAAAATGCGATCGGTTGCGGTTTGTCGTCCATGAATTTCTGGCCGTTTCTCGTGGCGCATTCTCGGGTGTGAACGTCGATGGCCTGCTGCTATCGTCTGGGCCGCAGCACCGCCCCTGCGGCAAGGCGCTGAGTACCAGGTCCCGTTCGTCTAGCGGCCTAGGACTCCACCCTCTCAAGGTGGCGGCACGGGTTCGAATCCCGTACGGGATGCCAAATTGAAAGAACCCCTGGTCACAGTGTTGTGGCTGGGGGTTTGCTCATCTTCGAGCACTCTCGGGGACGAGCGCGTCGGTCAGCGGTCGTAGCCGAACCGATCAAAATCTGCGCGATAGTACTGATAAATCATTTCCCGGATGCGAGACGTCAGTTGTTCTTCGTCGGCTAACTGCCCGGGCGACGAGTTGACGTGAACCAGGTTGCTATTGAGCCCGTACTTGGCACTGAATGTCGACCAGTCGTCCGTAAGGTGTTCAAAGCGCAACAGGTCATCAACGAGAAGTTGCTGATGGGAATTACTGAGCCAATCGACCTGCGAAATAAACCAAATCGCAACGTCATCGACCAAATTTTGCGCGTTGTACGCCACGTTATTGCGTTCGAAAAACGAGCGCGTACGGTACTCGTTGTTTTCGAAGGTGGCAATCGCCCATTCTTCGAAACGCAGGCCCAGATTCGTTAGGTGCGGGTTCTTCTCGCCGCTTTCCCAGCGTCTTCGTCGGTAGCGATACTCAGAAAGCACTCGGTGGTATGGGTGGCGGACCACGCCGAAAAGCGGGGCCTCGAATCCATACTCCGCAACCCAGTTTGCTGCGGTTCGATGGCCGGCGTTGACGATGCGGTCGCCAGCACTGGACACGATACTCGTGCCAGCATTCTTGCTTACGTGGATGAATACGGGTCTCATTGGCACGCGCTTTCGGGATACGGACTTAGCTTGAAGTGTTCTACGCTCTGTCGACCGGATGTGGCTCAACAGTGGCATCTAATCTCCTGGACTCTTGTATGCCCGTTTATCGAAATCATCGCCTCGTTCATCTTCACATACCAAAGACGGCCGGAACGATGCTCGAGACCCAGTTTGCTGAACTTGGCGACATGGATTGGAACGCGCAGAGCTTCTACGGGAGAGTCAATCGCCCGGACCGGTGGTACGAAGACCATCACCTCTCGTTGAATGAACTCCGCCAGCTGTCGGCTGGCAATATCTCCGGCCTGGACATGTTCGCTGTCGTACGCAACCCGTATCGCCGGTTAATCTCCGAATTCCACTGGCGTCATCGCCTTGTCGTTGAGCAGAACGCCCCGGAGCTCATCGCGTTCGAGTCATTTGATGCACTGATCGCCGCAATTCCGCTCGATCTGTCCTATAACTGGCACCGATACATCTCTCTCGCCGACCGCGACCACTCCAACGTACTCATCCATCTCCGACCGCAATGGCAGTACGTCTGCGCGACGTCAGGCCAACCTGATCCGACAGTTGAGATCGTCCGGTTCGAACGTCTTCGCGACGACCTCGAGCCGCTCTACCGCCGATGGGGCGTACCAACGAGACCGGTCCACCAGCCATCTCAGTCGCGACCGCTCAGCGACTACTACACCGATAAATCACTCGCGATTGTCAACCAGGTGTACGGCCGTGACCTCGCGTGGTTCGGCTACGAACGAATTGACACGATCTCAACGTGAAGCGCATTGCGATCCTCGTTATTGCTGCAACGGATCAACCCGTGTACCGCCATTATATTGCGTCGTATTGGACTCAGCTGATCCGCCACGTCGCAGCGAACGTGCCCCACATTGATATCTACTTGTTGACGGAGCACGGGCGCACCACTTCGTCATTTGCCCACGTCGTCGACACTGTCATTGAGGATCCGAATCCCGACGTTAACCAACTGGTGCCAGAGCGTTACCGGACGGCAAATATTCCTGGAATTCTTAGCAAGACGATACATGCATTTGACGCGCTGTCAGATGGCTACGACGTTTTCTTTCGAACCAACCTCAGCAGCATGGTGATGCTTGCAAGATTGGATCAATTCGTGCAGTCGAATGCCAATGTCGGGTACTCAGGTGGCTTTGTGTGGGACGATGCACTGCGAGAGGCTGTCGTCGCGCATGGTTATGTTGGGTATCGCCGGAGCGTGGTCAACATATCCGAGCTCGACGAATACCCGGGCAATTCGTTCGTCTCGGGCGCAGGGTTTCTGTTGAACAAAGCGGAGGCCAAACTCCTCGTCGAACGCCGCGAACAGCTGCGATACGACCTGCCCGACGATGTTTCCATCGGATTGATGCTAGATCGATGTCGGGTGCTGAGCGGCTTCACGGAGCTAATCAAGCCAAGCGCATCGATCACCGATATGGTCGAGCGGATCGAGCGGACTACTGCGACCCATCTCCGGCTGCAACATTTCCCCGTCGAACGGGCGATGATGCTCTGGCGATACGTTTACAACAAACGCCTGTGGGTATAGCTCAGCCGTCGCTTCCGTTCAACGGTATCTGGCAGCGACCTGATCGTAGACCCAGGCATACGTCCGTTCGAGTCCGCTCTGGAGACTGATCGACGGTTGCCAGCCCAAGTTCGACTTGATCTCCGTATTATCGCTGTTGCGACCGCGTACGCCCTGGGGCGCGGCCAAGACGTGACGCCTCTCAAGTTGAACGCCGCCAATCGAACAAACCGTGTCGACTAACTGATTGATAGTCACGAGTTCTGAGCTACCGATATTCATTGGTGTGTCTATGGAACTGGCGGCGAGACGCTGTGTGCCTTCGATGCCGTCGTCGATATACATGAAACTCCGGGACTGTTCTCCGTCGCCCCAGACCTCGATCTCTGTGCCGCCGGATAACACCGCTTCGGCAACCTTTCGGCAGATAGCTGCTGGCGCCTTCTCTCGACCGCCATCCCAGGTCCCTTCGGGTCCATACACGTTGTGGTACCGGCCGACGCGGATAGGGATGCCGTAGTCCTCACCGAAGTTCAGGCACAAACGTTCGCCGAACAGTTTTTGCCAGCCGTATCCATCTTCGGGGTCAGCTGGATAGGTGTCCGCCTCTTTCAGAGCAGTGACGCTGGGGTCATGCTGGAGGTAGCCCGGATAGACGCATGCGGTCGACGCGTAGAAATATGAATGGATCTGCTCGTCACGCACAGCTTCAAGCAGATGTGTGTCGATGAGCACGTTCAACATGCACGCAGCTTTGTTGCTCTCGATGAAACCCATCCCGCCCATGTTGCATGCGAGGTTGTAGACGCTTTTGGTTCCCGCGGTAGCCATGAATGCGGCTTCGCGCAGTCGCAAGTCGGCAACTGTGTTATCAGCTTCGTCGTGGCGCTGATACCACCGATTCGGTGGTTTTATATCGATTGCCCTGACTGCGTTTCCGTCGGCAAGCAAAGCACCGACGAGATGCCCACCGATGAAACCGCCGGCACCGGCAACGAGGACCGGTCGGATATCGTCTTTTTTCATTGATGCCCTCCTCGTCTACTCAGAAAGTCAGCACGCGCGCTACCTAATTCTTTCACGGAGATTTCTCCGACGTTGCCGATTTTGGTCACCGTGACCAAGGCGTAGTGCGTGGCTGCGGGAGGCACATTATTCAAACTCACGGTCTCGCAGCTCAGGTCGAGCACGTTTGGAGCTCTTATGTCGTGTCGTTGCACTTGGTCGCCGTCGGAATTGAGCAACACAACGATAAAGACTGCGTAGTCGTCGCGGGGCTCGATCGCTGACCGGTCGATGTTGATCTTCAGCGTGCCATCGGGTTCGACTGGATTGGCGCCGAGATCGATGCCGGCGAAGTTTTCGAACTCCACCAGCGACCGTCTCAACCCAAGGCCAAATTTTCCAAGTGTTGTTGCATCACCTTGGAAGAGTGTGCGAAGCCGAGCGGCAGTACTTGCGTGTGCAACAGAATGGTCGCTGTGATCTTCCCAGTGTTTTGGGTACTTATGGTCGTATAAATGCCAGAGCAGTGTTTCGGTTGGGTAGTACAGGTCGTATCCGCTCGTGAATGCACGTGCCGCCAGGCTGATTTCTTCTCCTGCGAAGTAGATCTCTGGGTCGTAGTCGACGTCGCGGCAGAATTGTCCTCGTGTAAAAATCTGCCCGGCAGCAACGGTGGGCGAAGGCCCTGGTCGTGAAAGGTCGGAGGCTGGGGTCGTCCGCTGTAACGTCGAGAGATCAGGTCGGACCTCAGCGATATACAGGCGCTGCACCCCGGCCTCGGTGTCGTAGATCACCTCGCCGTCGGTGTCGAAGGAGTAGCGCGGCGGGTACGTGGTGAGCACTGGAAGGTCGGACTCGGTGGATTCGAGCATGTCGATGTAGCGGGCATCCCACCTTGCAGCGAATCGAGTGTGTGCATCAATTTGAAGGATGTACGGCTCATCATCGAACATAGCGAAAGTCCGATTTCGAGCCCAGCCACACCCAAGTGAGTGAGAGTGATGAACTGAGTCGATGGAGAATCGCGGGTCATCAGTCCATGGCTCGAGCAAGCTGACGGTCTCGTCGTCAAATTGGTGGCAGACCGCAAATCGCAGGTGTTCTGGGTAGGCCGCCTGCGTGATCGCGCTGGCGATTGTGTTCAAAAGTTCAGCGTCGCGATACGCAGCGATGAGCACAAGGATGCGACGGTCGTCAAACTGGCCGAACTCGAATGGTTCTGCGGCGCGAACAGCGCGACCGTTGGTGGTTGCTGGCGACGGGATTGGGGGTACTGCCGGCTGTTCGTAGAGGAACAGTTGATTGTGGCCTGGCCGCAGACCTGCAAAATGACGCCATGTGTGCCAATCGCCGGCCTCATCTTGGCACTGAAGTACCAATGTCTCGGTCCAATGTTGAGTTGTCTGGTCAATCTCGATGCTGTCAATGCACAGCTCGCTTGTCTCGGCGATGAGAGCGATATGGAAACGGTTGGCGTTGTCCGCTCGGCCGCCCCAGACCTGGTTGTCGTCTCGGCGTGTGTTCTCCACTCCGAAGGAACTGCCTGCGGCGCCTGACGCTGTGAGGGCGCCGTTGACTTCTTGACCGGCTCGGAGAAAGCTGAGACGACGTACGTCCCAGGCGAACCCAGTCGTAGGTGAATCGACCAAAAGTCGCCAACCGCTTGATGATTCGGCCTCGGTCGGATAATAAAAAACAATGTGATGTTGATCCCTCTCGGGTATCACTAGGAACCGCACGACCTGCCAGGTTTCGCCGTCCTGGCTTGACTCCACTCGAATGCTTTCTGGATGGTGGGGCCCCAAAGCGTGCTGGAGGATGATCTGCGTTGGAACCACCGGCGATTCGAACTTGACGCCGATGTGAAGCCGGGATTGCTCGTCTGGTCTTTCACAGGCTCGACCGCCCCAGTAACCAATAGCCGAAGAGAAGGCACGCTTCGGTGTGTAGCCAGCACCCGCATCACCCGATGAGATCAGCGCCGTGACCTCGACATCATGCTCGGTGCGGAATTCGACGTACTGGACATCCCAGATGTTGCCGGTCGGGCCGGAACGGTCGGTTGCTAGGCGCCAGAACCGGGCGCTTTCGACTGGATCGTCCTCGCGCCTCCCTGCCGAGCACGATCTACGGGTGTTGCTTCGTGCACGAACTGACGACATTATTTGGCAATCTACCTGGCGGTACCGACACAGGCCAGACCTGTAGGGCGGTTGCATTTCGGTTGGACTCCAGTGTTATGGTTTGCGCATGGTGGCATTGCGTCGTGAGGGTCTAGTGGTTGAGGCAGTGCACGATGAGGTCTTAGTCTTCAATCCCGGACGAAGCGAGGCCACGGCACTCAACCAGAGCGCCGCACGTGTATTCGAGTTGTGCGATGGGACCCACTCAGTCGATGCGATGAGGACGGTTCTTGAGGCTGAAGGTTTGGGCCCATCAAGCGATGACGCCGTATGGCTGGCCCTCAGCGAACTTGCCGAGGCTGGTCTAATCGATATTCAAGTGCTGCGCCCCAGTCATCTAGGTCGCCGCGATCTCATCAAACAGTTTGGTGTTGGTGCAGCAGCGCTTTCCGCTTTGCCTGTTGTGGAATCAATCAGGGCGCCAGCTCCTGACACCCAGGGTTCTTCGCCGGTGAGTCCGACTAGTGCCCCGTCTACTACGACAACGACAACGACTGTGCAGACTCCGTCGCCAACTGCGCCGACTCCGTCGCCAACCGCGTCGCCGAACGCGCCGACTCCGTCGCCAACCGCGTCGCCAACCGCGCCGACTCCGTCGCCAACCGCGCCGACTCCGTCGCCAACCGCGCCGACTCCGGCGCCAACCGCGTCGCCAACCGCGCCAACGTCAGCGCCAACGTCAGCGCCAACGTCAGCGCCAACGTCAGCGCCAACGCCAGCGCCAACGTCAGCGTTTGGCTAAGACCTCGCAACGTTGGCGTTCGCCGTCTCTCTGGGTTCGGGCATGAGCTCTTCCTCAATCGTTACTTTGCGAATGATTGGCGGAGCCCGTATTGGGTTCGACCTTTCTTCCGCCGCACTTGACCACCTCGTCGCTCGGATTGAGTTCGCTCAACCTTTCGTTACCGACGATGAACCGGCGATGCACTATCGGTCAGGCAGAAGCTGCGGAGGACGCCACGTCTTTGAGCGCCATGACTCTCTTCGTGCAAGGTCGATCGAACAGGTTGGGACGACGATAGATGACCTCGTCGACGACCTGCACTTGTGCATCGCACTCCACTCAAACGAAGACGTCTTCGTTCACGCCGGCGTAATTGTATGGAACGAGATGGCCATCCTTTTCCCAGGCAGATCACGGTCGGGAAAGTCGACGCTAGTTCACGAACTGGTTCGCGCTGGAGCGACATACCTTTCCGATGAGTATGCGCGCATATCTAAGACAGGCCAAATCGCTCCGTACCCTCGGCCGATCCAACTCCGCACTGCGACTGGTCGTCGATTCGTCGACCCCCACACTCTCGGCTCTGTGGCAGAGAGGCCTTACCCGCCCGGCATCGTCGTATTCGCACGTCACCAGACAGGTGCAGCCTTCGACCCGGTAGCGGTTCCGCCCGCGCAGGCGGCGCTTGAACTGTTCGACAACAGCGTGGTTGCAGAAGTTTTGCCGATTGCGGCCACCCGAGCCGTCGCAGCCGTCGCTCGGGCGACGACTGCAGTCCGCTCGAACCGTGACGAAGCTGCTGCAGTTGGCAAAGCGATTCTTAGGCTGGCCGACGGAATGGATCTTGCATCATGAAGGAAGGCCGCACCGCCTATCTCGCTGTTGACGATTTCCTCACCCCCGACGAACACCAGTCGTTGCTCGCATTTGTTGGAAGCCGCAGTGGCTTCAGAGCAGCTCACATTGACCAGCCAAACGGAGTATCCGACACTGCTGACGAAAGTTTTCGAAAAGCAAGTGTTGCAACCCCAGACCCTGACATCGCCGCCATGTTTGAGAGTCGGCTGCAAGCGATACTGCCCCATGCGCGCCGCGAAACAGAGGTGGGGTATTTTCGGCTCGGTAAACTTGAGCGGCAACTTACTGCGCATGGCGATGGTGACTTCTTCAGGATGCACAGCGACCTGGGTGCTGCATGGCAAGACAGCTCAAGTCGAAGACTTAGCTACGTCTACTACTTCCACGAACAGCCCCGCCGGTTTGAGGGCGGAGAACTGCGAATTTACGACAACCGGATTAGTGACAGCGGTCTGTTGGAGGCTGCCGAAACGTTCCAGACGATCGAGCCAAAAGACAATTCGATTGTGTTTTTTCCGAGTGATGCGCTGCACGAAGTACGGCCGGTCCACGTGCCGGGGGAATGCGATGTTCCGGGAGCGACACGATTCACGCTAACGGGATGGTTCCACGACGCCGATCATCGTAAAGCGGCGCCACCGATGGAACGTGAAGTCCGAACGGCGCTGACCCAGCGCTACACCCCAAGTTTCACCGATAACGGTTTTATTAAGATGAAGACGCCTTCGGCCGTGCACCGTGTACTGCGAGCAGCGTACAACGACCGACGCGAGCAGCATTTCTCCGAAATTGCTGATGAAACACACATGCCGACGGGCACCCCCGACTTCATCGACATCGAAGACATCAAAGGACAATTCCACCTTGCCCTCCAGTCCATCCACGAAGACTGGTCAGGCCAGGAGTTAAAGCCGACCGCGATATATGGTCTTCGGGTTTACCGCAATGGGCAGACGCTATTGCCGCATACCGACACACTCGAGACACACGTGATCTCCTCAATCGTCCACATCGCCCACGATACCGCTGAGCCCTGGCCACTATGGATCACCGATCTTCTCGGCAACGAGCACGAGATCGTGCTAGAAGAAGGCGAGATGCTGCTTTATGAGAGCGCCCGCTGCCCGCATGCCCGACCCCAGCCTTTGAACGGGAGCGCCTACTGCTCGCTGTTCGTGCACTACCAGCCGGTTGATTGGGACGTCGACTATTGGACGCTGATCGACAAAGCACGCGCCGACGGAGCGACCGACGTACTGCCTGAACAGCTCTGGCCGGACCTCGAATGACGCTAAGAGTTGTTTCCTGATGGCAGGCGTAATTCGCCTCGAAAGCGATGTCGGGCTCCTGACGAACGTCCGCATGGGAGTCGAGATCTCCGTCGGATTGGCATTCCTGACCGGCCGACGTTTGTCGCTTCCGTTCGAGGACCCGATCGGTCCAGCCCCGCGCTCGTCAATACCGAATGCCGAGCGCGGCCGCCCAGCACGCGTTCTCGACTTGTTGGAGCTCCCCGTTGACTTCGTGCCCTCCGAAGAGTGGGCGACGCTTCAGGAGACCCCTTCCGAGGTTGTGGAGTGGCCCGATGTCATGAACTGTGTTTGCGTGTGCGATACAGATATTGACACCACTGATGCTCAGCTGATCGACTTCGCCAATGGACGCACCCGATTCGTGCGGCCGCCGTCGTCCGAAGCGTCTGTTGTCGTACTCCGCGGTCGACCGCTGAGTTTCTATTCGTACTTTTTCTACGCTCGGCCAGCGCTTCGCCGACAGCTGCATGCCGTAATCCGTGGGGTCCGGCCGCGTCGACCGTACGTCGAACTAGCCGCCAAAATTGCCAGAGACTTGGGTCGTTTTAACGCCCTCCACTTACGCCGATCGGACCTCGCCATCGGCATCCCCGCCTACGGTGAGATCACCCCTGCTGATGTCGCTACAACTGTCGCGTCCATTCTTCCGGACAATGAACTGCTCGTCATCTGTAGCGAAGTAGCTGGATCCGATTCGTTGTTCGATCCGCTCAAAGAACGGTTTCAGAACATTGTGTTCGCGACGGATGTCATCCTCAGCGATTTCCAAACGGGCTTTTTCTCGCTCCCGCGACACGAGGACAACGCGCTCGGACTCGTCACACAGGAGATTGCAGCGCGTGCCGTTCGTTTCGTAGGCACGATTGGTTCAACCTTTACTGGGATGATTCAGCGTCAACGCGTTACTCGCGACCCGACCGAACCGTTCCTGTACACGGCTGACTTCACGCCGCCCGGCCCGGTCTTCCACAACGGTGAATTTGCGGAACGCCAGGGCGGTTGCTACACCTGGAACCGCATTGGGTACGAAGTTTCACCTGACGTTCTTGCGTGGCTTCGCGAGTGGCCAGAATCGTCATGATCGACGACCCCGACGGTCCTCTGTACTCAGTGGTCTGCACCGATACCAACCCCTATGGCACATGGCAGACCGAGTTTCTCGAACATACTTGGCTTCGGGCGAATATGCCCGGCGAACTGCTCCGGCTTGTTGGCACACCGAACGGTGAACGGCTCCCGACGCACCACACCGCTCGCGTAATCCGCACAGCGGCGGGGAACACCCACGCTCGCCTCGACCACCAGTACACCGGTATGAACCGACTCCACTCGCTCGCCGAATGGCTGGAGAAGGAGCGGCCGGTGGGCACGGTGCTTATCCTTGATTGCGACTTCGCGTTCCGAGCTCCGTTAGACCGGCGGGCAAAACCTGGCCAGCCAATAGGTCAAGACTGGCACGATTTCGAGTGGTCGGGCTCGTGGGGCGATCTCGCTGAAGAGATCTCGCCTGGCATTCGACCTCTCTTGCAAGCGGTCACTTGGCCATTGATTATCCACACGTCTGACCTGCGCAGCATCATCAACCGGTGGGTCGAGGTAACCGCACGAATTCGAGCGACGAGCGGTGCTTGGGAAAGCGACATGATCGCGCTTCCCATCGTGCTCGCTGAACGCAAACTGACCTGCGAGCTTGAGATGCTCGCAGCGTGGATGCCGTGGCCGGATCACGTAGTCGGCGACGCGCCGATCATTCACTACTGCCAGCCCGTTCTAGACGCCTCTGGGAACACCGTGTGGTACAAGCAGCAGTACACGCCGTGGGAGCCGACCGGCGCTGAATTGTCAAATGTGGCACTGGAATACAGCGCTGAACTACTCAAGATGTTCGACCGCTACGCCGCGCTACGGCGACGAGCCGACACGATCTGAAGCAACCGGTACTCATCCGACCGGTTTGAAAGTGGGTGGGGTGATACCGGTTCGAGCGCAGTCGGTGATCGTCCAGTTGTCGATGCTAATGCCGGCCCAATTGTGGTACTCAGCGACGCTCCGAGCAGTCCCAACCGAGTACGGCACGAGCACGCGGTCAGGGTCGCCTCGGTGCAGAAGCCGAAGTCTCCGATATGCACGTTGGTCCCGCATCGAGACCTCGAGCGGGTTGCCGTCAAAGATGAACTTCGGGTTTCCCTCTGGATGATGCCGGTGCCAAGCAACATTGCGCGAGGGGTTGAACAAGTCGTAGCCGTGAGTGAACGATCGAATGGTGAGCGCCAACTCCTCGCCGGTGTACAAGTGTTCCGGGTCTTGTCGAACCTCTTCGTTCCAGGACCCTTGGCTGAACACAAATCCTCCAGAAAGCGCCCGTGTTGGTCGCGGAGACTTCAGATCCTCGATTTGATCCTCGCCCGGATGCCAAATCCAACCAGCATCGTTGATCTGCTTGAAGAGTGTCACTGGGACTGGGCCGTGGCCAGGAATCACGTCCTGCCCATCGACCACGCTGTATAACGGAAGGTGCGACGTGATCAGAGGCTTCGACACCGCAGTCTGCTGCATCATGTTGATGAGCAGTTGGTCCCAACCTTGTGCCATGCGCGTGTGTGAATCGATCTGCAGGGTGAAACCCTCTCCGTCGTAGAGCCCCTGCACGCGATGTCGGGCCCAGCAGCCACCTTTGCTCTCGGTCCAGTCGAAGCTCAACACTGCGATATCGGCTCGGATGCCGTCAAGACAACTGGGCTGGGTTTCTACTGGACCGGCGAGGTCGTATTGCAAGCAGACACCGAATCGCAATCGACCCGGCTTAGTAGCCATAGCGATGCAACTTTCAATCGTGCGACGCAGCTCGGGTTCGCGATATGCCGCAATTGCAACAAAGATTTTATCGTTGGCTATGTTGTCCACGAGGAATCCTTCTCTGATCGAGTCCTGGGGACCAACCTGAGACCTGCGACGACAAGTGATTGGCAAAAAATACGGCGTTGATGCCGAGCGGGCAATATCCAGCTTGGAAAGTAACGCAGCCGTTGCCCCCTCGGCACTTCGCGATAACGCCCGAGATGATCGAGCACCAGTCGTCGATGCGCGACAAGTCGAGTGTTGCGTTCCAGCCAGTCAGGTTGCTGCCAGGTCTTCAACGCGCTGAGCACTTCCGTCCGTCCGCTCAGTTCCGCTTCGACACGAATACCTGCGCCGACGAGCGACTCGACGCCCAGTTGTGCAGCAAAGCGGCGGGACTCGTCAAAGTTGAGGTCATCTCGGCGAAGGAGGCGAGCTACGTCCACGACTCCGGACATCCGGCGGCTGCCGGGTGGCGAGATGATGAAGTGCCCCGCAGCATGGACCAGGCGGTGTTCTGGACACAGAGCGCTGCCTGGAATCGATCTGAGTGGCTCGCCGGAGCTGGTAAACAACTCGTTGTCGGGAGGGCTTCTGCGAAAGAGCCGTGTGTGTAAGTCGGTCTCTACTCCGCTAGGGGCGTCAAGCGTCCACCCATAGAGGAGCGCAGGGTTGAACGGCGTTGGATGATCACGGTGTCCGCTCGCAGTCAGGATCTGCACGACTTGGTCGAGGTCGTCAGGGCGAATCGCTAGGTCGACATCTCCGGTGTGCCGAAGCTGTTGATTTGGGTAGTCGAGTTCTGCTGTGGCGAGGCCCTTGAGCACTCGTGTCTCGATTTTGGCGTCACCGAGCAATGAGAGAATTTCTCGCGCCGTCGACCTGATACGAAGGTGCGAGGCAGCAATATTGATGTGCTTGTTCCGGAGCCACCCTCGATCTTTAGCAGCGACGAGGTCGAGCGGCACCAGGGTGGTGATGCGATGTCGCTCGAGCAACGCTCGTACCTCGGAGGATCCGATATCGATTGGACGATCCAGAGTCCAGGTGCTGTTCACGAGATCGAGGACCTGCGACAAAGCCAAGCAAATTTTTGGATCGTTTGCACGAGGATCAATTAATTCCCACAGGCGTGCGATAGTTCCTCGCCGCTTGACCATCCCGGTTGACCCTACGCTACCTAGGTACCAAGTAGGTGGTGTAGGTCAGAGCTGACGAGCGAGCAGCATCAAAAGTAGGCACTGACGGCAGCGGTTATTTGGAGGTCTCAGAAGAAAAGTTTCGCTGATACCTGCGAGGGGTTTGCTGCTCGGTTGCAGATACAAAAGTCATACGAGAAGTAATGCTGTGATCGTTTGGAGCGTGTGTGCGCAAGCGATTGAGCTCAGGTCAACACTGTGGCTGAGGTCAGGAAACTCCGGGGTCCAACGAGACTGACCTGGCCTGTTCTCCAAGGCCTTCGTCTTGGGCGATGTACATAGTCGTTGACGGGAACGCCATACCACTCCCGGCGCTCTCGACTACATCAAGCACGACTAGCAGGAGATCTT
>Ga0213861_10003461_pt1 | contig 13025 bp, 15 predicted proteins | sample PICome_4_FD_160110 | JGI IMG/M metagenome (GOLD analysis project Ga0213861, IMG submission 160110) | Coastal seawater microbial communities near Pivers Island, North Carolina, United States - PICO131 | ecosystem: Environmental > Aquatic > Marine > Coastal | place: USA: North Carolina...
GTTAAAGGGGTGATCTGGTCCACCAAAAAAATAACCATATGCAGTTTCAAACGTTAGGCCTTGATCACGTAACTCATCGATATAGGGAAAAGCCCATGCAATAAATGCTAAAAGGAACAATGCAAAGATAAGAAGAGTTTTTTTCATAGCGTCAATTTATTTTTTTTAATATAAAAAAACCAACCCAAGTGCTGACAATCGCTTTAAAAGTTTGAGAGATAATAAGTGGTAATGAGAAAATGAAATCTAACCAGATGTTCCAAAACCAGGAATAAAACCAATCAACTATTGGAAGTAAGAATGTGAGGTAGTTTTTTATAAATTCAATATTGGACAAGGACAGAATGCCATAGTCCGATGAAAATACAATCTGCATACCCCATAAAATAACTATGATTTGAATAGGAGTTGTACCAATACAAAAGTATGCAATAATTTTAAGAAAAGTATTCATAGTTAAATTACTCTATGAATAACTATAGTGTGTTTACAGGAGAAACAAAAATGTATAAAAAATTTAGCTTATTTTCTTTATTAATAATTTCTATCTCAATGTCGCTTTCAGCTTATGAGCCATATGGACCTCATACCTCTGATAAATGGCAAATATGGGCCTATTCAAGTGCTGCTCCTTCTTTTATTGGAGATAATGCAGCAATTATAGGTTCAAGTGGAAAAGTTCTTAGAGAGGGCACCAATGGCTGGACATGCCAATCTGCAAATCCAAGGCCATATCCAGAAAATGGCTGGAAGAATCCTCATGAAGCTATGGCGGTTTGTCATGATGATGAAGGCATGAAATGGATGATGGCATACATGCAGGGTATAAAGCCAAACATGGAAAGGGATAGTTACATGTGGATGCTGAACGGAGATATGGGAGAAGACAATACCAAGGCTGGAGTCTTTAACAAGGAGGATTCAACTCCTGGTGAGTGGATTGAGTCTGGACCACATCTAATGTTAATGCCAAAAGATCCTGCGACGCTTGAAAATTTTTCTACTGATTTTATGGGTGGAGCGCCCTACGTAATGTTTGCAGGGACAGACTATGCTCACTTAATGATTCCTATGGAAGACTATTACAAATATACTAAGTAGTTATTCTTTGAAAGCAGCCCTGTTTAATCAGGGCTTCTGCTTAGCGCCGCTTTGCCAGGCTATTATAGAGACAGGAACGGTAAGTAAATAAATCAAGGCTAAGACATTAATGGTTATCCAAAGAAAATTAATTATGCTTAAGGCAATGATAGAAAATAAAACTAAAAAACCTAGCTTTGACTGAATAAGTATCCGCTTTCTTTTAATTGAAAAAGTTGGGATTCGACTGACTAACAAGGCGCTAATCAAAATAATATAGCCAGCCACAAAATTAAGGTTTTCATAGGCCCAGTCATAACCCATAAATGAGTGTGTTAATGGCAACATAATTAAAATTGCCCCTACAGGAGTGGGGATACCGCTAAAAAAGTGCTCAGGCTCTCCATCGGTGGCCTTGGATTTCTCTAGCCTTACATTATATAAAGCCAATCTTAAGCAGGAAAAAATTATAAAAGCTAAAGCGGCGAATGCTCCTATGCTGCTATCTTGGTTAAAGATTGACATATAAATAAGTAGTCCAGGCGCAATTCCAAAGCTTAAGAAATCAGACAAAGAATCTAGCTGAGCTCCAAGATCTGATTCACTTTGCAAATGTCTAGCCAACATACCATCCAAAACATCACATACTCCTGCAAATAAAATACAAACAATGGCTAAATTAAAATTTGATTCAAGAGCAAATCTAATTGAGCTCAAGCCGAAGCTAAGACCTGATAGGGTAATAACATTAGGAAGAAGAACTTTAAAATCTAATTTTTTCATTTGTTATTGAAGTGCGGCCAAGATTGATTCTCCTGCAACAACTTTGTCGCCAACTTTACATTTTTCTACTGCATCTAATGGCATATAGATATCAACCCTTGAACCAAATCTTATTAGTCCAAATCTTTCACCCTGATTAAGTTGATCGCTTGATGAAATAAAACTTAGAATTCTTCTAGCGATTAAACCAGCAATTTGAACGACTATAATTTTGGCTCCATTTTCGGAATTTAAAATCAAGCTGCTTCTTTCATTTTTATCACTTGCTTTGTCTAAACTTGCATTTAGAAATTGACCTTTTTTATATACGATATTTTCTACCCTGCCTTGAATAGGGCTCCTGTTAACATGAACATTAAATACATTCATAAAAACACAGATCCGCTTCATCTTTTCTGCTTCCATGGACAATTCTTCTGGTGGGTAAGCTTCATCAATTAAACACACCTTTCCATCTGCTGAGCTAATAATTAAATTTAGATCTTGTGGGGTTTCTCTTTCAGGGTCTCTAAAAAACCATAAAACAAAAAAGGTTAGGAGGAAACCGGTTGTAATAAGCACAGTTGGCATAGATAAAAACAAAAGAATCATTGATGTGATAAATAAGATTCCCGCAAACTTCCAGCCTTCTGGGTGAATGTAGTATCTTTTGTTGTTTTGCTTGCTCATTAGCCGTTTCTCAAATTAGTCGTGCATTTTATGCCATAAAAAGAGCTTTTAAAAATTTAATATTAGCTAAAGCCAGTTATTTGGCTATACAAGATTACCGAGGCCATAGAGACCTGCAAAATCAAAGTGATCCACAGAATGATTTTGGTTATTGGTTTGGGTTGTAATTCTCGGCTTAATTTACTTGTAAGGTAAAGGGCGCCAATATTGATTATTGGCAATCCAAGTGCCGCCCAAATTCCAGCAATTAATAAAAGCGTTATAGGATTTGGCAGTAAAAAATAAGCAACGGATGAAAACAAGGGTATGACAAATGCAATAATTTTAATTAAATCCCTTCGGGTATTTGCTTTTTCAGCAACCAAGCCAATTGAAATAAGATAGTCTGAAATCGTTCTAGTAAATGCTGCTGTTCCTGAAAGCAAGGTTGAGAAAAGCACAAAAAACGCTAACGGAATAAAAAACCATTTAGCCCAAGTTCCTAAAATTGTAGTGAACATATTTAAGAGGCTTTGGATAATATCGCCGTCAGGGGGAGGATAAAGGCCTAAAGGATTTAACACGGCTGCGCCCAAGAGAAAAAATGGAAGAGTGCCTATGGTTACAAAAAAGACTGTTGCCCAAACGTCTGTTTGCATTACTTTAATCCAAGCTTTGACTTCCTGTTGATCGCCATTATGTTTCGCATAGCCTTTTTCTATGCACCAATAGGTGTATGCCATAATTTCTCCATAACTAATTCCAGTAAAGCCAAACACTGCAAGAGCTAAAGCTGCATGCTCAAACGGAAATGAAAATGTAAGGCCTCCTAAGATTTGCGAACCAGAAATTGCATAAGGTGTTGATTGCATTGAGATAGCAATAATTAAAGTAACCACTGAAAAAAAGAACACCATGCCAAGTAGAATTATTTCCAGTGTTTGATATGTTCCAAGATATAGGATGAACCAAGTAATGAAACATGCTGTTACTACCCATAATTCAATACTAAGCATTGGAACCATTAAATGGCCTGCTTCTGCTACAGCTCCGGCAAGACCTCCCATGCCTGCAATAGATGGAATTACACCAATGAACATAAACCAAACCAACCATGAGGCTTTCTTGCCTTTAAGGTTTGTTTTGGGTCCAGGCATATCTGAGAAAGATTCTAAGAAAGTCTGATTTGTTGCTATGACATAACGGCTAATTTCAGCTTGTATAAGTGGTTTGCTCCAAAGACTCAATAAAAGCCACCATAATAAAGCAAAGCCCGTTGCTGCTCCCAACAATGGTGAGAGAGCTATTGAGCCACTTCCAACAACACTGCCAGTTACAATGATGCTCGGCCCAATAAATTTTAAACGCTGTATAAATGAAGTGGGTGCTTTAATCATGATTTTTTTGAAGAAGCACGACATCTTTTGATTTGATTTCGCATTTCCAGTTCCTTTGAGAGGCTATCACCTGAAAGGTTTTTTCACAATAAAAAGTCACATGGGTTGGATCTCTTCGATAGTACCAATTTTCAAACATCTCATCTGAGGTTAAGAAAGAGGTCATGATGCCCAGCCAGCCTCCTGGCTTAAGCAAACTATCTAGGGTTTCAAACTCTTTGAATGGAGTGTGAAAGTGCTCGGCTGTTTCTGTGCAAGTGATGAAATCATATTGTTTTGATAAAACAAGAGTGTCTGGAAAAAAGAATGGATCATATAAAGACATTTTAAAGCCTTTTTTTGCCAACATACCTGCTAATGCTGGTCCATGACCACAGCCAAAATCCAACCCTTCTGCTCGAGTTGAAATTTTTTTCAATAATGGGAGTGTTAACTTTGATAGAAAAGCTTTGTAGCCCCCATCATTAATATCGTTGTTGTGCTCTAGGTATCTTTTTTTTTCTTGAGCATTGTTTATATAGTGTGTTTTATCTAAAAACTTGCCACTACAAAAACCACACTCCCAATAGACTTTATCGTCATTAGTTGAGAAACTTTTTGCGCAAGAATTTCTACAAATAATGCAATGCATCAAGCAGAGAAATAGTAATACACAAAAATACTCAATGGCAAAAAAATGTAAATGACTCTATTAGCCCATTTAAAAAATTTTAACTTTTTACTTTGAACATTAAAAAATGTTGAAATGAATTTTTTGTTTATGCCTCTTGCGTTAATAATTGCTACCGAAATAGATAAAATGCTACCTAGTACCATATATATAAGAATTATTGAGACATAAATACCTATAACCCCACTGCTAGCTAATTCTTCATACAAATAAATAACATTTGATCTAATATTTTCATTAAAAATTAATCCTAAAATAATTAGAATTACGAGCATAGCAGTCGCAAGACTTACAATTCCATTAGATAGTTTCCAAATACTATCCATTAAAAATGTCCTGGCATACTTTTTTAAGTCCTTCTATTGATGCCATCATCCCTTGCTGGATGCCGTCTGCAAAAATTTCTGGAGAAATTTCAGTTGACCACATTAGCATGCACTCTTGAACATTTAAGGGTGTTATTTTCATGGTAGCTAAATGATGTTTAATGGGTGCGGGGGTTTTTATAGCAGTATATTGGAGGACCATACTTTCATGATTCAGCTTCAATATTTTTTCGGTAATCTTCCCAATATTAGTCATCTCAAAGTGTCTAAGGTTGCCCTCTAAAGTAATTTTCGAAATTGTTGGTACCCAGTCACACCTGCCAACATCTGATATTACAGCCCAAAGGTCTTTAGCAGAACAATTGTATAAAACTTCCTCTTTTAAAATTTTCATTTGTAATATGCTTGCTTGATATATAAAAGTATTCTTGGTTAAGACAAAATAGATAAAATCATTTTACAATACATTAATGCCTGCCAAAACCATCTATTTTTCTAAAGCTAGAACAGCTTTAAAGTATGGAATTCAATCGTTGGATATTGATGATCAAGATATTATTCTTGTTCCCGACTTTGTATGTGACACTATTTTTGAACCAATCAATAAAAATTCTCTTAACTTCTTAGTTTATGAGCTAGCCGATGATTTAAGTCCAAAATGGCCCAAATTAGACTCACTTGTAACGAAAAATACAAAAGCTATTATTATGGTCCATTATTTTGGTCAGCCCCAAGATATCAAAAAATTTTTGAATTTTTGTGAAAGACATAATCTTTATCTTATTGAAGATAATGCACACGGACATAGTGGCATTTTTGAGGGAAAAGAATTGGGTACTTTCGGAGATATTGGCATAAGTTCTCCAAGGAAGTTTGAAAGTTGTGGTGGAATTCTTTATTTGAATAGAAATTTCAATAAAGAATATATAGTGCCTGAATTAGATTATGAAAAAATTGATGATAAGTATTCAATTTTTAGATTTTTATTAAATAAAGCCCCTAAATTAAAGCGGCTCTTGAAACAATGGATTAAAAAAAGACCAAAATACGAAGATCCTAGAGCATTCAGAGAATCAATAATGGACGACTTTTTTATAAATGAAGAGTCCGTTCAGTCAATTGCTCTCGCCGATTGGTCTAATGTAAAAGACTTGCGACAGAGAAGATTCGTTGATTTAAAAAAAATAGCTTTAGAGGGCGGTCTAATGCCCGTCTTTTCTGAAATGCATATTGGATCGAATCCTTGGTGTTTTGCAGCTTATGCAAGAAACCAAAAGGAAGCAATAAAATGGTTTGAATGGGGTTGGAAAAATAATATAGAAGTTTTTTCTTGGCCTCCTCTTAGAGAGCAGCAAATAAAAGAAGGTGACAAGGCCTATGAAAGATGGAAAAGGTTGGTGTGCTTTTCAACTGCTCAATAATATGAAATGAAAATTAAAATCTATAATGAATTTTCTGAAGAAATTATTAAGATTTGGAAAACTCTTGAAAATGAAGGTTCTTCAACCATTTTTCAACGTCTAGATTGGGTTCATAATTGGTACAACGCTATTGGATGGCCAATTCATAAGATAAAATTATCCATTGTCACCTTATCACTAGAGAATAAAGTTGAAGCTATTTTGCCAATGGGCATTTCAACCAAAAGAGGTCTCAAAAAACTAGAGTGGCTCGGAGGCATTCATAGTGATTATATGGGTCCAGTCATTTCATCTAATGAAAGCCTATTCATATCTAATTTTGAAATGATATGGAGCAACATTATAAGGCTTCTTCCGCAATTTGATATTTTATATTTTAACAATCAAGTTCCCTATATTGATGATTGCATTAATCCATTTTTTAATATGGAAGATGCCAAACAAATTACAAATTCATATCAAGTACATTTTAACGATGGCTGGGAAAAATATATAAATACTGTTTCAAAAAAAGTTCGTGACGATACGCTGAGACAAAGAAGACGCCTCTCAAAACTTGGTAACCTCAAATATGAAATTTTAGGAAAGGATGAAGAAAGTAAAAAAGTATTTTTTAAAAAGCTATTTAAATTTAAATCTTTAAGATATAAAGAAATGGGCGTTGAAGACGTCCTCAGACAAAGTGAGCATAGAGCATTCTATCTAAATATGCCCCTGCAAATTAGCTCTTTATCTCAGGCTCACTGTTCAGTACTGAAGCTTAATGGAGAAATTATTGCATTACATTGGGGAGTGGTGGATAAAGATACTTTCTATTACTTGATGCCAGCATATTCTGGCCCAAAATGGGCAAAATATTCCCCAGGAAAGGTTCTGCTAGAAGACTTGATGATTTCATGTATACAAAATGAAGTAAAACTATTTGATTTTACTTCTGGAGATGAGGCTTACAAGAAAATATGGTCAAATAAATCCTTTCCGATCAAATTATTAATAAAGCCATATAGCGTTTTAGGCAAAATTTATTTAATTTTTTATAATCTGAAAAAGTGGTTAAGACAATTTTCTGGTTTGAATAAAGTCTACAAAAAAATCACAGGATTTAAAGGCAGCTAATCAATGGAAATGCCAAATGAAACATCTATATTGAAAAAATTAACTCTGGGCATTATTTTGCCAAAGAAAAAATATTCAAAGGATTTAAATAATTTTATGAATTGGTGTCTTGAAAATCCACATATAGAGATTAAATGCATAGTTTCTTTGCCCCTTGAGAGTTACAAAACAAAAATTTCTCTTTATGGGCGAAATATTTTATGGAAAATAATTTTAAGTTTAGAGAGTTTTTTCAGCATAGCTTTCTATCGAAAGAATAATGCCACGCTCAAAAATTATAACGACCTAGAAAAAGTTAAAAAGATTTCTGTTGATTCTCCATCAAGTCAAAATATCAAGCAGTTAAAGTCTATTAAAGAATGTAGCCTTGATTTGCTGGTTGCCTTTGAGCTAAATGATTGCTGCGAGTATTTAAAAGATCTGTCAAAACTTGGATTGCTTGGCTTTCATCATGCTGAGCACGCAGAAAAATCAAACTATCCAATTTATTTTGAAGAAGTTATTAAAAAGAAAAATAAAACTAATTTCACCATCATACAAATGATGCCAAAAGTACAAGATGCAAGATTAATTACCAGAGGCTCATTTATAACTCATGGCTTATTTCTCTCGAATAGAAAAAATGTAATGTTAAGAAGAAACTTTTACATGCAAAAAATCTTAATGGAAATCTATCAAGATAAAAATATTAATGGAGAACTATTTAACCTTAATGATATAAGCTATAAATTGAAAACCCCATATATTAGTGATCAGTTTAGATATTTAATTCATATATTAGAATTAGCAAAAAAAAGAGTTCTTAATATCATGCTAAATAAAAAGGATTCTTGGAACGTGGGTATAAATTTTTTGGGTTGGAAAATCTTTGATATTGAAAAAAGTACTGTTTTAAAAAATCCTAAGAATCATTATTTAGCTGACCCATTTATTGTAAATAAGGGATCTGAAAGTTACTGCTTTGTTGAAGATTATGATTGGTCGAAATCAAAGGGCACAATAGCAGCTTATAAAATTACTAATCAAGTACCAAAAAGGCTTGGGATAGTCCTTGAGGAGCCTTTTCACCTTTCTTTTCCATTTATTTTTAATTACAAATCGAAACATTACATGCTTCCTGAGAGTGCAGATAATATGGATATAAGAATATATGAATCAATAGAGTTTCCATTGAAATGGAAGCTTAAGACCATAGTCAAAGAAAATGTTTTGGCAGCTGACTCTATGATATTTGAGTATAATAAACTTTGGTGGCTCTTCAGCAATATTAACCCAATTGGCGAAAGGGATTGTTGTTCTGAATTATCTATATTTTATGCCGATAATCCAATTGATGGAAAGTGGAGGCCCCATGAAAATAATCCAGTGATATTTGATCCATCTTCAGCTAGAAATGGTGGAATAGTTTTTCAAAACAACTCTATCTATAGAGTTGGTCAGAATCAGGCTTTTGGAACATATGGGGGTGGCGGAATTTCGGTTAATGAGATAATTGATTTAACTCCAAACAGCTACCAAGAAAAAAGTATTTTAAACATATCTCCCTCTTTGCATTCAGGTATTAGAGGGGCACATCACCTTCACAGCGAAGGAAAGATAGCGGTTTTTGACTTTCTTGAATAATTTCTTGCTATTCTAATAGACTGTTTTCCAAAGCAACTATCTGCTTTAAAGTTAACTAATTAAAACTCTTAGATTAAGAAAAATCTTTTTTGTTTCGAAAAAGAAATATGAATCTATCTGGAGAGAAGTCTATAATTTCAAAATTATTAGATAGCAATAAATTTGTTACCTGCACTACTGTGAATTCTAAGGCCAGCCCTCTCTCATCACTTAAATCAGCGCTTATGTATTGGACAGATTCTAATTTATTGCCAAGCCCCTCTATGATCTCAGGTTCAGCTCCTTCACCCTCAACTTTTAAAAGTTTAATTTCTTTACTAATATATTTTTCCAATCTTTCTGTTTTAACTTTATAAACATCATTGAATTCAATTGGCTCAAAGATACTTGAATCTCCGTTATCAGGACTAGCAAAAAAATCCTTTTCGCCTTCAGAATTCCATAGAGCTGAATTTATAGCTTGATGAGGAGAAATATTTTTTTTTAAAAAATGATATTCCTCTGCTGCTGGCTCAAAAGCAATATATTCTATATCTAGTTTTTTATTTTGAAACCACAGCAACAGATCGCCAGTATTTGCACCACAATCAATTATGGTGTCTCCATCATTAAAAGGAATTTGATTAAGAAAATACAGATCACCAATACCCTCTCCTCTCCTGACTATGCCTCTTGAATAAGTATTTGCTCCAACAGGCTCGCTATGAAATTCTATAGTTCTGCTCTCAAATTTGCTAGTTGAGCTGACTTGATAGCCATTTGTATTTTTAAGAATATCTAGCCTTGCATCAGAACCCGTCATAATTGCCCTTAAATTAAAAAGGAGTTTAAACTGGAAGCCTTTTGAAGAATAAAGATACGAGTCAAAATATTTTAAAAGAAACCTTATTATAAACATGGGATAGTTTCTAAAAACTTTGCAATGGAGAAGCTGAAATGAAAAGGGTAATTAATCAATTGATTTTTCCATCATTGAGCTAAAAAAAGCACTTTTTTCTTTTAGTTCAGAATATGAACCGCTTGATTCAATACGACCATTATTAAATACATAAATTTGATCAAAGTTACTAAGCAAGGCTGTTCCATGGGTTACACAAATGAACGTTTGAAACTGACTATTAAATACTGCTTCATATATCTTTTTTTCTAAGTTTTTGTCCATTCCGCTAGTAGCTTCATCAAGTATTAAAATATCTCCGCCTCTATATAAGGCTCTCGCTATACCAATACATTGCTTCTGACCCCCTGAAACCATCTGATTGGAATCAGATATATTAGTTTCAATACCCAGCGGCAGATCATCAATAAGCTCTCTAAGCAATGCATTTTTAATTACTTTTTCAAGTTTTTGTGAGTCTAACTCTTCACTTGAACCAAAAGCTATATTCTGCTTAAGGGTGTCTTCAAGAAAGAAGATTTTTTGAGGCACATAAGAAAAGTTTCTTCTATAGCTATGGAGATTTTCTCTAGTAATTACCTCTTCGTCTATAATAATTTGACCAGAATCTGGCTCCATCATCCCTAATAGCAGATCAAGAAATGTTGATTTGCCCGAGCCGGTTGGCCCAATAATTGCTATTTTTTGACCTTTACATATTTTGAGATTGATATTTTCAATCAATGAATTTTTTTTATCTTTTTCATATGCAAATGAAATGTTATTAAAGGATATTGTATCTTTGAAAGGGAGCTGGTTCTCTTGTGTCTTAGAGAGTGCTTGATCAGAATCTTTGGAAAGCAAAGCAGTCACATTATTTAAATGTGGTATTCGAGTAAAAATCTCATATGAAAAATAAAAAATATTCTGGAATGCCGGTAGTAATTTTAAAGAAGCTAAACCGTAAACAGATATTGTTGCAAAAAAAGATGAGGTACTTACTCCATTAAAGCTTACAAGAGTGGCCGCTGTTACGAGCATGACCAATAATGCGGAATCAATATAAAACCTTGGCATGTATGACAAAGACATATTCACTCCTTTAAGATAAGCTAATTCGGAATCAACTTGCTCAAAATTAGAGATAACTTTTTTTTGGTTATTGTAAAAAATAATCTCTTTAAATGATCCAAAAACATTCGTCACAATACTTAATGTAGCATCCATATATTTTGTAATTAGCAAACTATTTTTTTTTACCTTTGAGTTAAACGATAAAAATATTAGAGCATAAGCTAAGGATAAAATAAGAGCTAGGACAAATGTAAGAAGAGGGTTATATATAAATAATGCTGTTGTGATGATTAGGGCAAGAATTATTTTATTAAATAAATTCATTAGAAAGTTAATCATATCTGCAACAATGTCCCCATCGTAAGCAATCCTAGCCATATTTTTAGAGGATTGTGTTTTAGAGAAATCCAGCCAATCGAGTTTTAAAAAATATCGCAAGAGAGAGGTTTTAATTTTTGCTCCCATTAACTCACTAAATATACTAATTCTTCTAATTGATATTGAGGAAACAATGATGGTAAGAAAAGAATATAAAATAATTAGCCCAGAAAATAAAAGAATAATTTTATCCTCTGCGAAACCAAAGAGCGCTAAAAAGTAATTAGCAAATTGGATTTCAAGTAATGCGCCATTAAGATCTTCTAGGTTTAAAACAAGAAATGCAATTGCAGCAAGCCCGCCAACTTCAATTAAAGCAACCAAAGTCAGAACAAGTGGCATAGTTAACAAAGTATTAAAATCACTTTTAGATAATATTGATCTGAAACTTTTTATTAAATTGGTCATTTTTTAGGGTTCATTTAAAAGTTCCTATAATTAACCACTGATATTATATTCAATGAAGAAACCTCTAAGTTTAATTCTACAGCAAAGCATTAAGAATTAGCGCCTTGTTCGGCTTCAAGCATCACTTCAATTGGTATTTCAAAAGCACCGCGGCTTAAATGCCATATCTTAGAAACAAAATTAGTATTCAAATCACCATAATAATGAGGGAATGAGCTGATTCTATTTCCGGGCGGAATGGGAGCCTCAAATCTTAGTTGATCATGTGTCTGCACATGGTCTATTTGAAGCAGCACGACTGACTCTTCTTTGGAAAAATATAAAGACAGGGTTGCATTGAGTTGAGTCGCTGTAGACAGATGAATAAAACCATCTTTTTTATCTAAATCTGTAATTATTATGCCAGAAGCCTTAGCCCGCTCCCACTCCTCTAAAGTAAGGACTTTATATATTTGATTATTCAAATTGAATCCCTTAATTAAACTCATCTCATTCTCAGGTATTACAAAAATAGAGAACAATAATAAGCCAGTTAATATTTTTTTCATCTCATAAATCTTGATCGGACTTACTCCAAATAGAGTAAAGCTTTAAGAAACCATATAAAGCCCATACAACAACAAAGCCCCACCATAAAGCAAAAAACCAATCGTTTTTATCTGTTCCATTCCAGCCCAACCACTCAAAGATAAATGCCTCAATAAATAAATTAAAAGATAGCAACAAAAAAAACCCAAAAACCCATAAAAGAAAGAAATTGGATAATTTCATAAATGTTTAGGACAAAACTAGATCCACCTTCGAGTTGCTTGCTTATATTTATTAAAATCTTGAGAAAATAAATTACTCATGGCTCTTTCTTCAGGAATAATTTGAAATTTTGTTATATAAAAACAAAATAGAGCGATAAGAATAATTCCGCCAATCAGATTAAAAAATACAGCCATTGAACTTAATATGAATACCATTCCGAGATACATTGGATTTCGAGAATATTTAAAAATCCCATCCGTGACTAGCTTTGTTGCTTGCTCAGGGCTTAAAGGGTTCACGGTTGTCTTATCTTTTCTGAATAATCGCACAGCGGATATTAAGATAGCAAGGCCCAATATAAGCAAAAGGATGCCGATATAAAAAGAATACTTAATTTCGACTGCCTGGAATATCTCTCTAGAAAAATAAATGGATAGACCAAATACTAAGGTAACTATTGGTGGTGGAATT
>Ga0213861_10003468_pt1 | contig 13009 bp, 12 predicted proteins | sample PICome_4_FD_160110 | JGI IMG/M metagenome (GOLD analysis project Ga0213861, IMG submission 160110) | Coastal seawater microbial communities near Pivers Island, North Carolina, United States - PICO131 | ecosystem: Environmental > Aquatic > Marine > Coastal | place: USA: North Carolina...
ATCCTACCCAAAGAAACAAATGAATGCGCCCCCCGTTTGAGATCAGCCACTTGAACGACAAAGTTGATCCGATCACGCCATGGGTCGCAAGACACAGACCGCCTTTGGCTTGAACTTTGCCGGTCTGCTGATATGCACAAGCCAAACCGCACCCCCTCTCGATAAGGAACCATCCCTTGGATCTGACAGCCCTCCGCACCGCCCATCCCGACCATTGGTCCAAAGCCACCGCCATTCGCGCCCTGACGCTGGATGCGGTTGCCGCGGCAAACTCAGGCCATTCCGGCATGCCGATGGGCATGGCAGATGTCGCCACCGTCTTGTTCGAAAAGCATCTCAAGTTCGACGCCTCCAGCCCGCTTTGGCCAGACCGCGACCGCTTTATCCTGTCGGCGGGCCATGGCTCCATGCTGATCTATTCGCTGCTGCACCTGATCGGTGACGCGCAATTCCCCATCGAACAGATCAAGAATTTCCGCCAGATGGGTGCCCGCACCGCAGGCCACCCCGAGAATTTCCTTGCCGACGCCATCGAGACGACGACAGGGCCGCTGGGTCAGGGCATCGCCAATGCCGTGGGCTTTGCCATGGCCGAAGAAATCCAGCGCGCCACCTACGGGGCCAAATTCGTCGATCACTATACCTATGTGATCGCCGGCGACGGCTGCTTGATGGAAGGCGTGAGCCAAGAGGCGATCACCCTTGCGGGCCGCCACCAACTGTCCAAGATGATCGTGATGTGGGACAACAACAACATCACCATCGACGGTCCCGTCACCCTGTCTGACCGCACCGATCAGGTCATGCGCTTTCAGGCCGCAGGCTGGCACACGATTGAGATCGACGGCCATTCCCCCGTCGAGATTGACGCAGCCCTGACCCAGGCGCGCGCATCCGACAAACCCACCATGATCGCCTGCAAGACCCATATCGCGCTGGGTCATGCCGCACAGGACACATCCAAAGGGCACGGCGCATTGACCGACCCCGACCAGATGGCAGCGGCCAAGGCGGCCTATGGCTGGACAACCGGCCCCTTCGAGGTGCCCGCAGACGTCAAGGCCGCCTGGGAGGCCATCGGTTCACGCGGTGCTGCGGCCCATGCCGACTGGAAAAAGCGGTTTGACCAGATGCCACGCGGCAAGCGTGACCAGTTCATCCGCGCCATCGCGATGGATGCGCCGAAAAAGCTGAGCGCGACCATCAAGGCCTTCAAAAAGCAGATGTCCGAAACAGCACCCAAACTGGCAACCCGCGCCAGCTCTGAAAAAGTGCTGGAGGTGGTGAACCCGATCCTGCCAGAAACCGTCGGCGGCTCTGCCGACCTGACCGGATCGAACAACACCAAGACCGGCGATCTGGGCGTCTTTGACACTGACAACCGTGGCGGGCGCTATGTCTATTGGGGCATCCGCGAACATGGGATGGCGGCGGCGATGAATGGCATGGCGCTGCACGGCGGCGTGCGCCCCTATGGCGGGACATTCATGTGTTTCACCGACTATGCCCGCCCCTCCATGCGTCTGGCGGCATTGATGAAAATCCCTACGGTTTTTGTGATGACCCATGATTCCATCGGTCTGGGCGAAGACGGCCCCACCCACCAGCCGGTCGAACATCTGGCCACCAGCCGGGCCACACCGAACACCTATGTGTTCCGCCCCGCCGATACAGTCGAAACAGCAGAATGCTGGGAAATCGCCCTTACGGTGAAAAACACGCCGTCCGTGCTGTCGCTGACCCGTCAGGGCCTGCCGACCCTGCGCACAGAGCACAAGAACAACAACATGGTGGAAAAAGGGGCCTATGTGCTGGCCGACGCCGAAGGCAAACGCGAGGTGATCCTGATCGCCACCGGTTCTGAGGTCAGCATCGCGATGCAGGCCCGCGATCTGCTGCAGGCCGAAGGCATCGGCACCCGTGTCGTGTCCATGCCCTGTATGGAACTCTTTGCGGCGCAGGATGATGCCTACCGCAAGCGTATCCTGCCAGGCGGTGCCGTGCGTGTCGGTGTCGAAGCGGGCGTCCGTCAAGGCTGGGACCGCTGGCTGCTGGGCGAGCGCGGCAAATTCGGCAAGGCGGATTTTGTCGGCATGGACCGTTTCGGTGCCTCTGCCCCGGCGGAAGAACTCTTTGAGAAATTCGGCATCACCGCCGCAGGTGTGGCACAGGCGGCCAAGGCGCTGCTGTAAATCCAATCAGCATATGATTGCCAGCAAAGCCCTGCCCCTTTTCGGGTCAGGGCTTTTTGCGCGGATGGGCAGGCCACCCCTGTCAGCTATTTGGCGACTGTCCCCGGCAAACAACGGCGGGAATGCGCAGTGTGCAATTCCTTTTAAAAACCCTCTGGCAAATTTCATAAAAATTTGATATGAAAAAACCAAGGATATTAACAACTTGCTAGTAGAACACAAATATCCTGCCTGCTAATTATCTGTTGAAAGGGGAAAACGATGCCATTGCTTCTATTGATGACCGCATTTTGCGTCGGCCTGACAATGGCATTGGGGTGGGCGATTGTCGGCGGCTCAATGATCGGGTCACTTGCCGTCTATGTCCTGGGCGGGAACATTGCCATGACGGCGGTTCTGGCACCGCATCTGCGGCGCTTCATCCGCTAAGGCATCTGTTGGAAACGCCATGGGCCTACGTGCCATGGGCCGTCGAAACATTCACGACCCATAGACACAGACAGCCGAACAGTCGCCGCTGAACCGATACGGTCACGGTTTGGCGCTAGGCCCTGTGCAATCTGATCTGCATCCGGTCCAGCGCATGCATCGCGTTATTGGGCCGCCAGACCGGATCACCGATAATCTCAATCCGTGACACTTTGCGCGCCAGAACGCGTAGCACCGCGTCCATTTCCGCGCGGGCCACGTTCTGCCCCACGCAGCCATGCACGCCCACGCCAAAGGCCAGATGCCCCATCGGCTTGCGCGTCACTCTGAAATTCTCCGGATCACCCCATTTGTCAGGGTCCATATTGGCCGATCCCAGAACACACAGCATCTTGCTGCTTTCGGCAATGGGGATGCCCGCAACTTCGGTATCGGCATTGGCGGTGCGGCAAAACGAATGCACCGGCGAGGTATAGCGCAGCACCTCTTCAAAACATTGCCGCGACAGCGTCGGATCGGCCCGCAACTGGTCATATTCATCATGATTACGGCCCAGACAGAACAGGGCATTTCCAATCCCCGTCACCGTCGTATCCACCCCCGCCGACAAGAAGGATCGCACCAGAAAGCCCGCCTCCTCTGCCGTGATCTCTCCGGCGTCAGCGGCAGCATAAAGCATCTCTCCCATACCGCCGGGCAGCAGCCGCTCGCGGGCGCAGGCCTGGCCGATCCAGGCTATGATTTCGGGCGCGCGTTCCAGTGACGCCTGCCGGATCGGGTTGTCCGGCCCAAGGCTGTTGAACACCATCGCCCCGTAATCCACCAGATGACGCGGATTGCCGTCCTTCATGCCGACCGCCTTGGGAAAGACGGTTGTGGGGAAACGTTCGGCAAATTCCGACACCGCATCGAAACTGTCGCGGTTCAGCAGATCGTCGATCATCTCTTCGGCCGTTTGCACGAACATATCGCGCTGGGATGCCGCCACCTTGGGCGACATCGCCTTGATCATCACCTTGCGGGTGCGCGTGTGTTCGGGGGGATCAACCTCCAGAATGATCGAGGGCGGCCGCCAGGCGCGGGTGTGTTTGAAATCATCCAACCCCACCCCGCGCGACGATACGAAACGGCTGCAATCCGAGAAGACCTCCTTGGTCTCATCATAGCGTCCCACCGCAAGGATCGCGTATTTGGGGATGAACACCACCGGCCCCATGGCGCGCAACTGCGTGTAATAGGGCTCGGGATTGCTGAGGATTTCGGGGGCATAGGGGTCAATATCCCAAACCGCTGCCCCTTTGGGTGGCGCAATGGCCCTGTGCCCCTCGATCATCGTCATGCTGTCTTCCCCCTGGTCTGCTGTGGGGAAGTCTGCACCGGCAGCCCGATAATCCAAACCCCTATTTTGAAAAGATCGCCCGCCAGACCGGCGTCACCAGCTTTTCGCCCACAGGGATCAGCGCCAGACCAAGGGCGAGCCCCAGGATGCCGTCCATCACCGCCTTGGACACCCATTCCCCGGCCCCCACCAGCGCATCGGGCAGCATATGGCCCAACCCGTAAGCCGCATCATGGATCCAATGGCCAAGGCTGGCAAAACCCATCTGCTCCAGCCCGTGCACGATGATCGACCCGCCGACCCACAGCATCGCCGCCGTGCCCACCACGGTCAGAAACTTCAAGAACCCCGGCATCCCGCGCACCAGGGCGCGGCCCGCCATCCGGGTCAGCCCAAAACGCCCCTTGCTGGCCATCGCCAGGCCCAGGTCGTCCATCTTTACGATCACCGCCACCGCACCATAGACCACGACCGTGATCATCACCGCCACCGCCGCCAGCGTCGCCGCCTCCATCCAGAAACCACTGGGGGGAATCGCCGCCAGCGCAATGGTCATGATCTCGGCCGACAGGATGAAATCCGTCTTGATCGCCCCTGCGGCCTTTTGCTCTTCCAGATGTGCGGGGTCTTCGATGACCTGATCATGACCGGGATAATCCTCATGCCCATGGCTCAACCCCAAGGCATGGGCGATCTTCTCGGCACCCTCAAAACACAGATAGGCACCGCCCAGCATCAACAAGGGCGGAATGGCCCAGGGCGCAAAGGCCGACAGGGCCAGCCCCGCAGGCAGCAAGAACACCAGCTTGTTGCGCAACGACCCTTTGGTGATCCGCCAGATCACCGGCAATTCACGACTGGCATCAAAGCCTTGGACATATTTCGGCGTCACCGCCGCATCGTCGATGACAGCCCCCGCCGCCTTGGTCCCGGCCTTGGTCGCCTGCGCGATCACATCATCAATCGACGATGCCGCCACCTTGGCAATCGCTGCCACATCATCCAACAGGGCAATCAAACCACTCATAAAACTTCCTTCCGCGCCTCAAGCTGTCCTAGCTGGTTCACAGACCCGTGCAAATGGCCTACGCCAGAACTTTACCGCTAACATAAATATTTAGCGCTAACAAAGCCTTAGATCGCTCCTTTACCCCTTAAACCCCCGGTCCCTCCCCGCTATAGAGCGCCCAAGTAGCCCTCGGAAGGACACCCCATGACCATCAAAGTCGGTATTAACGGATTTGGCCGCATTGGCCGATGCACGCTCAGCCACATCGCAGCCTCTGGTCGCGATGACATCCAGGTGGTCAAACTGAACGCCACCGGCCCGATCGAAACCGCAGCCCATCTGCTGAAATACGACAGCGTCCATGGCCGCTTTCCCGGTGAGGTCAGGATTGAGGACGGTTATCTGAACCTGGGCCAGAACGACATTGAGGTCATGTCCACCTACCACCTCGAAGAACTGGACTGGAGCGGCTGTGACGTGGTGCTGGAATGCACCGGCAAATTCAACGACGGCAACAAGGCCAATGTGCATCTGGAACAAGGGGCCAAGCGTGTCCTGCTGTCAGCACCGGGCAAAAACGTAGACCGAACAGTGGTTTACGGCGTCAACCATGACACGATGGTCAAATCCGACAAGATGATCTCGAACGGGTCCTGCACCACCAATTGCCTGGCCCCCCTGGCCAAGGTGATGCATGAGGCGATCGGCATCGAAAGCGGCCTGATGACCACGATCCACAGCTACACAGGCGACCAGCCGACACTGGACCGCCGCCACAGCGATCTTTACCGCGCCCGCGCCGCCGCCATGGCGCTGATCCCCACATCCACCGGTGCTGCCAAGGCTCTGGGCGAAGTGCTGCCAGCGCTCAAGGGCCGGTTGGACGGCACCGCCATGCGCGTGCCCACGCCAAACGTCAGCGCCGTCGACCTGACATTCACCGCCTCGCGCGATGTCACCGTCGAAGAGGTGAACGCAGCCGCCAAGGCAGCGGCACATGGCTCAATGAAGGGCGTTCTGGGCTATGATCCGGAACAAAAGGTCAGCATCGACTTTAACCACACCGAAGAAAGCTGCATCTTTGCCCCCGACCAGACCATCGTCGTGGCCGGCCGCACCGTGCGTGTGCTGGGCTGGTATGACAACGAATGGGCCTTCTCGGTACGGATGGCCGATGTGGCCGTCGCCATGGGCAAATTGGGCTAGGGCGTCGTCACGACACCCACCCCTCTATCCCGCCACAAGGCTTGCACGGCTGCACCGCCCCTGTCATATCGGGGCGGAGCAACCGGAGCCCCGACCCAGTGACAAACCGCCTCGCCCTCATTCTGGCCTTTATGATCACCATTGCCTTTGTGGCTGACATCATGTGGTTCGGTAAGGAACACATGATTTTCCTTGGCAAGAAGATGTTCGAGATGATCGAATGGATGGCCTTCTGGCGCTGACATCTTCGGGCCAATTATCTGGTTTCAGGCAGCGCTCAGGTGCCTTGCCTCTTTGGGCAAGCGTTCAAGAGCACCGAATCTGGCTTTATCGCTGCCCGCCCCCCCTGCATTTGCCGAAATTGTATCGGTACTAAATTCTGCCCCCGCTGCCGTTGACACTTGGCGTTGGCTGACCAATTTCTGCTATCTGGAATTTGATCAAAAGGTGCTGAGATGACTGTAAAGCTTGCGATTAACGGCTTTGGCCGCATCGGGCGCACTGTGTTGCGGGCCTTTATGGACCGCGCGCCCGGCGACCTTGAAATCGTGGCGATCAATGATCTGGCCCCGCTTGAAACCAACGCACATTTGTTTGAATTCGATTCTGTCCATGGCCGCTATGGCCGTCCCGTGACCCTTGGCCACGACAGTATTGATCTGGGCCGCGGCCCGATCCGCGTCACCCGCGAACGCGCCCCCGACCGGCTGCCATGGGGCGACATCGACATCGTGCTGGAATGCACCGGATTTTTTCGACACCCAAAGGACGCCGCCCTGCATCTGGCCAGTGGTGCCAAACGCGTCCTGCTCTCCGCCCCCGCCAAAGGGGACATGAAAACAGTGGTCTACGGCGTGAACCACAACCAGATCACGGCACAGGACAAGATCATCAGCAATGCCTCCTGCACCACCAATTGCCTTGTTCCGGTGGCCCATGTGCTGCACCAGCACTTTGGCATTCTGCGCGGCCATATGACCACCGTGCACAGCTATACCGGCAACCAGCCGGTCCATGACACCGCGCATGACGACCTCTACCGCGCCCGGGCTGCGGCCCTGTCGATGATCCCCACAAGCACCGGTGCGGCCGAAACCCTGGGCCTGGTGCTGCCCGAACTTGCAGGCCGCATCACCGGCACTGCCATCCGCGTGCCCACGCCGAATGTCTCATGTGTCGATCTGGTGGTCGAGACAGCACAATCCGCAAGCGCCGAGATCATCAATGCCGCCATGCAGGCCGCCGCCGATGGCCCATTGGCAAGGGTGCTGGGCGTGACATCGCGCAAATTGGTGTCGATGGATTTCAACCACGACGCCCGCTCGGCGATTTTCGCCAGCGACCAGACTTCGGTGCAACAGGGCAACCTGATGCGCGTGCTGGCGTGGTATAATAATGAATGGGCCTTTGCCAACCGGATGCTGGACACCGCAGGCGTCATGGCCGCCCGGTCTTAAGGACGCCGCACTGTCAGCGCTTTGCCAGCTTGTCCAAAAGGGCGGTATTGACCCGTGGCGTGACAAATTTGCTGACATCCCCATTCAGGCGCGCGATTTCCTTGACCAGCTTGCTGGCAATCGCCTGATGCTGCGCCTCGGCCATCAAGAACACCGTCTCGATTGAATTGTCCAACTGCCGGTTCATGCCAACCATCTGATATTCATACTCAAAATCGGCAACCGCCCGCAATCCGCGCACAATGATCTGCGCGCCCACATCGCGCGCACAGTCAATCAACAGGTTCTCGAACGGATGCGCCACAATCTCAACGCCAGTGGATTTGGCAAGTCCCGCACATTCCGCCTCAATCAGCTCCACCCGCTCTTCAAGCGTGAACAACGGCCCCTTGTCGCGGTTGATGGCAACGCCAATCACCAGCTTGTCCACCAATGTGGCGGCACGACGGATGATATCCATATGGCCAAGGGTGATCGGATCAAAGGTGCCAGGGTAGAGGCCAATACGCATAAATCTTCCAGACGTGGTGTTCAGTTTCGCCCAAGCAACCACGCTGCGCGACAGGGTGCAAGCCAGTTAAGGGGTTTTCGGAACAGCTCGGGCATCACCCTTCCCTTAACCCCTTGAAATATCTTATTTAAATCAGAATCAAAGGGTGCCGGGTTTTCCCGAAACCCCCTAGTGACCCATGATCATCCCCTCCAGGGCATTCTTCTCCATCGACAGCTCCGTCAACCGCGCCTTGACCACATCCCCCAAAGAGATCAGCCCAACCAGCACACCATCCTCCACAACCGGCATGTGCCGAAACCGCCCTTCGGTCATCTGTTCCAGGATCTTCTCGGCCAGGTCATCGCGCCGACAGGTGACCAATTTGGTGGTCATCAGCTTGTCCACGCTCATTGTCAGACATCCTGCCCCCTCCTTGCCCAATTGCCGCACGATATCGCGCTCTGACAAAATCCCCAAAGGTGCCTTGCCATCCAAAGAGATCACCAAGGTCCCGATCCTTTTCTCCGACAGGATCGCCGCCGCCTCCGAGATCAGCAAAGATGGCGGCGATGTCACCACCCCGTCATCGGATTTCGACTTCATGATTTGCGAGACCAGCATGTATCCCCTCCCTGTTGAGACCCCTGATCCCAGCAGCGTCGACCACAAAGGGCATTTGTGTCAAGCCTTTGCCTCAAGCACCCCCACCTCCCGGCGCAGCGCCACGGTCAGCAGCTCGCTAAACTGCCGCAACCTCTGATTGCCCCGGTCATCCGCGTGACGGATCAGGTAAAAGGCCCGCTGCAACCGCAGATCGTCCGTCAGGATCCGCCGCACACCGGGCAGGAACGGCAGGGCAAAATCATGCACCACCCCCACCCCGCCCCCTTGCTGAATGATATGCGCCTGCACCGATACCGAATTGGAGGCCAACCCCACCCGCGACACCCCAAGATCCGCCAGATAATCCAGCTCCCGGTCAAAAATCATATCCGGAATATAGCCCACAATCCGGTGATCGCGCAGATCACTAACCCGCCCGATCGCGGGATGCCGCGCCAGATAGCGCTCCGCCGCCGCCAGATGCAGGTGATACTCGGTCACCTTTTGCACCATCAACCGCCCCGTGTCGGGCGCACTGACCGCAATCGCCATATCCGCCTCGCGCCGCGACAGGTTGAACACGCGTGGCAAGGCGACAATCTGGATATCCAGCCCCGGATGCTCTGCCACGATCCCCGCACAGACCTGCGGCAACAGGAAATTCGCCACCCCGTCCGGTGCCCCGATCCTGATCTGCCCGGTCAGCCGGTCACTGGACAGCGCCACCCCGGCCGTGGCCAGCCGCATCGCCTGTTCGGCGGCCAGGGCACGCTCCAGCAATTGCGCCCCCGCATCGGTCAAAGCATAGCCCTGCGGTGACTTGACGAACAAGACCGCCTCCAACTCCTGCTCCAGCCGCGCCATCCGCCGACCCAGCGTGGCAGGATCCAGCCGCACGATCTTGCCCGCCCCCGACAGGCTCTGCTCCCTGGCCACCGCCAGAAACAAACGCAGATCATCCCAATTATGCGCCATGCCCCACCTTCATCTTGCCCCTAAACTCATCCAACCGCCCCCCGGCCACCATGCCCCGCGTTCCCATCCTCAATCCGCCCATATTGCAAAAATGCAAAACCATTTTGCCAAACTGCCCCTGTCCCTAACCTTTTTGCAAGACTAGACTGCGCCAAAGCAGCATTTGGAGGACCCCATGCAAGAACTCACCCACTATATGAACGGTGCCCATGTCAAAGGCACCTCAGGCCGTTTTGCCGATGTGATGAACCCCGCCACCGGCGAGGTGCAGGCCAAATGCCCGCTGGCCAGCAAGGCCGAACTGGAACAGGCCGTGGCCTATGCCGCCGCCGCCCAGCCTGCATGGGCCGCCACCAACCCCCAGCGCCGCGCCCGCGTGCTGATGAAACTGGTCTCCCTGCTGAACCGCGACATGGACAAACTGGCCGAAGCGCTCAGCCGCGAACATGGCAAGACCCTGCCCGATGCGGCAGGCGACGTGCAGCGCGGCCTTGAAGTGGTGGAATACTGCATCGGAGCGCCCGAATTGCTCAAAGGCGAATATACCGACAGCGCCGGCCCCGGCATCGACATGTATTCCATGCGCCAGGCCCTCGGCGTCACCGCCGGCATCACCCCATTCAACTTCCCCGCCATGATCCCGATGTGGATGTTCGCCCCGGCCATCGCCTGCGGCAACGCCTTCATCCTCAAACCCTCCGAACGTGACCCCTCCGTGCCGCTGATGCTGGCCGAACTGGCCGAAGAGGCTGGCCTGCCCAAAGGCATCCTCCAGGTCGTCAACGGCGACAAGGAAGCGGTTGACGCGATCCTCTACAACGATGTGATCCAGTCTGTGGGCTTTGTCGGCTCGACCCCGATCGCCGAATATATCTACGGCACCGGCTGCGCCCAGGGCAAACGCGTCCAGTGTTTCGGTGGTGCGAAAAACCACATGATCATCATGCCCGATGCCGATATGGCCCAGGCCGCAGATGCGCTGATCGGCGCAGGCTATGGCGCTGCCGGCGAACGCTGCATGGCAATCTCTGTCGCGGTCCCCGTGGGTGATGAAACCGCAGACCGCCTGATCAAAGAACTGGTCCCGCGCATCGAAAAACTCAAAGTCGGCCCCTATACCTCCGGCAATGACGTCGACTACGGCCCCGTGGTGACCGCCGCCGCCAAAGCCAACATCGAACGCCTTGTACAAACCGGGATCGACCAAGGCGCTGAACTGGTGGTCGATGGCCGCGATTTCAAACTGCAAGGCTATGAAAACGGCTATTTCGTAGGCCCCCACCTGTTTGACCGCGCGACCAAGGACATGGACATCTACAAACAAGAGATCTTCGGCCCCGTCCTGACCTGCGTGCGCGCCCAAACCTACGAAGAGGCGATCGGCCTTGCCATGGACCATGAATATGGCAACGGCACCGCGATCTTTACACGCGACGGCGATGCCGCACGTGATTTCGCCAACCGCATCAACGTCGGTATGGTCGGCATCAATGTGCCCATCCCCGTGCCACTGGCCTATCACACCTTTGGCGGCTGGAAGAAATCCGTCTTTGGCGACCTGAACCAGCACGGACCGGATGCGTTCAAATTCTACACACGCACCAAGACCGTGACCGCGCGCTGGCCCTCGGGCATCAAAGAGGGCGGGGAATTCTCCATTCCCGTGATGGAATAATAACTGCGAAGGTGGGCAAGTTGCCCACCTTACTCCAGCGTTCCACCGGTGACGGCTTGCCTGTTGCTGGTGGTCGTTCTGGAGTATTTGGGCAAAAAGGAGCAAACCCCCGCTCCTTTTTGCCCAAATACTCATAAACGCCCCCGACAACTTGCGTCCGGCCAGAAAGAGCAGCCGATGTGGCGGCAAGCGTGTTCCTCTTCGCCCTTGCAAAACTCTCGCAAAGATTCGAATTTAACGGGTGTTCATTAACTGCATTGGGAGAGCATGAGATGGATTTTGCCTTGAGCGACGAACAGGTCGCGATTTTCGATATGGCCCGGGCCTTTGGCCAGGAACATATCGCGCCCTTTGCCCGCGAGTGGGAAAAGGCGGGCACCATCCCCAAGGACCTCTGGCCCAAAGTGGGTGAGTTGGGGTTTGGCGGGCTCTATGTCTCGGAGGATGCAGGCGGCACCGGTCTGTCGCGTCTTGACGCGACGCTGGTATTCGAGGCCCTCTCGATGGCCTGCCCCTCTGTTGCTGCCTTCCTGTCGATCCACAACATGTGCGCCAAGATGATCGACAATTTTGCCAGCGATGAGCTGAAGTCCCGCGTGCTGGATGATGTGATCGCGATGAACACCGTGCTCAGCTATTGCCTGACCGAACCCGGTTCCGGCTCTGACGCCGCCGCCCTCAAGACCAGATGCGAACGCACCAATGAGGGATATACCCTTAACGGCACCAAGGCCTTTATCTCGGGTGGAGGATATTCCGACGCCTATGTCTGCATGGTCCGCACCTCCGACGCAGGTGCTGCCGGTATCTCTACCGTCTATGTCGAGGATGGAACTTCGGGGCTTTCCTTTGGTGGGCTGGAGGACAAAATGGGCTGGCGCAGCCAGCCAACGGCGCAGGTGCAGTTTGACAATTGCAACATTTCTGCTGCCAATCTTGTGGGTGAAGAGGGAAAAGGTTTCAAATATGCGATGATTGGCCTTGATGGCGGCCGTCTTAACATCGCTGCCTGTTCGCTGGGTGCCGCCCAGACCGCGCTGAACGCCACATTGCAATATATGGGCGAGCGCAAGGCCTTCGGCCAATCCATCGACCAGTTCCAGGGCCTGCAATTCCGTCTGGCCGACATGGAAATCGAAATGCAGGCGGCCCGGACCTTCCTGCGGCAGGCCGCGTGGAAGCTTGACAATGGGGCTGCGGATGCAACCAAATTCTGCGCCATGGCCAAGAAATTCGTCACCGAAACCGGCAGCAAGGTCGTCGATCAATGCCTGCAATTGCACGGTGGCTATGGTTATCTGGCCGATTACGGCATCGAAAAGTTGGTCCGCGACCTGCGCGTGCACCAGATCCTTGAGGGCACCAACGAGGTGATGCGCGTGATTGTCTCCCGCGACATGTTGAAAAACCGATGAGCGACATTGATATCCGCATCACCGGCCGTGCAGGCCGCATCACCCTGACCCGTCCCCAGGCGCTCAACGCGATGACCTATGCAATGTGCACCGCGATTGAGGCCGCCTTTGACGATTGGCGCGACAATGATGCGGTAGACCTGATTGTGCTGGACGCCCAGGGCGACCGCGCCTTTTGTTCGGGCGGCGATATCGCGGATCTCTATGCGCGGGGCA